>LFFM01000322.1_pt1 | contig 32639 bp, 34 predicted proteins | sample 643131 | NCBI WGS metagenome assembly LFFM01 (sample SAMN03777445, study PRJNA286221) | soda lake metagenome | biome: soda lake; feature: Kulunda steppe; material: water; isolation source: sample Tc-Br brine of Tanatar trona crystallizer | place: Russia: Kulunda steppe | collected 2011-07
AGCGAGTACGTCGCCGCGAGCAGACCGATGAACGCGTCGCTGACGCCGAACGAGCGCACGTAAAAGGGGAGGATCGGGATCACGATCCCGAAGCCGACGAGGTCGATGAACACGACGCCGATCACGACCGCGAGCGCGCGCCGAGGGTTCGAAACCGCCGGCTCGCGTCCGTCAGCCGCATCCGCCGGCGGCGACGGCTCCTCGTCGGGGATCGATGCCGCCCCTGCTTCGGGGTGTGTCACGGCAGTGAAACGACGCGGGGAGTGTTAAACCGGTCGGCGACGTCGTCCATCCGCCTGTCGATCGCGGTCAGACGTGTCGCTCGATGACGCCCTTCGCGGCCCGTCCCTTCTCCTTCCAGCCGTAGCCCTCGTCGTACACGTGGCGTTTCGACTCGACGAGCTCCTCGGGTGAGGACTCCTCGAAGCCGCCACGGTCCCAGGCCCCGGAGCTGCGGAGCCAATCGACGACGTTCTCCTTCGTCTCCGACCACGACAAGCCGACCATCTCGTACCACGCGACCATCGCGAAGACGGCGTTGTCGTGACAGCCGGGGACCGAGCCGTGCTCGTACACGGTCCGCATCGGCTCGCGGGTCGGCTCCGAGACGCGTTCTTTGAACTCGGCGGCGGTGAGGAGTCTGAGGCGGTCGTCCTCACGGACGACGCGTTGTTCGCGTTCGAGCGTCCCGAGCGCGGCCTTGTGGAGCCCGTCCCACTCGCCGGCGACCGCCTCTCGGAGCGCCGGCTCGGCCATCCCGTCCGGCTCGGCGGTGAGCACGGCCAGGAGATCGGTGTACGCCTTCTCGACGGTCGGCCAGCTCACGCCCTCGAACTCGCAGTCGGCGTCGTGGAGGCTGTTTGTCGTCCGACAGCCAGGACACGGGTAGCGGAACGTCGGCACTACGAGACGCTGGGCGCCGGCGGGAGTTAGGGTTTTCGCGACGGCCGCGGCGACGAAACGAGCCGTTCACCAGTCGTTCCGAAACGTTTACTCGCCGGCCGGACCCGAATTCAGACGGTATGACAAAAGTCAGCGTCATCGGCGCGGCGGGGACCGTCGGGGCCGCGGCCGGCTACAATCTCGCACTGCGCGACGTGGTCGACGAGCTCGTCTTCGTCGACATTCCGGACCAACGCGAGACGACGATCGGACAGGCGGCGGACACGAACCACGGCGTCGCCTACGACTCCAACACGACCGTCCGGCAGGGCGAGTACGCGGACACCGCCGACTCGGACGTCGTCGTCATCACGGCCGGCATCCCGCGCAAGGAGGGGCAGACGCGGATCGATCTCGCCGGCGACAACGCACCGATCATGGAAGACATCGGCTCGTCGCTGGCCGAGTACAACGACGACTTCGTCACCGTCACCACCTCGAACCCGGTCGATCTCCTCAATCGGCACCTGTACGAGGCCGGCGACCGGAATCGACACCAGGTAGTCGGGTTTGGCGGCCGGCTCGACTCCGCACGCTTCCGATACGTGCTCTCGGAGCGGTTCGACGCCCCCGTCAAAAACGTCGAGGCGACGATCCTCGGCGAGCACGGGGACGCGCAGGCCCCCGTCTTCTCGAAGGTCCGCGTGGGCGGCCGCGACCCGACGTTCGACCCCGACGAGCGCGAGGAGATCCTCGCGGACCTTCAGGAGTCCGCGATGGACGTGATCAGCCGGAAGGGCGCGACCCAGTGGGGGCCCGCGACGGGCGTCGCCCACACCGTCGAAGCGATCGTAAACGACACCGGCGAGGTACTCCCATGTTCGGTCGTGCTCGACGGCGAGTACGGCTACGAGGACACCGCCCTCGGTGTGCCCGCGAAGCTCGGATCGAACGGCGTCGAGGAGATCGTCGAGTGGGAGCTCGACGCATACGAGGCCGACTTACTCGACGAGGCCGCGGCGAAGCTCTCGGAGCAGTACGCGAAGATCGAGTAGCCGGGGCTTGGCCCGACATCGAAGTCGGGCTCGCTCGAACAGACCGCTTTTCTCCCTGCCACGGTATCCGGCTCCATGAGCACCTTCGACCGGCTCGGCTACGGCACGTACGAGCTCGATGACCCCGAGGAGTGTGCCTCGGGCGTCGCCCACGCGATCGAAACCGGCTACCGCCACATCGACACCGCACAGGGATACGACAACGAAACGGACGTCGCGGCGGGGATCGAGCGATCGGCAGACGGGCGCGACGAACTGTTCGTCGCGACGAAGCTCTCGACGGACGACCTCTCGTACGACGACGCGGTCGCGACCGCCAAAGAGAGCCGCGAGCGACTCGACGTCGACTCGATCGACCTGCTGTACGTCCACTGGCCGATCAACACCTACGACCCCGAGGAGACGCTTCCCGCCCTCGACCACCTCGTCGACGAGGGCGTCGTCGATCGGATCGGCCTCTCGAACTTCCGCCCGGACCAGCTCACGGAAGCGATGGACCGGCTCGACCACGAGGTGTTCGCCCACCAGGTCGAGTGTCACCCGCTGTGCCAACAGGACGAGCTCCGTGCGCTCGCCCGCGAGCACGGCCACTGGCTCGTCGCGTACTCACCGATCGCGCGCAACCGCGTCGCCGACGTGGACACGCTCCAAGCGATCGCCGCGAAACACGACACGACACCTGCTGTGGTGAGTCTCGCGTGGCTACTCTCGAAGGAGCGTGTCGCGCCGATCCCGAAGGCCGCCTCACACGACCACGTCGAGGCCAACTGGGCCGCACGAGAGATCGCGCTCGATTCCGCGGATGTCGACCGGATCGACGGGATCGACCGGGAGCAGCGCGTCGTCGACTTCGAGGACGCCCCGTGGAACCAGGACTGAGCGGCGATGCGGTCGTGGCTGAGCAGCGATCCGGAGCCGACGCCGACGCCGGCTCTGGAGGCGTCCGTCCGTCTCCGTTCCGGTACGGTACCCTCATAGTCCGGTTTTTATCCACGGGCCCCCGTCGTCGCGTATGGGCGAAGAAGACACCCCATCCTGCCGGTGGCGTCCCGTGACCGCGTTGACGCCGACCGCGGACGACGTGCTTCCGTGGGTCCGAACGCTCGTGCTCGCCGCCGGCGTGTTGGCGCTGTTGACGCTCCTCTTCGGGCTGGAAGCCATAGGGCGGGCCTGACCGCCGTGACGCCGCCCTTCTGCCGGCTCAATACCGCTTTCGCGGCTCCCCGACCCGTGCCGACAGCGTTCCGTCCGCCTCGACGACGACGGTCACGCGGACGTCGTCGGAGCCCCAGCCGATGTCGGGGTGTCGATCGACGATCTCGGCGTTCGGGAGGTCGAGCTCGCGGTCCCCGCCCTCCGTACCCCCCTCCGGCTCGCGTCCCGCTCGCGCGATGACTCCGTAGCGAGCCGGATACGACACCGACCGTCCTCGGAGCGTCGCCGTGTGTCCCGTCTCGCCCGCGGGTGCGAGCGTCGGCTCGTGGACCTCCCCCGTGGTTCCATCCGACTCGTCGACGGCGGTAACGACGAGGTCGACCGTTTCGTCGGACTCGTTCACCGCGCGAAGCGGGCGGAACCTGACGTGTGTTCGGGTTGCGTAGGCGTTCCACGCCACCGCGCCGCCGACCGCCGCGACGAGACCGCCGAGCGATCCGGCGATCAGGGTGCGTCTGCTGGTGGAGGGCATGCGACCGGATTCGCCGCCGATAGTCATAAATACCGACGACGGCCGGAACCGAGTCGAAACTAATGCGTCCTCTCGGAGTAAACCCCCCTTGGGAGGCTGTACCCACTTGATTTCACTTTCACTTCCGGGGTCGAGTATAAAAGCCGCCGGCACGACGACACGGACATGAGCCAGTCCACGTTCGACGATGACGACCTGTTCGGCGAGGCGGCCGAGGAGACCCGTGCCGAAGTCGAGGAGCATCTCGCGGCCGCCCGCGACGCCCTCCCCGACCCGGACGCCGTGTGGACGACCGACGCGGACAACGTGCTCGGGGCGCTCAACGGGTTGAAATCGGCGCTCGACGCCGGCGCCGCGCTCGAACACGTCCGATCGGCGAAGAAAGCGTACGTGCTCGGCGAGCGCGCGGACGCTTTCGAGGACGCGGAGGACCTGGAGGCGGAGATCGCGGAGCTGGAGTCGCTCGTTGGCGACATCGACGCTGCCGCCGAGGAGGTGGCCTCGCTTACCGGGACGGTCCCCGCGATCCGTGGTGCGCTCCAGGACGCCGCCGAGGACGGCGAGTAGCGTCCTCGTCCGCTCCAGTCCCGGCGTCCGCCGGTTCCACCGTCTCCCGGCCTCTCCTCTCGATCGGGAACGCCCTCCACGGTTTATGTTCCGCGCGATCGAACTTCCGAGTATGGCGGACCCGACCGCGGAGGGCGTTCGCGTCTGGCTGGTCGAGCGGACCTACTCCGACGACGAGCAGAACGTGGTGATACTCACGTACGCGACGCTCGATGGAGACCAGTACTTCCGGAAGGAGCGCGCGCTCACGTCCTTCTCCGACGTGCGCAACACCACCGCGGCCGTCGAGGCCGGCCCCGGCGAACTCGGATCCGTCGGCGACCCGGAGCTGCGGGAGCGCTACGCGGCGGAGGCGCGACGAATGCGCGACGCGCACGATCCCGACGACGTCATCTGAGCGGGCCGCTCCCACGACCACGGTCGAACCGCTACCGGTGGTCCTCGACGCCGACCTCCCGGTCCGCGACCGCGCACGCCAGTTCGGCGAGTGCGTCGCTCGCGCGTTCGAACAGCTCTCGGCCGCGTTCCGAGTCCCCGGCGGTCGGGTCCCCGACGACGCCGTTGTCCGTGAACTCGTGGCTATCGTGCGCGAGGTTCACGCCGGAAACCCACTCACCCCACCGATCGGCTCCGCCGTCCCGGGCGGCTTCGACCCGGTCCTCGTGGACGAGGTCGGGGTTCGTCGCCCGCAACATCGCCGTCTCCAGCGGTCCCGCGTGACCCATGTCGCTCGCGTGCTCGCCGACCGCCTCGAACCACGTGAACGCGACGGCGTAGCCGGCGTGTCGGTCGTCGCGAGAGAACCGTCGAGCGACTTCGGCGAGCGCGTCGACGTTACCGCCGTGACCGTTCACGAACACGACGCGGTCGATCCCGTGTGTCGGCAGCGAGTCGGCGGCCTCACGGACGTACGCGCGAAACGTGTCCGGACTCACCCACATCGTCCCGTCGAAGCGACGGTGCTCCTCCGCCACCCCGACCGGGATCGCCGGCCCGACGACCGCCTCACCACGGTCGGCACCCACCGCCGTACCCGCCGAGTCGTACGCTTCCACACCCGCCTCCGCGACGGCGATCGCGTTCAGCGTGTCCGTGCCCAGCGGTGCGTGGGGTCCGTGGCCTTCGGTACTGCCGACGGGAAGGAACGCGACGTCGACGTCCGTGTCCCGCACGTCGGTCCAGGTGGCGTCCGCGAGTCGCATACCGCGTTCTGAGAGGGCCGGAACCGTATAGGCGACGGTCCGTCTCGATTCCACGCCGTGGCTCACCCTCGGAGTTAATTCGCCCCGGATCGATACACGACGTATGACCGACGAGAACGACCGCGCTGCACGCGCTTACGGCGTGGAGTTCGGCCCGTTGAAGCCGGCGCTCCGGGAGCATACGTATCCGGTGACCAGATCCGAGCTGATCGAGCAGTACGGCGGCTTCGAGCTCGAACACGCGGACGGGACCGACCTGCTGGAGTCCGTGCTTCGAGCGGCGGACGCACCGACGTTTCGCGAACCGAGACAGGTGCGTGACGCCATCCTCGCCGAGCTCGACCCGGAGGCGATGGACGCATCACCCGGTTCGGCGGAGGATCGGACGGACGAACCCGGCGACTGGAGTCCGACTTCGGTCTGACAGCGACGAACCAACGGATCCGATGAACGGACCAGAAGTGGATCGGTGGAGACGGTACGACGGTCGGATCGTCGTCAGTCGTCGTCCTCCGCCTCGATCAGTCGTCGTCCTCCGCCTCGATCAGTCGTCGTCCTCCGCCTCCTCTAACACGCGCGCGGTTCGCTCCTGTGCTCGGTCGATGAACTCCTGTGGGAGCTCGTCGATCTCACCGGCCTGTACGCCCCAGAGGTGTGCGTACAGGCCCCCGTTGTCCAGCAGCTCGTCGTGAGTACCTCGTTCGACGATCTTCCCGCCCTCCAAGACGAGGATCGTGTCCGCGTCCTTGATCGTGGAGAGTCGGTGAGCGATGGCGAAGGTCGTTCGGTCCTCGGTGAGCTGGTCGAGCGAGCGCTGGATCAGCATCTCCGTCTCGGTGTCCACGTCGGAGGTCGCCTCGTCGAGGATCAGGATGTCCGGGTCCTTCAACACGGCCCGGGCGATGGTGACCCGCTGGCGCTGGCCGCCGGAGAGCTTCACCCCCCGCTCGCCAACCATCGTGTCGTAACCGTCGGGGAGGTTCTGGATGAAGTCGTGTGCTTCGGCGGCTTTCGCGGCCTCGATCACCTCCTCGTCGGTCGCGTCGAACGTCCCGTAGGTGATGTTCTCCTTCACCGTCCCGTAGAACAGATACGACGACTGGCCCACGTAGCCGAGCGAGCGGCGAAGCGACCGCAACGTGACGTCGCTGACGTTCTGGTCGTCGATCGTGATCGCACCCTCGTCGACGTCGTACATTCGCAACAGCAGTTTGAGCACCGTCGACTTTCCGGCACCGGTCGGGCCGACGAGCGCGAGGGTTTCTCCACCTTCGACCGTGAAGTCGACGTTCTCGATGATCGTTTCGTCGTCGTAGCCGAACGTGACGTCGTCGTAGACGACCTCACCGTCGTCGACGACGAGCTCGGTGGCGTCGGGGTTCTGTTCGAGCTTCGAGGGCTCGTCCATCAGGCCGAAGATGCGAGCGGAGGAGGCGCGAGCACGCTGATACATGTTGATGATCTGGCCGAACTGCGCCATCGGCCAAATGAATCGCTGCGTGTAGAGGATGAAGACGACGAACATACCGACCGACAGCTCACCCGTGAACGGGCCCGGCGGAGCGTCCTGGAACACCCACAGTCCGCCGATGATGAACGTGGTCACGAAGCCGATCCCCGCGAGTACTCGCAGCGCGGGAAAGAACTTGATCCGCGTCTCGATAGCGTCCCAGTTGGCGTCGAAGTAGTCCATCGAGACGTCGTCGACGCGATCCGACTCGTACTCCTCGGTGTTCGACGATTTGATAACCTGGATCCCCCCGAGGTTGTTCTCCAGCCGCGAGTTCATCTTCCCGACCGTCGAGCGAACCGCCGCGTACTTCGGCTGGATGATCTTGATGAACACGTACGTGAAACCGGCGATGACGGGGACCGGAAGCAGCGCCACCAAGGCGAGCTGCCAGTTGATCCAGAACAACAGCACGCCGATCCCGACGACCATGACGGACATCCGGAACAGTGAGTTCATGCCGTCGTTTAAGAACCGCTCGAGACGATTCACGTCGTTCGAGAGGATCGACATCATCTCCCCGGTCTGTTTGTCCGAGAAGAAGTTCATGTTGAGCCGCTGCATCTGGTCGTAGGTGTCCGAACGGATGTCGTGTTGAATGTTCTGTGCGAACGCGTTGAACCCCCAGTTGCGGAGCCAGTGGAACGCCGCACCGACGAAGAACGCGCCCGCGATGGCCGCGATGAGGAACCAGAACTGTTCCGTCTGTGTCGTCGGCAGCCACGCCTCGGGAAGGAGAACGAGGGGGATCTGTTCGCTGAACACGGCGTCCTCTCGAAACACCGCGTCGATGGCGATACCCAACATGAGCGGAGGGAGGAGGTCGAGGAGACGAGCGAAGACGCTAGCCAGTATCCCGACGGTCACGGGGAACGCATAGTCGCGCCCGTACACGAGGAACAATCGCTTCATCGGGTTGTCGATCTTGTCCCGCTGTTCCTCGAACGGGTCATCCTTCTCCCAGTCGATGCTACTCATTATCGTTCAAACGTACGAGGTGTCGCAAATATGTTTCCTTCGAATCGAAATACATCGGCACGGCTTGCCGGAGCCGGCTCAGATCTCCCGCCGCTCGGCGGCCGGATCGACGTCCGCGGCCACGAGATCCCGTCTGATCCGCTCTCGAAGAGGGTCGGGAACGCTCGCGCGCGGAACCGGCTCGGCCGTGCCGGCGTCGGCGTTCGTGTCGGTCCCGTCGCGGACGTCGGGGTCGGTCGGGACGGTCCAGTAGAGCACCGTATCGGATCCGGCGTAGTACTCGATGGCGAACCGCTCGTCGCCACCCTCGTAGTGGACGCGTGCCGCGTCGCCTTCGGCCCGCCATCCCTCCTGACGAACGAGCGCGGCGATCGAATCGTACATGCCCGTAGTGGGGGTGGCGAACACATGTCGGTGTCGCTGACGAGTCGCTTACGATTCGTACTGACGCCGCCATCGACACCGGTTTATAAATCCCGCTCCGATTCCCCGGCATGTCCCTTCGCGTGACCTTCCTCGGGACGGGTGGCGCAGTCCCCACCACCGAGCGCGCGCCGAGCGCGCTGTTCGTCAATCGGGAGGGGGATCGCCACCTGTTCGACTGTGGCGAGGGAACACAGCGCGGAATGATGCGGTTCGGAACCGGCTTCGGGATCGACCACCTGTTCGTCTCACATCTCCACGGCGACCACGTCCTCGGGATCCCGGGGCTCGTCCAGACGCTCGGGTTCAACGACCGGGAGGAGCCGCTGACTATCCACTGTCCCCCGGGAACGGACGACGACCTCCATGACCTCGTTCATGCCGTCGGACACGACCCGTCGTTTCAGGTCCGGATCGAACCGGTCGCGCCCGGAGACGTCGCGTTCACGGCGGACGAGTACGAGATCCGGGCGTTCGAGACGTCACACCGGACTCGATCGCAGGGATACGTCCTCGGCGAGGCGGACCGCCCGGGACGGTTCGATCGGCCGAAAGCGGAGGAGCTCGGCGTTCCCGTCGGTCCGGCGTTCGGTCGCCTCCACGCCGGCGAGTCAGTCGAGCTCGACGACGGAACCGTCGTGGAACCCGAGCAGGTGGTCGGCTCGCCGCGACCCGGTCGCACGCTCGTGTACACCGCCGACACGCGCCCACAAGAGCGAACGGCCGAGATCGCCGAAGACGCGGATCTCCTCGTCCACGACGCCACCTTCGCGGACGACATGGCCGACCGCGCCCACGAAACCGCCCACTCGACCGGTCGAGAGGCGGGGAGGATCGCCGCCCAGGCGAGCGCGAAGCGGCTCGCATTAGTCCACGTCTCCTCGCGATACGCCGGGGACGCCTCCCCCATCGTGAGAGACGCTCGGGACGCCTTCGACGGTCCGTGTCTCCTTCCCGACGACGGCGACCGGATCGACGTGCCGTTCCCCGACGACGGAGAGTAGACGACGACGACGCCAGCAGCTCACCCCCGCCATCGACGAAGACGATCCCCCTCGACGGTGTCGGTCGCCGGTGACTTCGGACGGCGGAGGTCACAACGGAACCGCCGACCGGTCCTTCACGATCGAATCGACGTTTTAGCCCCGCTACGGGCCGCCACGTGGATTTTTTAGTGTCGGTCTCGTACTGGATACAGATAGCTGATGTCGACCTCACAGACCGCGGCCGACGACGCGAACGACGGCTCCCCGGAGGTGACGCTACGGACGCGGTTCGATCGGGTTGACCGCGAGATCGCTCGCCAGATGGACCGGCTCGGGATCCCGACGCTCCGAGTGGCGCTCGGGGTCGTCTTCGTTTGGTTCGGGGGGTTAAAAGTGATAGGCGGGAGCCCTGCCGCCGAGCTCGTCGCTGATACGGTGTATCTCGTCTCCCCGGAGGCGTTCGTTCCGATCCTCGGCGTTTGGGAGGTGCTCATCGGCCTGTGTCTGCTGTATCGGCCCCTCATTCGGGTCGGGATCCTGCTGTTGTTCCTCCAGATGCCCGGCACGTTCCTACCCGTGATCCTCCTGCCGGATGTCGTGTTCGCCACGTTCCCACACGAGCTGACAGTGGAGGGCCAGTACATCATCAAGAACCTCGTGATCATCGGGGCTGCACTCGTCGTCGGCGGAACCGTCAGAACCCATGGCGATGGCGGGGGCGACGGGACGAGCACGGCCGTCCCGGAACGGGATCCGACGGACACTGTAGCCGCGAACACCGACGTCATCGACCCTGACGACGACTCCGACGACAGCACCGCTGAGCCGACGGCGCGGGAATCGGAAACCGGCTCCGCGTCCCCAACCGAATCCGCGACGGATGCCGGGGAACGTTGATACGTCGGGGCGTCGACCTCTCGCACATGCCTGACGACTGCGTCTTCTGCTCGATCGTCGCCGGCGAGATCCCGGCACGGACCGTCCACGAGACCGACGAGGTGCTCGCGTTCCTCGACGCCAACCCGCTCGCGCCGGGTCACACGCTCGTGATACCGAAAGTCCACGTCCGACACGTCGGTGAGATCGACGACGACCTCACGAGCGAGTTGTTCGCAGCCGTGGCCGAGCTCACCCCACGGATACGGGACGTCGTCAACGCTGACGCGGCGAACGTCGGGATCAACGACGGCAGGGCCGCCGGTCAGGAGGTCCCGCACGTCCACGTCCACGTCATCCCCCGGTTCGAGGGTGACGACGGCTCACCCATACACGCGGTCGCGGGCGAGCGTCCCGAGCTCACAGACGACGAACTGGACGCGATCGCCGCGGACATCACCGGGTGAATCGGGCAGGTCCGGTGCAACAGAGTTATGCACGAAACCGCGAGTAGCGGTGCGTATGCACGCACCGACACTCGCGCTGGCCGGGGCTACCGGTGGTTCGGGGACCTCACGGACCGCAGTCGAGTTGGCAGCGGTCGGCGCACGTGGCGGCCACGACGTCGTCGTGATCGACGCCGCGTTCGCGACGCAGGGACTGTCCGAGTACGTTCGAGGGCGGATCGGAAGCGATCTCACGGCGCTCATCACTGACGACACCGGCGCGTCACTGTCGACGGCGACGTACCCGATCACGGTCGGTGATGACGGCGGGACGAACGGGTTGCCCGGTCAGGCGGACGTCGTTCCCGCACGAGCCCCGTTCGAGCGCGTCGCTCGCGCGAAAACCGCGGAGGCGGCTCGAAAACTCGAACGGCGGATTGACGAGGCAGCAACCGCATACGACGCCGTGATCGTCGACGTCCCGCCGGTCGCCTCGAACGAGGCGGTCGCCGCCGTCACGACGGCCGATCGAGTCGGCGCGGTTCGCCCGGCGACGCCACACGGTCGAGACGCGCTCCAGCGGCTTCGCGGCCGCATCGCCGACGTCGGGGGCGGGGTCGATACGACCGTCGCGGTACGTCACGGAGCCGCCACGGAGGCCGTGGATGGCGTGGATCTCGTGATCCCACGGACGGATCCCGCGGTGGCGAGGGCCCCCGTTACCGCGGACGGGTCAGGAGCGTACACGCGAGTGATGGCGGATGCGTACGCCGATCTGTTCGACGCTGTGGTCGACCTCGATATCGAGGACGACGGGCTGATCGAGCGGCTACGGAACTGATCGAAGAAGCGACCCGACGGATACGACTCACGAACCCGATCGGCACGAGCCGAGCGCGCAGGTACGGAAACGCAAGGAGAACGCCCACGAGTACGGGTAGGGATCGGGATGCGGATCCGCTCACCGAAGTCCGTCGGGTGCGTCGAGTGCGTCTCCGAGAGGATCGGCATCACCGAGATGGCCGCCGAGCGGTGACGACCCCGCGAGTCCCGCCTCGACGGCGTTCGCGACCTCGGGGAGCGGGTCGTGTGTCTCGACGTACGTCGCGAGCGCGAAGTCGGCGTCATCGCCGCCGGCGAGCGTGACCGCCTCGCTACGGGACGTTCGGCCGTCGAGCCAGTTCCGAACGACCTCACGGCGCGTGGGCGCGAGCGGGCAGACGCCCGAGACGCCACACCGGTGGAGCGTCTTCGCGGCGATCATCGGCGTCAGACCCGCCTCGTCGGCGGCGTCCGCGACGCTTCGTCCGGTAGTGTACGCGTCGACCAGCGTCGCGGTCGCGGCCGCCGTACACGGCAGGTCGTCCTCGTGTGCGCGCAGCCGATCCGCGAGCGGCGTGTCCGTGTCGTCCGCGACGGCAACGCCCCGGTCCTGCTGGCTCGCCGTCACCTCGAGTCCCGCCGCGATCTCCGACAGCGTCATGTGAACCGATGGCGTGTTCTCGGTGATAAAACCACCGTACTGCGGCAGGTTCGAGCGACGTCCACCGATCGGTAACCGGTCGGTGTGACCGCGCCGATACGTCGGATCATCCCCCGATCCACCGGGGTTTAAGTAAGGGATCGGGCCGGAGATCCAGTTGTGATGAGTCAGGCACGTTCGACCCGCACCCGTTCGCACTGCACCCGCAACGACCGCGCCGACGACGAGACGATCGACGTCGACGACGAGACGGACGTGGTCAACGCGGCCGATCGGTGTCCAGAGTGCTCGGGGCGGACGCGGATCGAGAGCGCCGAGCGGATCTGCACGGACTGCGGGCTCGTGGTCGACGCGGACCGGATCGACCACGGCCCCGAGTGGCGCTCGTTCGCGGACGACGACACGAACCCGAAACGTACCGGCGCACCGTTGACGCGCTCGCGACACGACCGCGGGCTCTCGACCGAGATCGGCCGATCGGCCCGTGTCAAGGGACGGAAGCGTCGGCGACTCTCCCGGATGCGCACCCAGCACAATCGGGCGCAGATATCCACGAAGCGCGACCGTAACAAGGTGTACGCGTACACCGAGATACGGCGTCTCACCGGTGTCCTCGAGCTGCCCACGAGCATCCGCGATACGGCCTGTACGCTGTTCGACTCCGCCCAGTCCGAGAGCTTGCTCCGTGGGCGGTCACTCGAAGGGTTCGCGTGTGCCTGCGTGTACGTCGCCTGCCGTACGGCCGACGTCGCCCGAACCGTCGACGAGGTCTGTGCTGAGGCGAAGGCGACCGAAAACGAACACCGCGCCGCCTTCGACGCGATGAACCGCGAGCTCGGCCTCCCGATCGGGCCGGCGTCGCCCGCGGAGTACCTCCCGCGGTTCGCCTCCGAGCTCGACTGTGGGGCCGCAACCGAACGGCGCGCACGGGAGCTCGTCGGCCGCGCCGTCGAGGAGGGGATCGCCAACGGTCGCAACCCGGTCGGCGTCGCCGCCGCCTGCCTGTACACCGCGGCTCGGCAGCGTGACGCCGACTGTACCCAACAGGAGGCCGCCGATGTCGGCGACGTGACGCCGGTGACGATCCGGCGGACGTACCTCGACCTGACGGATGAGGAGTGATCGAACGGGGCGTGGGTGAACGAACGCGCCGCGAGCGAAAGGGAACCCGCGAAGCTGAGATCCGACCGGGGGGTCGCTTACGACTCGCCCAACAGTTCGACGAGCAGCGCGTTCTGGGCGTGCATCCGGTTCTCAGCTTGGTCCCACACGAGCGCGCGGTCGGACTCGAGGACGTCGTCCGTGATCTCCTCACCGCGATGTGCAGGCAGGCAGTGCATCACCTTCGCGTCGGTCCCGTTGAGGAGGTCGGCGTTTATTTGAAATCCGTCGAAGGCGGCGAGTTTCTCCTCGCGCTCGTCCTCCTGTCCCATCGAGATCCACACGTCCGTGTACACGATATCCACGCCGTCGACCGCGGCCGCAGGGTTCGTCGTCGGCTCCACGTCCGCGCCGAATGCGGCCGCCCGCTCGAACACGCCCGAGTCCATCCCGTACTCCGCGGGCGTCGCGACCGACACGTCGATCCCGGCCATCGCCGCGCCGACGACGAACGACTGCCCGACGTTGTTGCCGTCACCGACCCACGCAACGTGAGCGTCCGCTTCGACCGCCTCGCGGATGGTGAGCAGATCCGCAAGCGTCTGGCACGGGTGTGCCTCGTCGGTGAGCCCGTTGATCACGGGGCAGTCGGCGTACTCGGCAAGCGTCTCGACGTCCTCGTGATCGAACAGCCGGGCCATCACCCCGTCGACGTACCGACCGAGCACCCGTGCCGTATCCCGGAGCGGTTCCCCGTGACCGAGCTGGATGTCGTCCGGGCCGAGAAACATCGCGTCTCCTTCGAGCCGGGTCATCCCCGTCTCGAAGGAGACGCGGGTTCGAGTCGAGGGTTTCTCGAAGATCATCCCCAGCGTCGCGTCCGGGAGTCGAGGATCGATGTCGCCCGCCTTCATCGCGGCCGCGCGATCGAGCAGGCGGTCGAGCTCCGCTGGTGTCACGTCGTCGATGTCGAGGAAGTCGTCGGTTGCGAGTGGCATTGTGTCGGTGGGTGTGTCGTCGAGTACGGTTACGTGTGTGAGTGTTCGGTGTCGAAAACGCGCGCCGCGGCGGGGGTGGGGCCGCGACGCCTACGGTCGGTCCCGGCAGACGTCGCTCAGGACGGTCGTCGCGCGGTCCAGATGCGAGAGCGGCAGCCGCTCGTCCGGTGCGTGGTCGAGATCCGAGTCTCCCGGACCGTACGTTACCATCGGGCAGTTCCAGGCTGCCGCGAAGAGATTCATATCGCTGGTTCCCGTCTTTCGAATCAGCCGAACGTCTCCGCCGGCCTCGCGGATCGCGACGCGGAACGCCCGCGCCAGCTCGGTGCGGGGACTCTCCATCACCGGCGGGATCGGCTCCTTCCAGTGGACCGAGCCGGTCGACAGTTCCGTCTCCGCCAGCTCGTGAATCTCGTCGACGGTGCGGTTCGGCGGGACCCGGAGCTGGACGTCCATCGTCGCCTCGACTGCCAGCCCGTCGTCGCTGAGTCCGCCGTCGACCGACACCGGCTTCGTGGTCACCTGCTCGAAGACGGGCGTCTCGGGGTCGGTCGGCTCGAACGTCTCCTCGACGCCGTGCCACCAGTCGATCGCGTGCTGTATCGCGTTCGGCTCCGGCCGCGAGGAGTGGCCCGACTCGCTGGTGTTCACGTACGTCCCGGCGAGGAAGCCACGGTAGCCGAGCGTGATCCCGTCCCAGCCGGACGGTTCGCCGTTCACGACCGCCTCGGGCGCGTCGCGGTCCTCGACGAGGAAGCGTGCACCCCGCGAGTTCGTCTCCTCGCCGGCGACGCCGACGAACGAGACGCCGGTCTCGACAGCCGCGACCGCCATCGCGACGAGGGGGCCCGTTGCGTCCACGGTCCCGCGCCCCCAGAGGACGGGTTCGCCCGGTTCGCCGACCGCGTCGTCCTCGACCGCCGGCTTCACCTCGACCGGGATGTCTCCCGGCACGGTGTCGATGTGTGACGTGAGAAGCACCGAATCGTTCGCGGGAGCACGGACGTTGCCGACCTCGTCGATCCACGCCTCGCGGCCGTTCGCCTCGAAGAAGTCGACGAGCCGCTTTGCGGCCTGCTCCTCCTCACCGGACGGAGAGGGAATGGAGACGAGATCGTACAACAGCTTTCGGCCCGGCGTGTCACAGGCGTCGGGATAGCCGCCGCCGGCAACGATATCGCTCCCGGCCGCGGATGACTCCCGTGACTCCGTCTCACCGGCGGCGTCGACGGTCTCTTCGCGTTCCTTGCCGGTCGACATCACTCGATCACCTCTTCGATCGCGTCGACGACCGCGTCCGCGTGATCGCGCTCGACCGTCAACGGCGGTAAGAGACGTAACACGGTTCGTCCCGCGGGTAACGCGAGGATCCCGTGTTCGATCGCCAGATCGCGGAGGAGTCGGTTCGAGCCACGCTTCACTTCGATGCCGATCATCAGCCCGTCGCCACGAACCTCGCGGATGTCGTTGCCGAGGCGCGCTTCGATCTCCTCGCGGAGATACGACCCGACGTCGGCGGCGTGTGTGGGGAGGCCCTCACGTTCGAGGACCTCGAGCGTGGCACCTGCCGCGGCCGACACCACGGGACCGCCCGAGAACGTCGAGCCGTGGTTTCCACAGTCCTCGGCGATCCAATCGCGACACAGCGTCGCGCCGACCGGGAGCCCGCTGCCGAGCCCCTTCGCGGTCGTGAGCACGTCGGGAACCACGTCGTGTGCGTCGGCCGCCCACATCGATCCGGTGCGCCCGAGTCCGGTCTGGATCTCATCGAGGATCAGCGCCGCGCCGCTCGTCGCCGTCGCGACGCGAACCGCCTGCAGGTACTCGGTGGAGACGGGGTTGATCCCGCCCTCGCCCTGCAGCGGTTCGATGATCACCGCGGCGGTCTCCTCGTCGACCGCCTCGCGCATCGCCGCCACGTCTCCGTACTCGACGAACTCGACGCCGCCGGCTAACGGTTCGAACCCCTGTTTGTACTTCCCTTTCCACGTCGTCGCGAGCGCACCCATCGTCCGGCCGTGGAATCCCTGTTTGGTCGCGACGATCTTCTGGCGACCCGTCGCGTGCCGGGCGAACTTCAGTGCAGCCTCGTTCGCCTCGGTCCCGGAGTTACAGAGCCATACGTTGTCGACATCGACTGGTGCCGTATCCGCGAGCTGCTCGTACAGCGCCGTCCGGGCCGCGTGCGGGTACGACGCCTGGACGTACATGAGCTCCTCCAGCTGGCTCGCCGCGGCGTCGACGACGTCGGGATGACAGTGGCCGACAGGGGTACACGCGTAGCTCGCGCCGAAATCGAGATACTCGTTCCCCTTCGTGTCGTAGAGCCACACGTCCTCGCCGCGGGTGATCTCGATCGGCTTCTCGGAGAAGACGAATCCGCTCACGCCGTCTCACCCCCGGCGGCACCCGCGTCGTCGCCGTCCGCGTCGTCGCCGAGCGCCGACCGCTCGATCGTCGTCCCCGTGCCGCCGAGCGCGGCGATGATGGGATCGTTGACGTTGGCGTCGGCGACGATGACGCGGGTCGAGCCGCCCGAGAGCGCTTCCTTCGCGGCCATCACCTTCTTGCCCATGAACCCTTCAGCGGCGTCTTCCACCGCCGCGAGCTCCTCGGGCGTCGACGCCGAATCGATGAGCGTCTCGGAGTCCTCGGGATCCGCGTACACGCCAGTAACATCCGTCAATAGGACGAGATCGGCGTCGAGCGCACCGGCAACCGCGGCGGCCGCCCGGTCAGCGTCGGTGTTGACCGGGGTGACGCCGCCGTCGCTCTCGGTGCCCGCCATGGGCGGCGAGACGACGGGCGTGTAGCCGTCGGCGAGCAGGCCGGAGAGCAGCCCGGCGTTCACCGACTCGATCCGTCCGGAGTGTTCGCCGCGCCTGATCTTCGTTTTGCCGTCCTCGACCACGCGGACCGCCGACTTGCGGGGCCCCGAGAGGAGCCCGCCGTCGACCCCACTCAGCCCGACCGCGTCGACGCCCGCCTCGCGGAACAGCGCGGTCAACTCGGTGTTGAGCTTCCCAGCCATCGCCATCGTGAACGCCTCCATCGTCTCGGCATCGGTGAATCGGCCGGTGACGCCGGACGCGCTCTCGACGTACTCCGGTTCCATTCCCAGCCGCTCGAGGACCTCGTCGACGACCGTCGAGCCGCCGTGAACGACGACGACCTTACGACCGTTGGCGACGAGGTGCGCGACGTCACCGACCGCGCCGGCCGGATCGACCGCCTTCGCGCCGCCGATCTTGACGACGACGGGCGGCTCGTCCGCGGGGACCGCCTCCGCATCCGCCGCGGCCGCCGCCGCGCCGTCACTGCCGGTGTCGAACCCTGTCATGGCGACCCCACGGGGTGAAGCCCCTCGAACTCCAAACCGGCGGTCTCTGGCAGTTCGAGCGCGACGTTCGCCGCGTGAACCGCCTGTCCCGCCGACCCCTTTGTCATGTTGTCTATCGCCGAGAAGACGACGACGCGCCGGTTCCCGGGGTCGAGCTCGAAGCCGACCTCGCCGTAGTTCGTTCCGGCGACGGACTTCGGTTCGGGGTAGCGATAGACGCCACCGCCGCCGGAGACGATCCGCATGAACGGTTCGTCGGCGTACGCGCCGCGGTACGCCCCCCACAGGTCCGCCTTCGAGACGGGCTGATCGGGGAAGACGTGACACGTGGCGCTCGCGCCGCGAACCATGTCGACCGCGTGTACGGTAAAGGAGACCGACAGCCCGAGATACGCCTCGATCTCCGCCTCGTGGCGGTGGCCGGTCGGCGCGTACGGGCGGACGACGCCCGAACGCTCGGGATGTGAGGAGGCCGCACCGCCGCCCGCGCCGCCCTCCGATGAGCCGACTTTGACGTCGACGACGACCTCGCCGGTATCGGAGCCGAGGACGCCCTCGTCGACCAACGGTTTGAGCCCGAGTATCGTCGCGGTCGCGTTACAGCCGCCGCCGGCGATGAGCTCCGCGCCGGGGAGGCTCTCGCGGTTGAGCTCGGGGAGCGCGTACTCCGCGCGCTCCAAGTACTCCGGCGAGACGTGACCGTCGTACCACTCGTCGTACAGCACCGCCTCCGGGAGCCGGAAGTCCGCCGAGAGGTCGACGACGGTGTCGGCCGCCTCGAAGTACTCGTCGATCTGCTCCATCGAGACGCCGTGTGGCGTCGCCGAGAAGAGCACGTCGACCGACTCGAGCTCGTCGGGGCTCGAGAAGCGCAGATCGAGCCCGCGCAGGTTCGGATGCGAGCGACCGACGGTCATGTTGTCGGCCGACCGCGACGTCGCCTGCACGACCTCGAAGCTCGGGTGGCCCGCCAGGATCCGCAACAGCTCGCCGCCCGTGAAGCCCGTCCCGCCGATAACGCTGACAGTGTACGTCTCGGTGGTGCCCTCGCCGACGAGTGAGTCCGGGTCGGCGGCGGTTCCTTCACTGGTCATACCACGACCTCGTCCGAATCGGCGTCGTCGGCTCCCGCGACGGCCGTCGTCTCCAGCCAGTCGACGACCTTCGCCGGGACGTCGACCTCGCTGGCCTCGTCGAGCGCCTTGAACTCGACCGTGTGGTTGATCTCATGGACCGTGTACCGGCCCGAGCCCGCCCCGCCGACCTCCATGAGGTCGACACCGAGGAGCCCGCCGCCGACCGCCGCGGAGGCGCGCTCGACGAGGTCAAGCGCCTCGTCGTCGAGCTCGAACGACTTCGTCTCGCCGCCCTTCGCGGCGTTCGTGAGCCAGTGGTCCGACGACCGCGTCATCGCGGCGATGGGCTCGCCGTCGACCGCGAGCGCGCGGACGTCGCGGCCGGGCTTGTCGACGAACTCCTGGATGTAGAACACCTTGTGTTCGTAGTGACCGAGCGTCTCCTTGTGTTCGAGGATCGCCTCGGCGGCGCTGCGCGTGTCGATCTTCGCCATCAGCCGCCCCCACGATCCCACGACCGGTTTGAGTACACAGGGATAGCCGAACGACTCGATCGCCTCCATTGCCGACTCCTTCGTGAACGCGACCTCGGTCTCCGGCGTGGGGATCCCGGCCTCCGCGAGCGCCAGGGAGTTCTTCGCCTTGTCGGCACACACGTCGGCCGTCTCCGGCGAGTTCACGACGGGAACGCCGTAGCTGTCGAGAAAACGAGTCGCGTACAGCGACCGGCTCGTCGAGAGACAGCGATCGACGACCAGGTCGAGGTCGCCGACGTTCGCGGTCGTCGACTCCAGGCCGAACCGTTCCCGCCGGACGTCGATCTTCTCGACCTCGTGGCCGCGGTCACGGAGCTCCGAGAGCAGCAGCTTCTCGTCGCGGCGGATCCGCGAGTAGAGGACGCCTATGCGCATGCGGACCACTCGCGTGTCGCGGTCGTTGTCGTCGCCATCTACTCGCCCCAGTCCTCCTCGAGTTCGGGCGCCTCTTCCAACACGACGGGATCCAGCGAGATGACCTCGAGCTCGGTCCCGGTGACCGGACTGTCGATTATCTCGCCGACCTCGACGTCGGCCGGAAGCTCGATCTCCTCGCCCGTGATCGGGTCCTCTGCCAGGACTGGGTCGCTGTCAGTCGTCATCGTGACTAGTATTCGACCGTGAACCCGCATAAACCCTTCGAACTTATATTCTACTTTACATGAAATGTACCGGCGGCTAACGGAACGAATTCGGTCTGAAAGCCGCTGTATGAAATCCGGTGTCAGATTTCAGTAGTGAACTCGCCCCCTCGCGGGGACGGCGGTGTCGACGGCGGTCGTGGATCGACCGTCGGCGGCACCGGTCGCTCTCGTCGTCGCGGTCGGCGGAGTCCGGACGGTTGTACCTGCTCGGTCGTCGATACGGCCTCACACATACTCGACCACCGCCGCGTCCAGCCGCTCCGCGGCCGCCGCGAGCGACGTCCGCTCGTCGGCCAGTGCCGCGTCGTCGGTCTCGATTCCAGCCACCGCGGTCTCGAGCTCGCTGCTGACTGCCTCGGGAGCGGGTCCGCCGGCGGAGTCACGGCTCGCGACGCTGTGTACGGGATCGAGCGCGGCCTCCACGTCCTCGCGGCGCACGTATGCTGAGAGGGCCTCGCCCGTGACGTTTCGAGTGGCCTCGTCAACTTTTGCGGCAGCTGCCTCCGGCGTGTCGCCGTCCGAGACCCGCTCCGCGGCCGTCGCGACGATCTCGTGTGCCGTCCGGAACGGGAGTCCGCTCGTCGCGATCAGGTCGGCGATCCCCGTCGCCGTCGAGAACCCGTCGCCCGCGGCGTCCGCGAGCCGGGTATCGTTCCAGTCGGCGGTCGCGACTGCGCCCGCAACGACCACTGTCGCGTCGCTCACGGAATCGACCGTGGTCCACGCGTGCGGCGTTGCCTCCTGTAAGTCGAGGTTGTACGCGCGTGGTAACCCCTTTAACGTCGTCAACAGCCCGGTCAGCTCTCCGGTCGCGGTGCCGGCCGTGGCACGGACTAGTTCGACCGGGTCCGGGTTCTTTTTTTGTGGCATGATCGATGACGTCGACGAGTAGTCGTCCGACAGCTCCACGAACCCCTTGTTCGCGTAGACGATCAGGTCTTCGGCGATCCCCGAGAGCGTCGTCGCGTGCGTGGCGAGCGCCGCCGTCGTCTCGGCGAGGAAGTCGCGTCCCGCCGAGGCGTCCATCGAGTTGCGGACGACCCCGTCGAAGCCGAGCAGCTCGGCGGTCCGGTCGCGGTCGATATCGAACGGCGTCCCCGCGAACGCGGCCGCGCCGAGCGGCGACCGGTTCGTCCGCTCGTACGCGCCGAGCAAGCGCTCCGTGTCGCGCGCGATCGCTCCCTCATACGAGAGGAGGTAGTGAGCGACGGTCGTCGGCTGGGCCGGCTGGAGATGGGTGTAGCCGGGCATCACCGTCCCCGTGTGCTCGCTCGCGACCTCGACGAGCGCCTCCCGGAGCGTCACCGTGGCCTCGGCGGCCGCGAGCAGGTCCTCGCGCAGCCGATGGCGGATACAGGTCGCCACCTCGTCGTTGCGCGAGCGCGCCGTATGCATCCGTCCACCGTCCGGTCCGACCCGGTCGATAACGGCCGTCTCGATCGCCTCGTGGACGTCCTCGCCGTCGGGGAGTGCGCCGTGACCGGCCGTCTCGATGTCGTCGAGCGCGACGAGGATCTCCCCCGCGACCGCGTCGTCGACGATCCCCTGCTCCGCGAGCATCACCACGTGCGCCCGGTCGACCGCGAGATCGGCCGCGAAGATGCGCTCGTCGGCGTCGAGACTCGACATGAACTCGCGGGCGGGGCCGCCGCTGAAGCGGTCGCGGCGGACGGCCGTGCCGGGGTCGTCGCTGGTCATGTGAACTACTCGCTCGGTTCGTTCGTCGTGGGGTCGGTGGCGCCGGTACCCCCGTCCGTCGTCAGTTCGGGCCGCTCGACGTTCGATTTCACGTCGTTGGCGAGCCGCTCCTGGAGCCCGTGGTACTTCGCGACGCCCGTGGCGTCCGCCTGGGCGATACCGGCGACGTCCTCGGTGTTGAACGAGGCCATCTCCTCGGAGTACACCGCGTACTCGGAGTCGCGGGCGACGACGCGGCAGTTACCGCCCGAGACCTTCACCGTCGCGGTGCCGGTGACGACGTCCTGGGTCTCGTCGACGAAGGCGTCGAGCGCGTCGACGACCGGCGCGAAGACGAGTCCCTGGTACGCCTTCTCGGACCACTCCTGTTCGATCCCCTTCTTGAACGAGCGCTCGTTCTTCGTCAAGACGAGGTCCTCGAGCGCTCCGTGCGCCGTGAGCAGCACGGTCGCGGCCGGGTGCTCGTAGTTCTCGCGCACCTTCAGCCCGAGCATGCGATCCTCCATCACGTCGGTACGGCCGATGCCGTAGCCGCCGGCGTACTCGTTGAGATGCTGGATCAGCGGAACCGGGTCCAGTTCCTCGCCGTCGACGGCGACGGGGATCCCTTCCTCGAACTCGACCTCGATGGTGGTCTCACCCTCCGGCTCTGCGGTCCACTCGTAGATGTCCTCGGGCGGCTCGTAGTTCGGGTTCTCGAGTTTCCCTCCCTCGACCGCACGCGACCAGATGTTTTCATCGATCGACCAGACGCCGCCGTCGCCCGCCTCGACGGGCAGGTCCTTCTCGGCGGCGTACTCTATCTCCCACTCGCGGGTCAGTCCGAGCTCGCGCACGGGAGCGATGACCTCCAGATCGGAGCCACGCCAGACGGCCTCGAACCGGAGTTGGTCGTTCCCCTTCCCCGTACAGCCGTGTGCGATGGCGTCACAGCCCTGCTCCTCGGCAACCCCGAGGATCGCCTCCGCGATAACGGGACGCGCTAATGCGGTTCCGAGCGGATAGCCTTGATACGTCGCGTTGGCCTTCACTGCGTCGAAACACAGGTCGGCGAACTCGGCTTTGGCGTCGACGACGTGGAGGTCGAGTCCCAGCGCCTCGGCGGTCTCCTCTGCCTCGTCGAACTCCTCGGTCGGCTGCCCGACGTCGACGTTGACGCCGATCACCTCGTCGTAGCCGTACTCTTCTTTCAGTAGTGGTACACAGACCGTGGTGTCGAGCCCCCCGCTGAACGCGAGTGCAACGCTTGCCATTACGAGAGTACACGACACTCACACCCTTAAATTCGTTGGTTTAATATTTGTAAGAAAGTCGCGGAGACGACGCTAGCGGGGGAATACAGCAGTGACTCTGCGGAACGAAACGGCGCGAACGCGACGAGGGAAGTGGAGTTAGTGGCCTCGGGGGGCCGGTCGTCGCGCCGCGCCGGAAACCGGTCGCGGCGGTCGGACGCCTCGTCGCGGTCGCGGGGCTCGTCGGCCTCGGAAGAGCGTGGATGCCGGACGAGCCTCCGCGGTCATCACGTGTAATCAATTGATCAACCGTATAAAAACGTTCCGTCACGAGGACGGCGAGACCCACGAGGGAGTCGAGACGCCCCTCACAGCGCCGCCCGATACGCCGCGAGCGTCTCCTCGACGTCCGCCTCCGTGTGCGCGTACGAGGTGAACTGGCACTCGAACTGGTTCGCGGTGAGGAACACTCCCCGGTCTTTCATCTCCTGCCAGAACACTCGTTCCCACCGGTCCGTCGCCGCCGCGGCGACGTCCGCGCCGGTCTTCGGGCACAGCTCGTACCGCGAGCAGGACGGGTTCTGTCGACAGCCGCCGGCACAGCAGTCGTCGACGTCCTCGGGGGCGGTTCTGGTGAACACCGTTTTGAACATCGAGTCGGTGCCGACGACGGTGTACTCGGGCGCACGTTCGGCACAGATCGCCGCGATACCCTCCCGCAGCTGTCGACCGAGGCGGTTCACGTGTTCGTACACGTCGTTCTCGGCGGCGTACTCCAGATACGCCTTGCCGGCGGCCATCGTAACCGGGTGTCCGGAGAAGGTGCCGGACTGGAACACGTCGCCCGCGGGCGTGAACTTCTCGATGATCTCCGATCGACCCCCTATCGCCCCGACCGGGAAGCCGCCGCCGATGATCTTCCCGAACGTGGTGACGTCGGGCGTCACGCCGAACTTCGACTGCGCACAGCCGAGCCCACCCACACGGAACCCGGTGATCACCTCGTCGAAGATCAGGAGCGATCCGTGGTCGTCACACAGGTCGCGAAGCGTCTCGTGGTAGCCGTCGACGGGCATGACGATCCCGGTGTTCGCGAGGATCGGTTCGACGAGTACCGCCGCGATCTCGTCGCCGTGTTCGGCGAACACCTCCTTTGCCGCTCCCGGGTCATTGAACGGGATCGGGAGCGTGTGTCGTGCGAACTCCTCCGGGATCCCTGCGGTCGACGGATGGGGGTTCTCCGGTGACCCCTCCACGAGCGTCGACTCCTGTGCGCCGTGATAGCCGCCCTGCATGACGACGATCTTGTCGCGTCCGGTGTGCCCCCGGGCGAGTCGAACCGCGGAGACGGTCGCCTCCGTCCCCGAGTTAACGAACCGGATCGACTCGACGCTCGGAACGTGTCGCGCCACGAACTCCGCGTGTTCGACCTCGATCTCCGTCGGCGCACCGTACATCGGTCCCGCGGCCGCGTGCGACTGGATCGCTGCAGACACGGGCTCGGGAACGTCGTGACCGTACAACAGCGGGCCGTACCCCATCACCCAGTCGATGTACCGGTTGCCGTCGGCGTCGATCACGTGGCCGCCGTCACCACGCTCGATGAAGAACGGATGCGGCATCGTCGCTCGCACCGAGGAGTTGACGCCGCCGGGCATGACCGACAGCGCACGGTCGTACAGCTCACGGGAGCGTTCGTGGTCCATACACGTCGTTGCGTCGCCGTGATAAAAGAGGTTGGCAACCCGGTCGCCCGGGCCGTTCGTCGATGATTCGGGTCGCCCGGTTCTCAGACCGCCTCCGGTCCGGTCACGCCGGTGCGCACCTGCATCGCGTCCTCGACGGGCAGGATGAACACCTTGCCATCGCCGGGTTCCCCGGTCTCGGCGGCATCGGCGATGGCCTCGGCGACCTCGTCGGCCGGGATGTCCGCGACGACGACGTCCACTTTCACCTTCTGGTGGAGATCGACGGTGAACTCCTCGCCCCGCCACTGCCCCTTCTTGGCCGGCTGGCTGCCGCGACCAGAGACGTTCGTTACGGTCAGCGAGGGGGCGTTGATCTCCGCGAGCGCCTGTTTGATATCGCCCAGCTTGTCCGGGCGGACGACCGCAGTGACCATCTTGATCTCCGATCCGGCCTCCTCGCCGCCGTCGGCGCGTGGAGAGCTCTCGGTCGTGTCGACGACGGACGAGCCGCCGTCGGTCGCGACGTTCGGCTGGCCGAACTCGGGGTACGTATCGACGCCGTGTTCAGCAACGTCGAGACCGTCACGCTCGTGTTCCGGCGTCACGCGAGCCTGACCGATGGCCTTGAGGCCGCCCCATACGGCAGCGGTCGCGAGCACGGTCCAGACCGTGATGACCGCGACGCCGACGATCTGCGGCACGAACGCGGACGCCTCGATGGAGAGGAACCCGCCGCCGATGACGTCGCCCCCGATCGCGTTTCCGTTAACCGACCACAGCGGGTAGAGGATCAGACCGAGCATGCCCGCGCTCCCGTGAACCGGGAAGACGGCACACACGTCGTCGATCTTCAGGTTCTTTTCGACGAACCGGAAGACGAGCGGGAGCTGGGCTCCCGCGATGAGACCGATCGCGATGGCACCCATCGGCGTGATCAGGTCCGTCGGACCGGTGACGCCGACGAGACCGGCGAGCATCCCGTTCGCGACGTACAGGGTGTCGACCTTTCCGTTGAGGTACAGCGAGACGGAAGCCGCGCCGATCGCACCCAATCCCATCCCGATGGCGGTGACCATCGCCACGCTCCCGACGTATGCGAAGTCGTCGAGTATGATCGAGGTCCCGTCAACGGCGAGCGGGTTGACGGCGGTGCCGACGTTGAAGCCGAACCAGCCGAAACACAGCACAAGGGTCCCGAGCACGGCGAACGTCATCGAGTGACCGGGGATGACGTTCACCGAGCCGTCATCGCCGTACTTGTCCATCCGTGCGCCGAGGACGTACGCCGCCGTCAGGCCGGCGACGCCACCGACGCCGTGAACGACCATCCCGCCGGCGAAGTCGGCGAAGCCGAACGCCGTGAGGATCGATGCGGCATCGGGATTACCGGGCGAGTACCACACCATACCGGCGACGACTGGGTAGATGACCGCCGCGAGCAGGAACGTGTACGTGACGTACGCACGAAGTTTCGCGCGGCCGGCGACCGCACCGGAAACGATCGTCGCGGCCGTCATCGCGAACACCGCACTGAACAGCCACAACGTCCAGCCAGTGTCGGCGGACTCGCCGAACATCGTCCACGCGGTGAGCTCCGCACCGATCAACAGATTACCGACGTTGTTCGAGATCCCCATACCGATCACGAAGAAGACGCCGATGCCGACCGCCCACGTGAGCATGTTCTTCGTGAGCTGGTTCGCGACGTTCTTCGAGCGGACCTGTCCGGCCTCCAGCATCGCGAACCCGGCGTGCATGAAGAAGATCAGGAACGTGACCGTGAGCCACCACGTCATGTTGACGCCGGTCACGAGCGCCTCGACGTCACTCGCCGTCAGTTCGAGGAGCACCGTGCCCATCATACGAGCTCACCCTCATCGGGAGAATTCGATGACCGTTCGTCTAACGAGACTGCTATTTCATGTCCGCACGTGTTGTGAGTCACGTTTACCGGTCCGGAAACGGGAGTATATAAACACTCGAGTTGAGTTTCACAAAAAATCAGTTTGATAATACCCGGCGCGTCCAATATAAGGACAGGTGCATGGTATATAAGGACGTCTACCGGACAGTTGTTCGGTGATTTTTGCGCGGGAAGTGAACGATCTTTTTGTCGGATAAATAACAGTACGGATCGGATCGGACGTGTTTCCCCTACCGTCGGTCGGGCGCGGTACCTCCCTGCGAATATTGCCGGCCGGCAGAGTAGGGCTGAACCCGCGAGACGAGCTGAAACGTCTGTTTTCACCCGCCTCAAGCGATATCGCGGAAAATGAACGTTCGTCAACCGGGTCGGCCGGAGCCGGTTCGGTCGTTATTCGGGCTTCAGGCCGGCACCCTCGACGCGCATCACGGCCTCGCCGTCGGCGAGGTTCGGCGCGTCGACGAGTCGAACGATTCGCTTGTTACCCTTCGATTTGCGGAGGTACATCCGGAACGTGGAGGCGTGACCGAGAATGTTTCCACCGATCGCCTGTGTCGGATCACCGAAGTAGGAGTCGGGGTTCGAGGCGACCTGGTTAGTGACGAGGATGGCGGTGTTGAACAGGTCGCCGATCCGCATCAGGTCATGGAGGTGCTTGTTGAGCTTCTGCTGGCGATCGGCGAGCTCGCCACGGCCGACGTACTCCGCACGGAAGTGGGCGGTGAGTGAGTCCACACAGACGATCCGGATCGGCCACTCGCTCTCCTCGTGTTCGCCCGCGAGCTCTTTCGCCTTCTCCGCGAGGAGGATCTGGTGATTGGAGTTGAACGCCTTCGCGACGTGGATCTGGTCGAGGAACGCGGCGACCAGCTCCTCCATCGCCGCCTCATCGCTCGGTGTTCCTTCGATCTCGCGACGCTCCATCTCGTCGGCGAGGATCTCGTCGTCGAGCCCGCGTACCATGTCGTCGATCCGCTCCGGACGGAACGTGTCCTCGGAGTCGACGAAGATACAGCCACCCTCGAGGCCGCCGTTCTCCTTCGAGAGCTGGACGTTGACCGCCATCTGATGGGTCACCTGCGATTTGCCGGACCCGAACTCGCCGTACACCTCGGTGATCGACTGGGTCTCGATACCGCCGCCGAGGAGGTCGTCCACCTCCTCGATCTGCCAGGAGAGCTTGCCGATCTCCTGTCGGCGTTCGAGCACGGTCGCGCCGGTTTCGAAGCCGCCGACGTCGGCGGCGTCGCGGGCGGCGTTGATGATGTCGGCGGCCGAGGACTCGCCGATGTCGGCCGTGTTCGACATCTCACCGGGGCTCGCAACCGCGATCGATTGGTAGCTCTCGAATCCGTTCTCGACGAGTTTGTCCGCGGTCGCCGGGCCGACGCCTGGGAGGTCCTCGAGTTCGTCTTCTGGCATGTACACGATCCTTGTTCGGCTTCCGATATAAAGTCTGGTTTACACCCGAGTGGAAGTGAAACGGGACCCGACCGGCGTCCGAAGGTCGCTCGGATTCGTATGTAAGCGTCCGCGCCACTCCCGCCGACGGGATGCTGCGCGGAACTGGACGAGACGCGCGCGTCCGACAACGAACGGGGTCCGCGGCGGTCAGAACCCGACGCGCCGGACGTACGACAGCTCACGTATCTCGACGAGAAGCTGGCCGGGAAGTTCGGCGTCGGTGATCACGTAGAGTCTGGGATCGTCGGTGAACTCCGGGTCCTCGCTCAACACTTGGCGGATCGAGACGCCGTGATCCGCGATGATGCCGGTTACCTCGGCGACGATTCCGGCCTCCCCCGCTGACGCGACCTCGATCGTGAGGACCGTTAACTCGAGGACGGGAGCCAGATCCATCAGGCTCGGCACCGAGGAGATGTTGGTGAAGATGCGTTTCAGTTCGGGATCGGCCAGTATCGCGTCCGTCGTCGAATCGACGACGCGCCGGTCGACGTCGAGCTCGCGGGCGATTCCCGTGTACGGGATCTCGATCCCGCCGGAGACGACGCGTCCCGCCTCGTTGACGGAGAAGCCGCGCTCCAAGAACAACCGGATCACGGCCTGTTGGCTGGGTGACCCCTCGAACTTTTCGAGGATCTCGTCGAACATTCGTTGCTACGGATCCACGCCTTAGGCTGTTAAAAAGGAGGGGTATGGGGAACGAGACAGTACTCAGTTCGCGATCGTGGAGTACACACCGCCGAGGACGAGGCCGTAAACGACGTGACCGACGAGGCTTTCGACGCCGATGTTCGGCAGGGGCGGCGCACCACCGAATCCAACGGCGCCCAGCCAGATCGGCATCACGATCACCGCAAGCGCGACCCAGACGAGGAGGCCGTAGCCCGCACCGACGCCGAGGCTCGTTCCGATCGACTCGCTCAGGTCCGGCTTCAGGCTCGCGATCGCGGCGAACCCGAGTCCGATGACCGCGCCGTGAGACATGTGGATCGCCCAGCCGATGGCGCCGGCAGGCCCCTCGATGCCGTACATCGCCGGGATCCCCATTTCCAGCACGGGAGGGGTCATCACCGACATCATCACGCCGAAGACGAGCCCGCCGGCCAGTCCGCCGGCGACGCCGGCCTGCCAGTCGCCGGCCTCGGTCGAGACGTCCGTCGCTGTCGCGGTTTCAGTTGCCATAGCACGCCGAAGGTGGTCGAACACCGTTGAATAGGTACCTCGGTCGTGTGCTGGTAACACCAGTGTCACCAGTTTTTATATAGGAGTTGTTTCGATTCGGTGAAACGATCCTCACGGACCGTCGTCAGACCAGGGAGTCACTCCCTCATCGTCCGGACGGTCCACGCCGGTTCCACTTCCGCCGAGGTACCCGACCCCTTTTGCCCGATGGCGACGAACCGGTACCCGTGTCAGAGTCGTCGCATCTACGGTTCTTCCCCTACGAGGAGCCGTATCCGAACCAGCGCGAGGCGATGGACCGGGTCGCCAACGCGCTGGATCGGGGCCAGGACGTGCTGTTCGAGGGTGCGCCGGGGACGGGTAAGACCCTCTCGGCGCTCGTGCCCGCGCTCGAGCACGCGCGGGAACACGATCGGACGGTCGTCATCACGACCAACGTCCACCAGCAGATGCGACAGTTCGTCGAGGACGCGCGTGCCATCACTCGGACGGAGCCGATCCGAGCGGTCGTGTTCAAAGGGAAGTCGTCGATGTGCCACATCGACGTGGACTACCAGGAGTGTCAGACGCTCCGGGACACCACCCGCGAGCTCGTCGAGACCGAGGAGGAGATGGCCGAGCTGGAGTCTCGCCAGCGCGAGCTCCTCGCGGAGAGCCGCGAGGGCGACGCGGGCGCCGCCGAGGCCCGCGAGGCGATCATGGACGAGCTCGACGACGTCGAGGGCGAGCTCGACGACATCGAGGCGACCAACGTCTGTGACCACTACCACAACAACCTGACGCGGGACACCGACGAGTTCTTCGGGTGGCTCTTCGAGGACGTCCGCACCCCGGACGACGTGTACGAGTACGCTGACGAACGGGCACTGTGTGGCTACGAGCTGTTGAAGGAGGGAATGGAGGGCGTCGATCTGGTCGTCTGTAACTACCACCACCTGCTCGATCCGAACATCCGTGAGCAGTTCTTCCGGTGGCTCGACCGCGATCCCTCGGAGATAATCACCGTCTTCGACGAGGCCCACAACGTCGAGGACGCCGCCCGGGAGCACGCTTCGCGCGCGGTCACGGAGAACACGCTGGAGTCCGCGATCGAGGAGCTGGCCGACAGCGACGACTCCCGTGCGGAGGCGGCCGAGAACGTGATCGGCGCGTTCCGAGCGGCGCTGGTCGACACGTACGACGAGGCGCTCGGGTTCGGCGCGCGCGAGACGGTCGGGGAGGGGTGGGAGGACGTCGCGATCGCGAACGACGACCGGCGGGACGACCTCACGCTCGCGTTTCTCGACCGGTACGAGGGCCGCGGCATCGACACCGAAACCGAGCTCGCCGTGCAGCTGGGGCAGGCCCTCGACGAGGAGTACGAGCGACAGTATCGAGAGGGCGAGACGACGAGTCGAACGGAATCGGCCACCCTCCACGCGGCTCGGTTCGTCGCGACGTGGATGGACGAGGGAACCGCCTTGGGGCAGTATCCCGTCGTCTCGGTGCGTCGCGACGCCGGCACGGACGAGGTGTACGGCCGTGCGGAGCTGTACACCTGTATTCCTCGGGCGGTCACGTCGGCACTGTTCGACGAGGTCGCGGCGTCCGTACTGATGAGCGCGACGCTTCGGCCGTTCGACGTGACGGAGGACGTGCTCGGACTGGAGGACGTGGCCACGCTCGCGTACGGAATGGCCTACCCCGAGGAGAACCGCCGGACGTTCGCGGTCGACACGCCGCCGCTTTTCGCCTCCGAGCGCAACGACCCGGAGACACAGGAGGCGGTCGACGGACTCCTTCGCGACGCGATCCGTTTCACTCCAGGGAACACGCTCGCCTTCTTTCCCTCCTATAGCGAGGCGGAGCGGTACTACGAGCGGCTCGGCGGCGGAGGCGGGCTGGGTGGCTCCGACCTCGGATCGCTGTATCTCGACGGGTCGGGCGAGGACGAGGAGGCGCTCCGGCGGGAGTTCATCACGAGCGAGAACGCCACGCTGTTCACCTCGCTGTGGGGGACGCTCGCCGAGGGCGTGAGCTTCGACGCCAACGACGCGAGAACGGTCGTCGTCGTGGGCGTGCCGTATCCGCATCTCTCGGACCGGATGGAGGCGGTACAGGAGGCGTACGATCGAGCGTTCGCCGACCGCGACCGGGCCAGAGATCCCGGGTGGGCGTACGCCGTCGAGATCCCGACGATCCGAAAGACGCGACAGGCGATCGGTCGGGTGGTCCGCGGGCCCGAGGACTTCGGCGTCCGGATCCTCGCGGATCGCCGGTACACGACCGCCGACATGGGAAAGTACGCGGTCAGAAGCGCGTTCCCTCCGGAGGAACGGGAGGAGCTGCTCGACGTCGACCCTGAAAAACTCCGGTTCGCGATGCTGAACTTCTACGCCGACCACGACGCCTACGACGGGCCACCGCCGGAGCCGTGAACAGTGGGTGACCGGGACGTCTCACACGAAAGCGAGCACGTCGGACGGCTGGAGATGAGTCGCGTATGGCGGGTGGCACCGGCTCACGTTGGCCGTGTAGAGAGGAGCAGCACGACGCCGCCGATCACGACGCTGAGGAGGACGGTGATGACGAGGTGGACGACGGTCATCGCGACGATCAGCCGTGGCTTCTCCACCTCGTAGCTCCAGCGAAACATGCCCGCATCGAGGACGATCGCGATCGGTACCGTCACCGCGGGAGGAACGGCAAACGCGCCGCCGACGACGCCGACGACCGCCGGGAGCGGGCCGACGTACAGCGCGCGACGGGGGTCGACATCGCCGAGGAGATTCCGAGCGGCGAGGTGTGCGGTGAGCGAGAGGAACAGGGCGAACAGGGCGGTCGTCCCCAACACCGCGGCCGGCGTCGCCGTTTGTGCAGGCACGAGGTACACGTTCGACGATACGTACCAAGGCATAAAAGGCACCACGTGATCGAGCCGATCAGGCGAGCAAGCCGAGCGCGTCGAGCTCTTCCGTGATGACGTCGACCGCTCGCCGAGCGTCATCGGGGTCGGTGCCACCGGTGATGACGAGCTTCCCACTCCCGAACAGTAGCGCGACGACGTCCGGATCGTCGATCCGATACACGAGCCCCGGGAACTGTTCGGGTTCGTACTCGATGTGTTCCAGCCCCAGGCCGATGGCGATCGCGTTGAGGTTCAGACCGTTCCCCAGATCCGCGGACGAAACGATGTTCTGAACCGTTATTTCTGGGTCGTCGTCGATCGGTATCTGAAGAGCACGGAGCTTCTCGAAGACGATGTCGAGGCTACCGTGGACGGCATCGATCGAGTCCGCGCCGGTACAGACGATCTTTCCGGAGCGAAAGATCAGTGCTGCGGCCTTCGGATCCGCGGTCCGATACACGAGCCCCGGGAACTGTTCGGGATCGTAATCCGCACCTTCGAGGTCCATCGCGACGCTCTGGAGGTCGAGCTCCTGTTCGATCCCGGTGGAGGCGACGACGTTCTCCGTCGAGATCGTGTCCTTCGGGTCGGCCATTAGTAGCAGTACACGGTCGTCGGGGATTTAAAACGGTTGGCAGGGGTTCACTTGTCGTGTTAAGTTAAGGAAGAGGCGGTCGGAGTTTCAGATTCCTATGACCGAAACTGACCGCCTCGACGGCTGTACAGGGTGGATCGACTTGGACTTTGTGGAGCGAGAGCGGACACCCCGAGATC
>LFFM01000325.1_pt1 | contig 32392 bp, 27 predicted proteins | sample 643131 | NCBI WGS metagenome assembly LFFM01 (sample SAMN03777445, study PRJNA286221) | soda lake metagenome | biome: soda lake; feature: Kulunda steppe; material: water; isolation source: sample Tc-Br brine of Tanatar trona crystallizer | place: Russia: Kulunda steppe | collected 2011-07
CCTTACCTTGCGGATGCTACGTCAGAAAGTAGGATTCGATACCATAGGTAGATAGTCCCGGGCGGATTCGAACCGCCGTCAATGGCTCCAAAGGCCATTATGATTGGCCACTACACCACGGGACTGCAGACGTGGGTTACCCGTCCTGACTCAAGTAGGTTACCTTCCGGGCTCACAAGAGCGGCACGGTGTGGCGGGGGTTCACGAGACGTCACCGGGACGGGCGGATGGCAACGCCTTTGGCTCGCGGCCCCGGCCGACGGGACATGGGAATCCCGCGCGAACGGATCGACCGGCTGTTCGCGCTCGCACGGGAGGCGGTCGTTGACGACGAGTACGACCGCGCCCGCGAGTACGTCCGGCTGGCCCGCCGGATCGCCGAGCGCAACCGGTGTGGCGTCCCCCGTGCGTTCGAGCGACGGACGTGTGACGCCTGTGACGTCTACCTGCGACCCGGCAAGACGAGCAGGATCCGGCTCCAGCCGGGCCACGTCGTGGTTCGCTGTCTCGAGTGTGGCGAGACCGCGCGCTATCCACACGAGTGACGGTCGCTCGACCGGCCGGCAAATACTTCTCTATCGCTCCAGTAGAGCGGTTGGATGGGCACACGATCCGAAAGGATCCGCGGTATCGTCGTCGCGGGGCTGCTCGTGGCGGCACTGTTGGGCGCGACTGCGGTCGGCGCGGGGGCGATCGGCACGGGGGCGCCGGGACCCGCCGACGCGGACGACGGGCAGACGTCGATCGACGACGCGGGATCCGAGGCAGGGGGCACCAGCACGGCGGACGCCGACAGCGACGACACCGACGACGATCCGGAGAGCGACGACGTGGAGCGCGGCGACGCGACCGAGACGCTCGTCGTTCGGTTCGAGCCGCACGGCTCCGGGGCGGGCGTCGGCGCGCAGGCGGACGACGGGCCGCCGTCGATCGACGAGCTGAAGGATCACGCCGAGACGTCGAAGGAGCCGTTCAGGCAGGCCTTCGGCGGGAACGACGCCGTCGGCGCGCAGGATACCGACGCCGCGGCGGTGACGATAAAGCGGGAGTTCTGGCTCGCGAACGCGGCCCTCGTCGAGGTCGACACCGACCGCGTGCCCGAATCGAAACTGCTGGAGACGCCCGGCGTCGAACGCGTCCACGAGAACTTCGCGGTCGAGATCGATTCGACGGCCGCGAGCGGGGCAAGCGGGGAGGGGAGCGGGTCGATGACGAGCGCGTCGGTGTCGACCGATTCGAACGAGTTCACCTACGGCCTCGGGATGATCAACGTCCCCGCCGCCTGGGATCGGTTCGACGAGGGGACCGAACCCGGTGCGGGGGCGACCGTCGCGGTGCTCGACACCGGTGTCGACGACGGGCATGAGGACCTGACCGTCGACGAATGGGTGGAGTTCAATTTCCGCGGCAACGAAATCCAGGATTCCGAACCGAACGACGAGAACGGGCACGGCACTCACGTCGCCGGGACGGTCGCCGGGTCGAGCGACCCGGCGGGCGGTGGGGACAGATACGGCGTCGCCCCCGGTGCATCGCTATACGGCGTGAAGGTGCTCGACGACGACGGATCCGGAAGCTTCGCGCAGGTGATCGCCGGCATGGAGTGGGCGACCGAACGCGACGAGGTCGACGTGCTCCAGCTGAGTCTGGGCAGCGAGGGAACGGAGGACGAGTTCATCGAGCCCGTCCGGAACGCCAGAGATGATGGCAAGATCGTCGTCGCATCGGTCGGGAATGACGGATCGAAATCGTCGAGTTCGCCCGGCAACGTCTACGAGGCGTTCCCGGTCGGCGCGGTCGATAGCGACGAGGCGGTCGCCGACTTCTCCGGAAGCCAGACGCTCGACCGGGACGCCGACTGGGACGGCGCACCCGACGACTGGCCCGAGACGTACGATGTCCCGGTCGTCGTCGCGCCGGGCGTATCCATCGAAAGCGCGCTGGCCGGGAGTTCGACTGATACGACGCCTTCCAGCGGGACGAGCATGGCCGCACCCCACGTCGCCGGTACCGTTGTACTGATCGTTTCGGCGACCGACGGGGTCGCCCACGAGAGCACGATACGAAACGCGATCACTGACACCGCGGTGGACCCCGACAGCGGCGATTCGGCGTCCCGCTACGGTTCCGGACTGATCGACGCCGACGCGGCGATCGGTGAGGCACTCGAATCGCTCGACGATCCGACCGTCAGCGGAACCGTCACCGAGGCCGACACCGACGATCCGATCGACGGCGCGACGGTGAGTTCCGATGCCGACGGGACTCCGTCGACGGAGACCGACGCGAACGGCGAGTACGAACTGACGGTGCCGGAGGGGGTACAGGACCTTACTGCTGAGGCATTCGGGTTCGACTCCCAAACCGAGACGATCGAGCCTGATCTCGACGATGTGATCGTACAGGACTTCGAGCTCGATCCGATCCTCGACGCCCGGATCAATGAGGAGCCGCCGAGACGGTTCGAGGCCGGAGATGGAGCCTCCTACACCATCACGTTCGACGTGGCAAACGTCGATGAGTACGAGATTTCCTTCGACGACGATGTGACCGAGAAGTTCGACGGCGGTTCGGTAGACAAAAGTGAGGATCTCGATCTCGAATTCAGCCAGGACGGCGGTGAGTTCGATCCGATCGATGTGACTGAAAACAACGGGGGTGAATTCGAGTCCGTTGATATCGACAGCACAACGGAATCGCTCACGATCCGAGTCACGCCGAACGATGATCTCGAGTTGAGCAAACTCGCTTTCGATCACACGTTCGCGGAAGATCCCCGTGACTCCGAAACGACCGTCGAAATTGACGACACAACAACGACAACGATCCAGCCCGACACGGTCCAGGTCGGAACTCGCGATCTCCGCGACCTCCCCCGGTTCGTCGACGAGGGATCGACGCTCGACGTCGACGAGGACGCGACGGTGTCCGTGGACGGGGGCGAGCCGAACGGCGTCGAACTGGACCGCTCGATGACGCTCACTGGATCCGGCCGGACGATCACGGTTCAGGAGGATCCCGACGACGGCGCGAGCGATCCCGTCGGCGTCCTGATCACTGCCGACAGCGTCACCGTCGACGGGCCGACGATCGTCGACGACGGGGTCGGACTCACCGCGGGGATAACGGTTCGTGACGTCGGATTCGGAACGACCGACGGGATCGACGCCGCCGAGAACGGCGGAGTCGTCACCGTCGACGACGTCACAACCGAGGACTCGACGACGGGGGTACGGATGGAAAACGTCGCCGGCGTCGGCGGGTCGGGCATCGAAGTCAGCGCAACCGACGTCGGGGTGTCGATCGTCGGATCGGAGAGCGTCGACCTCTCGGACGTGACGATCACCGACGCGACCACCGGCGTCGAGCTCGACGACTCGACCGAGGACGTCGACGTCGACGTCACGATCGCCGACGGCGCGAGCCTCGACGCGGCGGTCGCGTTCGGCAGCGCCGACGAGGTCGGGACGAACGCGGTGGCGGTCACGTTCGAGGGTACCGCCCGCGAGGAGGCGGTCGTCGTCGACGGGCGACACGCGACCGTCGCGGAGGGCGAGGAACCGACGGACGGGGGCGGAAACATCCGGCCCGGAGACGGGGACGGCGAGGAGCTGACGCCGCTCGAGGTGTTCCTCGAGCTGGACGAGGTCGACGGCGAGGCCGACCAGCAGATCGATCTCACGGTCCCGTACACGGAGGACGAAGCGCGGCAGTTCGACGAGGAGACGCTTGCACTGTACCGCTTCGACGCCGATAGCGACGAGTGGGACGGCCTCGACACGACGCACGACGCCGACGCCCGCGAACTCACCGTGACCGTCGACTCGTTCAGCACGTTCGGGATCTACGGCGAGGAGCAGGCGTTCTACGCGGTGTCCGACTTCAGCATCGACTCGCCGACGGACGGCGAGATCGAACGCGGCGAGACGCTCGATGCGAGCGCCGACATCGAGAACGTCGGCGGCGCGGACGCCGACAACGAGCGAACCGCCGAGCTCCGGCTCGGCTCTGACGTGTCCGAGGGTGGCGACTACGAGGTGCTCGATGACGAGACCCTTAATCAGTTGAATATGGACGAAACCGTGGCGGTCGACCTCTCCGGGGGCGTCCCCGACTCGGCCTCACTCGGCGAGAACCAGGAGGTCGCCATCGTCGCCGTCGGACCGGACGGCGACGAGGGGAGCGACGGGGGAACGATCGACGTCGTCGATCGATCGCTGTCGGGGACCGTCACCGCCGAGGACACCGGCGACCCGATCGAGGACGCGACCGTCTCGATCACGGACGACGACGGGGTCGACGCGGACCTGTCGACCGACGGGAGCGGTGAGTATCGGATCGAGGGGCTCGACGACGGCGAGTATGGCGTGACCGTCACCGCCGACGGATACGACGAGTCGACGCGGACGGTCACCGTCGAGGCCGACGAAACCGCGACGGCGGACTTCGGGCTCGACCCGATCCCGATCTTTACCGTCGAAGCCATCGACGTCCCCGATTCGGTCAGACAGGGCGACACGCTCTCGGTCGACGCCACGATCCGCAACGACGGGGCCGGGGCGGGCGACACGTAGGTCGAACTCGACGCGCTCGGCGGAACGACCGAGGAGGACGTCGATCTGGACCCGGGCGCCGAGACGACGGTGACGCTCTCCCGAAGCGTCTCGACCGGAACCGACACGGGGACGTACGACGCGACGGTCTCGACGCCCGACGACAGCCGAACGGCGCAGTTCGAGGTCCGCGAACGCCTGACTGGCGGCGGCGGTGGGGGCGGCAGCAGCGGCGGTGGCGGCGGTGGCGGTGGGGGACCGACCGGCCCGCTTCCGGAGGACGTCCGGCTGAAGGGATTCCCGTCGCCCTCGGCGCCGGCCGCCGCGACGACCGGCGAGGAGGTCACCATCTCGTTCGGCCTGCGAAACCGGGGCCGGACCGTCACCGACCCGGTGCGCGTGCTCGCGAACGGGGCGGAGATCGGTCGCCATGACCGGTTCATTACGCCCGGCAACGAGGTCGACATCGAGGTCCGCCACACGTTCCTCGAACCCGGCAGCTACGCGATCCGGATCGACGTGCCGGGGCTCGACGAGTCGGGCGCGGTCATCGGCACGATCGAGGTCACTGGTGATCCGATCACGCCCGAGCCGGATCCGGCGGACGACGCGCCGGACGCCGGCGACACGGACGAGCAACCCCCCGAGGACGATCCGGGGGCTGACGGAACGCCGACGGAGCCGACACCCCCCGACGGCGTCGACGACGAGGCGCCCGGATTCGGGCTCGTCGCGGCGATCGTCGGCATCGTCCTCGCCGCGCGCGTGCTCGCCGGTCCGGGCGGTCGCGAGTGACCGCCGGCCGGTCGGCCGCGACGGACGGGGGCGACGGAGCCGATCGGTCGGCCGCGTCGGGTCGATACGTCTCGCTTATCGCCTTCCACTTGCCCGATCGGAACCGCCAGTAGTTGATCGCGGCGGGGATCGTCGTCTCGACAAGGAACGCCAGGTACAGTCCCCACAGTCCGAGCGGCGTGGTCGCGCCGAGATACGCGAGCGGGATCGCCACGCAGAACAGCCCGAGGAACTGGCTGGCGAACGGTACCGTCGTGTCGCCGGCTGCGTCAAGCGGGCCGGCCGCGCCGCCGGAGACGCCCTTGAATACGATGGCGACACACGCCGCGTACACCAGATCGACGGCGATCGGTACTTCGGGACTCTCGGGGCCGTCGGCGAACGGGACGACGATGTCCGTCGCGAACGTCGCGATCAGGACGGCGCTGACGGCGTACGTCGCGACCGAGAACCGGATGATGTCACGAGCGTACGCACCGGCCGCCGCGGGGTCCTCGTCGCCGAGTGCCTGTCCGACGAGGCTGGAGGAAGCGAGCCCGAACCTCCAACCGGGCGTGTTCATGATCCCCCAGATGCGGCGGGCGATCACGAACGCGGCGACCGTGTTCTCCCCGAACACGTCCAGGATCGCCAGCATCGGGAACTCCGCCGCCGTCCACACCAGATTCCGGAGGCCGACCGGAAGCCCGATCGCCATCAGGTCACGGAGCATGCCGACGGTACGGTACGAGCCGACCGGGTCGATCCGGACCGGAAACGCACCGACGACGGGCAGCGACCCGGTCGCGAGTCCCGCGGCGAACGCGGCCGCCACCGCGACGTTCGAGAGGACCGTCCCCCACGCCGCTCCCTCGACGCCGAGTCCAAGCCCGAAGACGAGCCAGCCGGTGAGAAACACGTTCGCGACCGCGCCGCAGGCGCGGAGTTGCATCGCGGTGTACGCGTCGTCACAGCCGACCAGCGTGCGACTGCCGACGAGGTTGAGCCCGGCAAACGGCACGCCGAGTCCGACGATCCCGAGGTAGGCGGCGCCGAGATCGATCGCGCGGTCGTTGCTGCTCGGAAGCGACATCAGTTACGTGTGGAATCGTCCAGAACGCGACGGTGACCGGGGGCGTAACGGCGATCACGAGCAGCGCGCTCGACCGGACGGCGTCGCCAAGCTCGTCGAACGTCTCCGCCCCGTATCGCTGCGAAACCGGCGCGATCGTGCCGCCAGCGACTCCGCCGTCGATCGCGAACGCGAGCCCCCAGAAGGGGCCGGCGAAGCCGACGCCCGCGACCGCGCTCGTGCCGACCGCGACCCCGACCATCGCCACGTCGACCGCGTTCTTCGACATCCGCGCGAGCCCGGTCACGATGCGGGGCCACGCGAGATCCGTCGTCCGGACGACGCGCTCGCGGTCGATCAGCTCGAGACGGGCGAGCGCGAAGCCGATGGCGAGGGTCGCCAGTCGGAACGGGTTGGGGAGGCGGGACACGCGGACGTCGGTGCTTTCGCCCCCGAATTAAACGGGGTTCCTCACGCGGCAGTCGTCTCCGGGAGGTCCGCAGGGCTCGGACGGTCGGTTCGCAGCTTCGAGCGGTCGATCATCCTCGACGCGGCCGTTTACGTGCCGGAGACGAGATACACCGCCAGCGCGGCGAACACGATCCCGAGGGCCTTCCGGGCGGTGAACGACTCGCCAAGAAAGACGAAGCCGATCACCGATGAGAACACGAGGAACATCGCGAATATCGGCGTGACGACGCTGACGGGGCCGAGCGCGAGCGAACGATACAGCGCGAGGATACCGATCCCGAGGAACAGTCCGGCGGCGAGGACGTGGAGCACCTTCGGCGAGCCGAGGTGTCGGGTGAACCCCTGTCCGGTGTACCAGAGGAGGCCGGTAGCCATGCCCACAAGCAGGAGGTTCGAGATCACGACCGCGACGTCACTCGGCACCGCGTTCGGGCCGGTGGTCGCGACGCGCATCAGCGGGGAGACGAGCGCGTACGCGCCCATCGCTAGCAGGGCGTACGGGAGATACGATACGGACGTCATATCGGACGGTCGATCGGCGCGCACAAGTGCCTGCCGGAGTCGGAACCGCGCTCATCGGGGACGGACGCTTGGAAGTCGATCGAGTCGGTCCACCACGCGTCACGCGGTGTAGGAACTCTCGCCGACGACCTCACGGAACGTGCCGCGGCCCGTCGACTCGTCGGCGTCGAACGACGTCACCTCGACGCGGACCCGTTTTTCGAGATGCGATCGGTCCACGCCCTCGATGTACAGTCGGGTGTCGCCGATGTTGGCGATGCCGACGTCGTCGTCGATCGCGTTGACGAAAACGCTCACTTCGCGTCCCGGATTCAGCGCCGGGGTCGACGTACGGAACTGCCAGCCTTTGAGGTACTTTTTCAGGAAGCTCATACTCGTGCCACCTCCTCGGATTCGCGGTCGACGACGTACTCCCGTCCGAACCCGGTGATCGCCGCGAGGAGGAAGACGGCGACGAGCAGCCAGCCATGGAACACGTACGGGAACACGTCGACGGGGTTGACGACCATGCTCGCATCGAACCAATCGAACGATCCGGGCAGCGTCTGCATCGTCTCGAAGCCGACGAGCACGCCGCCCGACCACGGGAAGATGTAGCCGAGCGCGGCGGTGTTGGCGTCGAGGATGTTCGCCCGCCGATACCCGTTGATGTTGAATCGCTCGCCGACCTTCGAGATGTACGGGCCGATCGCGATCTCCGCCGCGGTGTTGATCGTGATCGCCGCGTTGATCAGCGCCGCGGACCCGACCATCGTCACCTCCGCGCGACGGACGGTCGTCGCGAATCGATCGAAGGTGAGATCCAGGATCGCCTCGAATGCGCCGCCCCGGATCATGATCTGGGCGGCCGCGACGATGAAAAGCACCAGCAGCGACAGCGCGAAGAAGCCGACGACCCCGTCGACGAAGCTGCCGCCGACGCCCACACTGCCGGCGTCGACCACCTCGAGGATCGGCAGCGCGGCGAGTGGCTCGACCAGCGGCCCGTCGGCCGGCGCACGGAACACGAGCATCGCGCTGGCCGGCGCGAGTCCGAACACGAGGTTGAACGTGACCGCGGCGACAATACCCCACGAGATCGCCTCGACGATGTGCCGACCGACCACGGCCGTGACGATGACGACGCCCATCGATAGCAGGTGGATCAATCCGATCGGCTCGGCGGCGTCCGCGATGATCGCCACCGGGTCGCCGTCGATCGCGAGCCCCGGGAGCGCGCTGCTCGCGGCGACGTACGCGGCGAACGCGACGACGGCCGCGACGATCGCGTATTTGAACCGGGAGGCGACGACGCCCCCGATGTCGGAGTCCTGCGTGACCGCGCTCACGATCGTGGTGTCGCTGACCGGCGCGAGGTTGTCGCCGAAGATCGCTCCCGAGAGGATCGCGCCAAACATGAGCACCGGATTCGCACCCACGAGCAGTCCGACCGGAAAGAACAGCGCGACGAACGCGATGGTGCCGCCGTAGCCGGTGCCGATACCGGTGACGAACACGGCGGCGAGCACGAACGTGATCGCCGGGAACAGCAGCGGACCGACGCCGACGACGTCCGCCAGCCAGACGAGGCCGTCGACGAACCCGCCGACTTGCAGCGTCTCGGCGAACATCCCGGCCCACAGCCACGCCACAATGGCCGTGACCGCGACCGGCTGTGTCATGCCCTCGAAGATCGTGTTGGCGTACCCGGTCCACGATCCGCTCACGAAGAACATCCCGATGATGAGCCCGACCAACATCCCGATCACGAGACCGTTCGTGTCCGAGATCCGCCACAGGGCGGACTGGAGGATCGCCCAGCCGATGAAGATCAGGATCGGCAGCGCGCTGACCACCCGCCCACCGTAAAACTCGAGCTCCGGACCGTCTGCGTCCGTCACGAACTCCTCGGTCGGATCCACGTCCTCGGTACTCACACGTGTGTCACCTCGACTTCCGAGTTCCCAATGAGCCGTAATAAATCATGGCGCACGGGAAGCGCCCGATCTCGGGGGCACGCAAGGCGGAAGAGGTGGATCGTGACGGGTGCGAATGACGTCGTGGCGGGAGTGAGTGGCGTTTTATCGGATCGATCGCGCCGGGACGTGCCGGACCGGCGTGTGATTCGTGTCGCCGGGAACGGTTCCGATCGCAGTGCGACCTGAATTTGACGCTGCTGTGAATTGCATCATAATAATTGAAATATGTCCGCATCGCACACCGGAAGCTTTATTCAATTCAGATCGTTAACCATGTACTGTCACACATGGTAGAGAAGAACTCACAACCTGAGACGAGACGGAAATTCCTCGCGGGGGCAGCGGGCGCGGCCGGCGCAAGTCTGGCCGGCTGTCTCGGCGGCGACGATGACGACGGCGGGGACGACGGGGGCGATATGGACGATGGCGGTGAGGTCACGGGCGAGTCGGACGACGGGATGCCCGACTTCGTCAACGTGGCGACTTGGGGTGGAGCGTACGGTCAGGGCTCCGAGGAGCACTTCCTCGACCCCTGGGGCGAGGAGAACGGCGTCGACGTCAACCGAAGCGACTTCGGGAACGACTTCGACCTGATCGGCCGCCAGCAGGCCGGCGGCGACGCGCTCGACCTCATCATGCCCGGGTACGTCGCGCTCTACTCGGGGATACAGGACGACCTCGTCGACACCTTCGATCTCGACGACATCGAGGGAGCCGACCGCATCGTCGATACGTTCCATCCGGACAACGTCCCGTACGACCCCGGAGAGGAGGCGCATCACATCCCGTTCGTGTTCGGCGGCGACGGCCTGACCTACAACACGGAGGAGATGGATCGGCCCGACTCCTGGTGGGACATCTACACCGACGAGAACGACGGACGGATCGCGCAGCCCGGGTTCATCGACCGGACGGTCGGCGTCGCGGCCGCACACGCGGAGATCGAGGTCGGCGACATCGGAGAGAACACCGACGAGAAGATGGAGGAGGTGTGGGACGTCGTCGAGGATATCGAGCCGTTCGTGTTCAACTGGTTCGACGAGGCACAGACGATGTCGAACCTGCTCGGGGACGGCTCCGCGGTCGCCGGCCAGCTCTGGATCGGCCGCGCGTTCCCGCTCCGCGAGGAGGACGGCGTGCCGGTGGAGTACACCGTTCCCGAGGAGGGGGCATCCGGCTGGACCGACGTCTGGGCCATTCCGGTCGAGAGCGAGAAGAAGGAGGCCAGCAAGAGCATTCTCGAGTACACGCTCCGTGACGAGCCCAGCGCCGCGTTCGCGCAGGATATCCCGTACGGACCGGGACAGGAGCTCGACGATCCGCCGGCAGTGCTCGAGGAGAACGAGGACATCATCCACAACGACCGGTTGTCGCCGTGGGACGTCGAGGTCCTCAACGAGAACCAGGAGGAGTGGCAGCGGGAGTTCCAGGAACTCATCCGCTGACGCGACGCGGCGTCGCTCGAAAACCGACCGAGATATTGTTTTTTGCCCGTCCGTGACGGCTCGATGGTCCCACACCTGAAAGAGTGACCGACGTCCAAGAAACCGAGACTCGGAGCCAAAGCCGACACTGCGTATCCGACCGGGAACGTGACGCGGTTCAGGCGTCCGGCCAGCGCTCGATGTAGATCCCCTTGTCGGTGTAGAAGTGGATCATGTCCTCGCCTTGAGCGTGGAGGTCGCCGAAGAACGACTCCTTCCAGCCGCCGAAGTGGAAGAACGCCATCGGGGCCGACGTGCCGACGTTGACGCCGAGGTTACCCACATCGGCATCGTGCCGGAAGCGGCGCGCGTCCGCGCCGGAGCCGGTGAACAGGCTCGCCGCGTTACCGAAGCGGCTCTCGTTCATGCGCTCGATCGCGTCGTCGACCGAGTCGACGCCGTCGATCGCCAACACCGGACCGAAAATCTCCTCCCGGGAGACCGGATTGTCGGCGTCGACGTCGCCGAGGATCGTCGGGCCGAGGAAGTTCCCCACCTCGTCGACGTCGACATCGCGGCCGTCACGCAGGAGGGTGCCGCCGGCGTCGATCCCCTGCTGGATGTAGTCGCGGACGGACGCCTCGTGGTCCGCCGAGATGAGCGCGCCGATGTCCGTGTCCGGATCGAGCCCGTTGCCCACGACCTGTTCGTCGGCTGCCTCGAGAAGCAGGTCGGTGAACTCCTCGCGGACGGACTCCTCGACCAGCACGACGTCGTTGGCGAGACAGCGCTCGCCCGCACAGGCGCACGCCGAGGACACCGTCTTTTCGGCGGCGAACTCCAGGTCGGCGGTCTCGGTGACGATGATGTGGTTCTTCGCGCCGCCCTGCGCCTGCACGCGCTTGCCGCTCGCGGCCGACTGCTCGTACACGTGTTTCGCGATCGGCGTCGATCCGACGAAGGAGACACCCGCCACGCCCTCGTGGTCGATCAGCCCGTTCACCGTGTCCGCGCCGCCGTTGACGAGCTGGACGACGCCGTCGGGGAACCCCGCCTCGTCGATGAGCTCGAACAGCTGCTGGGTGACGAGCGGATCCTTCTCGCTCGGCTTGAGAATGAAGCTGTTGCCCGTCGCGACGGCGTACGGAAGGAACCACAGCGGGATCATTCCCGGGAAGTTGAACGGCGTGATCGCGACGAACGTTCCCAGCGGCTTCCGGACGGCGCTCTCGTCGATGTTCGGCGCGGCGTTGAGCAGCGTGCCGCTCTGCATCATCGACGGGATCCCGCAGGCGACCTCCACGTTCTCGATACCGCGTCGCAGCTCGCCGCGGGCCTCCGCGAGCGTCTTCCCGTGATCGCGAACGAGGAGCCGGGCGAGGTCGTCCTGGTGCTCCTCAAGCAGGGATTTCAGCTCGAACAGCGGCTGAATACGCTCCTCGACCGGGCTGGCCGACCACGTCTCGAACGCCTCGTTACCCGTCGCAACGGCCTCGTCGACGTCCGTCGCAGAGCTGAACGGGACGTCGGCCAGTTCGGCCCCGGTTGCGGGATTGACCGTCGTTCGGCCCGCTTCGCCCGTCGGTTCGACCCACTGCCCGCCGACGTAGTTACGTACGATACCACCCTCATCGAACGAGTTCAGTTCGACCATGGAAATACACCGTCCAGCGGTACAATAAACGCTTCGGACGGTGGCAAAGTATTTTCAAAACGAATGCCGATTTGGAGAATGCAGTTTCTTTATAAGCAATTAATTTAGAAATTCGAGCTTGAAAGTATTAATCCGCCGGGCAGCAACGGAGGGTCGACCGACCAACACGCTCATGATGGCCGGGTCACACGATACCAATGCAAGCCGAGATCGACGAGGCAGCGGACGCCCTCAACACGCGCTCGACGTTCCGGACGCCGTTCGAGCAGGAGCGGGTTCGAGCCCGAATCCGAACGGCCCGTCGTCGGGCATCGCCGCCCTCGCCGTCCCTCGACCGAACACACCCCCGATCATGATGGACCCAGAAGGCGACACGCGCGGGATGGAGCTCGACGAGACCGACATCGCGATCCTCGCGGAGATGGAGGAGTCGACCGAAAAAAATCTCAAGGAGCTGTCCGACCAGCTCGATCTGTCGAAGTCCGCGATCCACTATCGGATGAAGAAACTGAAGGAGAACGGGGTCGTCCGGCGGATCGCCGCCGAAGTGAACCCACACGCGCTCGGACTTGACATGGTGCTTTTCACCGACGTGATGGTGTCCCACGAGAGCGGCTACGCCGAGGAGATCGGCGAGGAGATCACGGACATTCCGGGCGTCAGTCGCGTGTACTACATGATGGGCGACGTCGACTTCATGGTCGTCTCCCGGGTGCAGAACCACGACCAGATGCACGCGCTGATAGACGACCTCGTCAAGATCGACGGCGTCAACAGCACCTCGTCGCGGTTCGTCATCCAGGAGATCAAAGACGACAGCCAAGTCGTCAGCAACATGTCCGATGAGATGATGGACCACGTCCTCGACTGACAAGCCGGTCAAAGCGGCCGCGAGCGTCGGGACGATCGCTTCGATCGAGTCCAAGGGACGTTCCACGTTCGACGGAGCCCTGACTAGAACGGTACTAAAATTAACTCCGGTTCGTGCGTACCACTGTGCGTATGCAAACGTTCTCAGACAGCCGACGCGAGATTTACGTGCACCCGAACGCGACGACCGACGACCTCCCGATCGATGGGGAGTACGAGCTGCCCCCGGTTGCCGAGATGGACCCGTTCGTCCCGGACAACATGTCCGACCCGAAGCTGTACGCCGGGGACGTGGTCATCATCGTGAACGACGGCGAGGTCTCCGCCGCCGAGATGATCATGGATAAAGAAGAGGGACACGTCACCGTCTATCCGATCGACACGGGGATCCCGAAGAGCGTCGCGGACAACATCTTCAGCTCCCGGCTCTTCCAAGCCGACCGCGTCCACGTGTTCGAGGCCGTTGGTGAGGAGATCGAGGTACCGGACGTCGAGTTCGACGCCAGCCGACTTCGGACGCCCGACGAGGAACGCCCCCGATAGCGCGTGGCGCGCCGTCCGGACCCGTTCAGGTATCTGCCGGACCCCGTGCGGGCGTCGTGAAGAACCCCGTGCGGGCGTCATGAAGAACCCCGTGCGGGCGTCATGAAGAACCCCGTGCGGGCGTCATGAAGAACCCCGTGCGGGCGTCGTCAGGCCCCGTTCGGGCGTGCCGCCCGGCAGCCGCGCCGCGCGGGCCGGACGGCGAGCGAGCGGCGATCCGTTCCGGGCGGACGAAATGATCCCCATGACTCGACGATGAAACTCCAACGTATTCGCGTTCAAAACTACAAGTGTATCGACGACACGGGGTGGGTCGAGATCGACGATCTCACCTGCCTCATCGGCAAGAACGAGGCCGGCAAGACCGTCCTCATGAAGGCGCTCGAACGTCTCAATCCGGCACACGACGGCGACGGGTTCACCCCGTACGACGACTATCCCCGTCGGGAGTGGCCGGAGTATCAGGACCGTCACGAGACCGACCCGGACCCCGTCATCACCGCAGCGTTCGAGCTCGCGGACGACGAACGCGAACAACTCCGCGAGCACGGCGCCGACGCACCCGACGGAACCGTCCGCGTCACGAGGGACTACGCGAACGAACTTCACTGGGAACTCGAGGTCGACGCCGAGACGGTCGATGACGCGGACGCCGTCGGAAATGAAGTGCTCGCCCCGTCGCTACCGGTGTTCCACTACGTCGGCGAGTACAAGACGCTCGACGGCGAGATCGACGTCGATTCGTTCGTCGACAGACGGGAGCAGGGTGCGCTCACCGAGTCGGACCAGGTGTTCGAGTCGCTGCTCTCCGTCGCGGGACTTGACGCCGACGACCTCCGTGAGCGCGACGACTGGCGGCGGACGCTCACGGAACTCGAGACGGCCTCGAGCGAGATCACCCGGTCGGTCACGCGGTACTGGAGCCAGGCCGACGACCTGGAGATCGACCTCCGGAGCGTCGGCGGCAACGGAGACAGGACGTTCGAGATCCGCGTCGAGAATCCGCACCACGGGGTGACCGTGGAGTTCGATCGGCGGTCCATGGGATTCCGCTGGTTCTTCTCGACGTTCTGTACGGTGTACGACCTCCGGCAGACGGACGGCGACGTGGTGCTGCTGCTGGACGAGCCCGGGCTTCACCTCCACCCGAAGGCGAAGCAGGAGTTCCTGCAGTTCCTCGAGACGGAGTTCGCGACTGGGAACGTCCTGATGTACAGCACCCACTCCCCGTTCATGATCGACATCAACGATGCACATCGGACGAAGATGGTGTCCAAGGATCCGGAGACCGGATCGACCGTGCTCACGGATCCGTCACGGGCGGACTCGTACACCCGCTTCCCGCTCCAGAACGTCTTCGAGCTCGGCGTGATGGAGACGCTGATCTCCCGATCCCGGCTGCTGCTCGTTGAGGACGGCACGACCTACGAGTACCTGTACAACGTCTCGGAGCTTCTCGAGGGAACCGACGCCCCGACGCTCGATCGCGGGTGGACGGTGCTGCCGATCGGGACGCTCGAGAACACACACACCGTTCGATCCGTGTTCGACACGACCGGTCGCGAGGTCGCCGTCGTCCACGACGGAACGGACCCGGACGGCTGGGAGCCGCCGGGAGACGTCACCGCGGTCGGGATCGGGACGCACGCGCCGGTCACCGGTCGGGCCACGGTCGAGGATCTGCTCTCCGAGGAGTTCTACCTCGCGCTCGTGAGCCGGGCGTACGCGGGTGAACTCTCCGCTGCGGAGGTGCCCGACCGGCTGACCTCGGACGAACTCGCCGCGGTCGCCACCGGCGGCCCGATCGTCGATCGAGTCGCGACGTACTTCGCGGAGCGCGGGATCGCGAACGGCTCGTTCGATCGGTCGCGGCCGGCGGCGTACCTCCAGACCAATCGCGAGGAGTTCGCGGACGCCGTCGACATGGACACCCGGAAGGCGTTCGGCGCGCTGAACCGGGCGCTCAACGACACCCTCGAGACGGTCGGCGATGGCCGGCGGTCACAGCAGTCCTTCCTCGACTCGCTGCTCGGCCGGTGACCCCCGTCCCGTCGTCGGGGCAGTACCTCCCTGTATCGGTGTGGCGGCGAACGGAAGGCGTTAGGGAGTCGGCGTGGAACCGGGTTCCATGGAGACGCTGTGTGTCGCGGGCGGCCGGGTGTTGCGACCGGACGGCTCCGTGCGCGAGGCGGACGTACTGGTCGACCGAGAGACGGGAACGATCCGCGAGGTCGGCACCGACGTCGACGCCGACGGCGAACGGCTGGACGCGACCGGCGCGCTCGTGATGCCGGGACTGGTCAACGCCCACACCCACGTCGCGATGACGCTGCTTCGCGGGTACGCAGACGACAAGCCCTTAGAGGAGTGGCTCCGGGAGGACGTCTGGCCGATCGAGGGAGTGATGACGGCCGACGACGTCGAGGCTGGTGCCGCGCTCGGCGTCGTGGAGATGATCCGATCGGGGACCACCGCGTTCGCCGACATGTACTTCGAGGTGGACCGGGTCGCGGACGTCGTCGAACGGGCCGGAGTCCGTGCGCGGCTCGGCCACGGCGCGGTGACGGTCGGAAAGGAGGAGACGGCCGCGCGGGCGGACGTCGCCGAGAGCGTCGACGTGGCGGTCGAACTCGACGGGGCGGCCGACGGTCGGATCCGGACCGCGTTCATGCCCCACTCGCTGACGACGGTGGGCGAGCCGTTCCTTCGGGAGGGGCTCGAACGGGCCGCGGAGGCGGGCGTCCCCGTCCACCTCCACGCGAACGAGACGACCGACGAGGTGGACCCGATCGTCGAGGAGCGCGGGCTGCGGCCGCTTGCGTACGCCGACGAGCTCGGCCTGCTCGAGGCGTCGACGTTTCTCGCACACGGCGTTCACGTCGACGAGTCGGAGATCGAGCTGCTCGCCGAGTCGGGCGCGTCCGTCGTCCACTGCCCGGCCTCGAACATGAAGCTCGCGAGCGGGATGGCCCCCGTCCAGCGGCTACGCGAGGCGGGCGTGACCGTGGCGCTCGGCACCGACGGCGCGGCCTCGAACAACGACCTCGACCCGTTCGACGAGCTGCGGGACGCGGCGATGCTCGGCAAGCTCGCGGCCGACGACGCGAGCGCGGTGCCCGCCGAGGCGGTCGTCGAGATGGCGACCGCCGCCGGAGCCGAGGCGCTCGGGCTGCCCGGCGGCCGGATCGAAGCGGGGGCGGCCGCCGACTTCGCGGTCGTCGATCTCTCCGCGCCGCACCTCACGCCGACCCACGACGTCGTCTCCCACCTGGCGTACGCGGCTCGCGGCAGCGACGTCCGCCATACGGTGTGTGACGGACGCGTACTGATGCGCGATCGGGAGGTGCTCACGCTTGACGTCGACGCCGTCGTCGAGCACGCCGAACGCACCGCCCGCGATCTGGTGGCCCGGGCCGGGGCGTGAGCCGTTCCCGCGCTCTGGCCGTACCAATCAGTTATAAATCGCTCCGGCCCCGAATCGTATATATGTCGCTCCTCGGGCGCTACCTCGACTGGTTCCGCGAACAGGAGACCCCGATGCAGGTCCTTTCGGTGCTCGTCATCTTCGCTACCTTGTTCGTACTCGGCCTGCTCACCGCCGGGATCCTGCCGGGGCTGATCATCGTCGTCGTCCTCGTCGACCACTGGTACCGGGCCTGAGCCGCGACTTTTTATAAACGAATTCGTCGCGCCCCTCACGACCACCTGCGGTCGGCGCGCGCCGCGAGCGAGCCGAACGGCTCGCGAGTCGCGAGGGCGACCGGAGGGAGCCCTCGGATGCGAACGGCAGCGCCGTGAGCGACCGCGCGAGGTCGCCAGCGCCCCGCGCTGGCTGCTCGGAAGTCAAAAGATCTCCCGTGGCGGAGGCGGGAGAGGCGTGAGGCCGCGGTCCCGCGAGTTTCGCGAGCGGGACCTCGGGAGTCGCAGCCCGGCAGCCCGCCCGCTACTGTAGGCGGGTAGCCCGTGACCGGGCGCACAGCAAGGCGCGCGAGCCGTCGCGGCTGGGACTTTGCGGGCGATCGTGGCGATCGCAGCAGGAACGACCCACCGAGAAACCGCGTATAAACGGAGCGGCTGGGGCTTTACGCGCGGTCGTGGCGATCGCAGCAGGAACGACCCACCGAGAAACCGCGTATAAACGGAGCGGCTGGGGCTTTACGCGCGGTCGTGGCGATCGTCGCAGGATCGTCTCACCGAGCAACCGCTATTAATCGGCTTATTCGCCCATATGATCGTCGGGATTCACGCGCTATCTATCAGTCCCTCAGCGACCGCGACACGCAAAAAAGGAGTCCGCGTCGGTTTAGCGGGTTGGGTACCGATCAGTCGTCGGCCGGGACGGCGCCGCTGCTCGAGCCGGCGGCCCCGAGGCCGTCGGCCATCTGCGCGACCGTGCTCTCGTTGCTCGCGACCCAGTTCAGCAGCAGGAACGCGAAGATGTACTTCGCGATGATGTCGAGGCCACTGTAGGCCCACGACGTGATGGCGACGTCAAGCACCGCGATCCCCTCGGCGCCGAGCGCCCAGAAGATCGGGTAGCCGAGCCACATGACGACGGTCAGGATCTTCAGCGTGTTGAAGATCTCCGCCGTGCCGGCGACCTCGGCGTCCTTGGGCCACTCGACGAGGAGGATGTACAGGACGACGAGGAAGAACGTGCAGCTGATGAAGTACCAGAACCAACGCAGGCCGTGCGAGGACGTGGTCAGCGCGGCCGCCAGGCCGGTGACACACATCCCGATATCGGTCACGATCACCGCGAAGATCTTCGTCATGTTAGACCCTGCAAGCAGGCCGAGCGCGAGCAGGATCATCGGCGTCGACAGCGCCCACGTGAGATACCGACCCCACATCGTGAGCACTTCCTCGCCGGCTAACGCGTGTCCGGGAGGCATCTCGAGGAAGCTTATCGTGAGCCCCGACGCGAGGCCCGTGTAACTCGAGATGGACACGAGCGGCACCATAAGCGTCGCGACGAAGATCAGCTGTGCGCGCGGGTCCTCAACGTTCCGTCCCATATACACGAACAGGAGGATCGACAGGCCCGCGAGGGCGATGTTCGCCCAGAACGAGGCGTTCAGGAGCGTGTTGTCCTGAACCGCCTGATACACCTCCGCTTGCGTCATTTCTAGCGGAACGAGTCCCTGTGACAGTACCGCCAGGTCGGCTGCTGCTGTTTCTATCATGCGACACTCATGGATACTGCCCACATGAAGTAAATGACACAACCTAACGAGTATGGGCGGAGAGAACGCGGTTTCGGATCGACATCAGTCACCGTGCCGACCGTCCGGGCCCGGCCGTTCGATCACGGAGTTTCAACACGGCCGCACGGAAACATCCCACGTAGAAAACGGTCGGACGACGGGCGACAAAACGGGAATTCGCGGCCGGATCGGCCGTGAGTCCGGTTGCAAGACAGTTCGACGGATCAACGACCGACGCGGGGGTTGGAGGATCAGCGACCGATCAACGACCCCACCGTTCCGGACACGTCCTCCGCGATCGCATCGCGGACGTGCTCGCCGCTCAACAAACACATCGGCATGCCGATCCCCGGGTTCGCGCCGCCGCCGACGTAGTAGAGCCGATCGTCGACCGGCGAGCGCGGCCCCGGCCGGAGCGGTCCCGTCTGGAACAGCGTGTGTGCGAGTCCCAGCGCCGTCCCGCGAGGTTTGTTGAACCGGTCGGCGAACTCCGAGACGCAGACGGTCTCCTCGACGCGGATCCGGCCGCGGAGGTTGACGCCCGCGTGCTCCGCGAGCCCGTCGAGCACCGTCTCGCGGAACGCCGCCCGCCGCTCCGGCGAGTCGTCGAGACCGGGAGCGATCGGCACCAGCACCACGACCGTCTCGTGGCCGTCCGGCGCGACGGTCGGATCCGTCCGGGAGGGAACGTTCACGTAGAAGGCGGGCGTATCGGGCCATCGCGGATCGTCGAAGATCGACTCGAAGTGGGGGTCCCAGTCCGTCGGCAGCACGAGCGTGTGGTGTGCAAGCGCCTCGAGATCACCCTCAACTCCGAAATACGACAGGTACGCGGACGGCCCGTACGTCCGACGCTCCCAGTAGTCGCCCGGCCGGGACAGGGTCGTCCGGAGCCCGGATCCGGCGTCGTCGGGCAGCAGCGTTCGCTCGACGTATTCGGGCGGGACGTCACAGACGACGCGGTCGTGTCGGTACGCGTCACCGCCTAGATCGACCCGGACGCCCTCGCTGGTCGGGGCGATCCCAACGACCTCGGCGCCGGTGTGGACGTCGGCGCCGCAGTCGGTCGCGACCGACTCGATCGCCTCCACGACCTCGTAGACGCCGCCGTGCGGGTAGTACACGCCGAGCCCGAAGTCGACGTGGCTCATCAGCTTGTACAGCGCGGGGGTGTTGTACGGCGACCCGCCGAGAAAGACGAGCGTGTACTCGAGCAGCTGGCGCAGTTTCGGATGTTCGACGTACGAGCGAACGTGATCGTCGAGCGTCCCGAGCAGGCCGAGCCCGCGCCCCGAACGAGCGACGTCGGCGGCGACGTAGTCCCGAAACTGCGATCGACCAGGAACGACGAACCGGTTCATTCCGATGTCGTACGCCTCCGCGGCGTCCTCGAGGTACCGGTGAAACGCCTCGCCGGCACCCGGCTCGTACGACTCGAACAGCTCCGCTGCGTCGTCCGTGCCCGCCGGAACGTCCGCGCGGTCGCCGTCGTCCCAGAACACCCGGTAGTGCGGATCGAGCCGTTCCAGCTCGTAGAAGTCGGCGGGCTCGTGGCCGAAGTGGCCGAAGAATCGCTCGAACACCTCCGGCATCAGGTACCACGAGGGGCCGGTGTCGAATCGAAATCCGTCGCGTTCGAGCCGGCCGGCGACGCCGCCGACCCGCTCGCCACGCTCGTAGAGCGTCACGCTCGCACCGGCGTCGGCGAGATACGCGGCCGCCGCGAGACCGCCGAACCCGCCGCCGACGACACCGACCGACGTTCCGTCCAATGAGCGACCGTTCATACCGATTAAACGGGCTCGCGCCACGTGAATAAACTCCCTCACACGTTGGGTACCGGTCCAGTTGACGCTCGGAGCCGGAGTCGGGTAAAGCCCCACGGACGCCGTCGTCGTCGGTCCGAATCGGAACGCTGCCGCAGCCACATTGAGCGATCCCGGGAGCATATCGCGCAAACGGTGTGTGCGTGATTTATAAGGGATGCGTTGGTGGTTTCGTCGTGGGTTTATAAGCGATTGCTCGGTGGGACGCTCCTGCTTCGATCGACACCACCGCCTGCAAAGCCCCAGCCGCTCCGTTTATAAATGGTTGCATGGTGAGGTACCGCTGCTCCGATCGACTCGACCGCCTGCAAAGCCCCAGCCGCGACGGCTCGCGCGCCTTGCTGTGCGCTCAAAAGGCGGTCTCTCAGCACTGCCCGACCGCCTTTTGAGTGCTTACTGCGGCGTGCTTCGCCCTCGCGGCTGCCCCTTTGAGTCCCTCGCGCGGTCGCTCGCGGGCCGCCGGCCCGCTCGCGGCGCGCGCCAACCGCAAGAGCAGGAAATAACCCGTGCGTGTCGCCTCCGATTTATCAGGGTCAGATTCGACCGTTGATGAGCGTTTATATGCAGTTCGCGGAACGTCGACTGCGCAACTTGCTCCCGACGTCATCCATCGTCGGGTCGGGGTGGTCCGGTGGGACCGAGGCGGACGCCGTCGTCGCGGTTCGACGCGTCTCCGTGCGTCTGTGATCGACCGACTACAGCTCGACCACGTCGCCGCTCTCGGCCGCCTCGTGGATCGCCCGAATGATCCGCATATCGGTCAGCCCGTGCTGCCCGTCGGCGTGGATCTCGCCGCCGGTCAACACCCTGTCGGCGAAGTAATCGAACTCCTCGCGCATCTCCCGTTGTGCGTCGTGCTGCTCGTGGCTGACCGTCACGGACACGTCGCCACGCGAGAGGTGAAGCGTACACTCCCCGTGGAACGCCGGGCGCAGATCGATCTGCCCCTCGGTCCCGGTGATCTTGAGCTGCGTGTCCTCGTGGGCACGCTGGCTGTCGGTCGTGACCATCTTCACGTCGTCCTCGAGGACCAACAGCGCACCCGAGCGCTCGTCCGGCACGTCGGCGAACGCGTCGTGATGCGAGCTCATCTGCGACTGGACGACGACGGGGTCACGGTCCAGCAGGTACCGGGTGGTGTTGATCGAGTAGATGCCGAGATCCATCACCGACGTTCCGTATCCGGAGAGATCGGGGTCGAGCCGCCACTGGTTGGCGTCCGGGATCATCTCCAGGAGCGGCTGGCCATTGTTCCCGTACACGGAGACCGGATCGCCGATGAACCCGTCCGCAATGAGTTCGCGTGCCCGCTGGACCGCCGGGTCGGTGTGCATCCGGTAGGCGATCATCAGCGGGACATCGGCCGCCGCCTCGACCATCCGTTCGGCGCGCTCGACCGTCGATTCCATCGGCTTCTCACAGAGGACGGCCTTCCCGAGTCCCGCGGCCGTTTCGACCAGGTTTAGGTGGGAGGCGTTTGGCGTGCCGACGTACACCGCGTCGTACGCGTCGGCTGTTGCTCCGTCGTGGAACGCCTCGTAGCTGATCCCGTGGTCGATGTCGTGCTCGCTCGCCAGCCGTTCCGCCTTGTCGCTCGACCCGCTGACGAGCGTCGTCACCGTTCCGAGGTCGGACTCCTCGATGGCCGGGAGCGCCATGTCCATCGTCCACCAGCCGAGCCCGAGCAGGGCGTAGTTCACCGTCCCCTCGGTGGTCGTTTGCCACGTCCGCTCCTCGAACCGATCGACCCAGGATTTCATCACACGCTCATACAGGCGACGACCACTAAAACACTCGGATACCCACGGGTGAGGGGGGTGATGGGAAAATTCCGGGGGACCACCAACGATCTTGGCCGCCGTCACACGGGGCGTCCGCCGGTCACCGGTCGACGGATCAGATCGCTGGGTCGTCGGTCCGATCAGCGGAACGCGGGCGCCGCTACCGACTCCGCCTCGCGCCAGGAGTGGTCAGGCGTCCAGCCGAACGTCTCCCGGGCGTTGTGGTGTGCGATCGCCGACTCGTCGCCGCTGATGTCACACCGTTCGGGACGATCACCGTAGACGGCCTCGACGGCGTCGAGCGTGTCGACGTCGAGATAGTTGTCGGCTGCGACGGCCATGACCGCGTGGTGTCCCGGCTTCCTGGCCGACAGCGCCCGTCTGACGAGCGAGACGACGTCCCGGATGTCCACGTACGAGAAGAAGTTCCCCGCGGCGTTGTGTGAGGTGATGCCGAACGAGTCACCCAGGGCGGCCGTCTCGAGATCGAAGTTGTCCCGAATGACGTCCGTCTGATACTGCCCGGGATAGTTGATCCACGAGGGGCGGACCGAGGTGACCGACACGTCGTATCGCCGTGACACCATCTTGGCGATCTCCTCGCCGGTAACCTTCGACGTCCCGTAGGGATCCTCCGGACGCAACGGGTGGTCGACGTCGATGGGGAAGTAGTCCGGCAGGAAGGACGGCTCCGCGAACACCGTCCCGTACACCGTCTCGCTGGATGCCCAGACGACGTCGGCCCCGACGCTTCCGGCCGCGGTGAGTACGTTGTAGGTGCTCATCGTGTTGTTCTCGTACACGTGCCCGCCGGCGTGTCCGAGCGGGTTCGGATACGCCGCGAAATGCACCACGTACTCCGGATCGAACTCGGTGATCAGCTCCCAGGCCGATCCCCGATCGGAGAGGTCCGCCGCCCTGAAGTCGACGTTCGGTGGTCCGGCCTCCGGTGCCGGCCGCTCGAAGTCAACACACCGAACGTCCCATCCGTCGTCGGCGAACGACGACACGATCCAGCTTGCCGCTCCGCCGAGTCCGCCGGTCACTAGTACCCGTGACATACGTATTGTCCACGTTCGTCCATGTAATAAAACGATTGGCTCGGTGTCCGTGACCCACGCGGGAGCAACGGATCCGCAGGTACCGGCGAACGATCGGACGCGACGTGATCGGGGATGGCGACGGGGTTCGACCGCGCGCCGGTCGCTCCGAGGCGATCGGAGGGGTTTCCCGTACTGCCGCTCGACACCGTGTTCATACATGGAGAACGACGAGCCGCAATCCCGTCTCCCGCGTGACGCCGCCCGTACGGAAGTCGTTACAAATATATAAGTGTTATTTCCACCGCCGATCGCGGCTGATGGGCGGTATCACACGACGAGCAAGCGAACGTGTTCGATGTGGATCGGTTCGGTGCGTTCTCCTTTGAATGACGGCCGTTCGAACTGAGAGAACGAACGCGGTTCGACGCCGTGAGAGGAATTGAACGCGGGTTCCGTCGGGGTACGGAACACGGGTCGGCGGGACGTTTTCCCGGCCGCCTCGTACGCGTGACTCGGAGACGGGCGACCGATATTGACCGGGCGGGCGAGGGATATCGACCAGACGAGCGAGGGATATCAACCACGGAAAAGTTCTATCACTTATCAGTAACTATTTTTGATAGTATTTGTGATGGCGACGTCGATCGGACCATCGTGAATGTCCCTGCATCCGTCTGCGTGCGTTCAGTCACGTTGAACATAGCGTAACACGGTTTTCGTGAGCCACTGACCCGTCTCGTGGATCGATACGAGCAGTTTCAAGACGCACGATTGGTTTTGATCCGCCGAATAATAATATGTACATCACTGGGCTCTATCATGTGACGTGTCAACAAACCGCTTTCGCGGACCGAAGCGTCGGCGTGTGACCCCTCCGACCGGACGACCGCCGGACACGGTCCGACGCCCCGACGCTAGCTCCGCCACCATCCCTGGAGGAACGCCCCGAGGAACATGCCGGCGAGTGCCCAGAGGATAGTGACGTTGCCGATCCCGAGGCTTGCGTACGCGGCTCCCGGACAGATGCCGGAGAGTCCCCAGCCGACGCCGAATATCGCGCCGCCGACCAGCACGTTGCGGTCGAACGGTTTGAGCCGACGCTCGAACCCGTCTCCGGTCAGGGCGGCTCGGTTGAGCAGCCGCGGGGCGAGCAGGAACGTCACGCCGGTGACGGCCGCACCGCCGAACATCACGAACAGCAGCCCGAAGTCGTCGAACTGGAGAAAGTCCAGGACGACCTCCGGCCGGGCCATGTGGCTGTAGCCGAGTCCGAAGCCGAAGATCACTCCACCGACAAGGATCAGCGGGATGAACGCCGGGTGACGGGCGTCACCCGACATCACGGCGTCACCCCCAGCGCCATCACGAGCTGTGCCGTACCGATCGCGACGACGAGGAACGTGACCACGCCGACGATCGAGGTCCGTGAGGCGGAGCCGACGCCACAGATCCCGTGACCGGACGTACACCCCTTCCCGATCCGAGTGCCGATCCCGACGAGCAGGCCGCCGACGAACAGCCGCCACGGCTGAACGTCGGTGAGCCATGCACCCCCCTGATACACGACGGCGTACGCTGCGCCGCCGAGAACGATCCCGAACGTGAACACGAGCCGCCAGTCCCGGGAACTCACGTATCGCTGAAATCGAGACTGGTCGGAGACGTACGACAGCGTCGACTCCAGGAACGTGCTCGCGCCGGCGCTGATCCCCGTCCCGAGATAGATGATCGCGACGCCGAGACCGACGAGCAGCCCGCCGACTGCGTATCGTTCGATCCCGTTCGGAAACGGGTCCGCGAGCACGAGCGGCGCCAGTTCCGCCGACAGCGACGCGGCCGCCGTCGTGAGCGGTACGAACGCGGTCGAAAGCACTCCGAGTGTCGTGACCATTCGGATCGTCCGATTTAGTCGTCCGCGAGCGACTCCTGGCTCGCGGCGCAGTTGTTCGGACCGAGTTCGAGGGTGAACGCCTCCTCGTCGTCGACGGTCTCCTGTCCGAGGTTGGTGGCGATGATCGCCTCGTAGTTCGCCGGCCGCGGCGGCATATCGGCGAGGATCAGCTCGACGAACGACGCCTCGTCCATCGAGAGGGCGTCCATCCGCGCTTTGAGGTCGCCGATCGGTGCGGTGTACGTGCCGTCGTCGGCCGGCACCGCGGCGTCGCTGACGTGCGCGCCGCCGATCAGGACGTCGTCGGGGAGCGTCAGCACGCGCTCCTGGAGCGACTCGTACAGCATCCGGGCGGCGTCGGGCGCGCCGTCGTCGCCCTCCTCGAGGTCTGGGCGGGCGACGCTTTCGACGAACAATCCGTCGCCGGTCGCGAGCAGGCCGTCGTCGATCAGGTAGGAGGTCATACCGGTCGTGTGGCCCGGCGTGGACACGGTCGTTATCGTCGCGTCGCCGACGGCGAACTCGTCGCCGTCCGCGGCGAGCGTCATCTCGTCCGCGTAGGTGACGCCGCGGTCGACCGCGGCGTCGGGGATGACGCCCTCGACGCCCTCGGCAACCAGGTCGCGGACGCCGGAGATGTGGTCCGCGTGGACGTGCGTGTCGATGGCGTACGCGAGTTCGACGCCCAGCTCCGCGGCGTCCGCGAGGTAGCGGTCGGTGAACGCGCGGAGGGGATCGACGACGGCGGCCTCGTTACCGTCGTACAGGAGGTACCCGAGACAGCCCGAGGACGGGCGCTGGTACTGAACGAGCGTGCCTGCGCCGTCGTACGCCGAGACCTCGACGGCCTCGTAGATCCGTGCCCAGCCGTTCATTCCCTCCTCGAGGTGGTCGACGTCGTAGCCGCGGTCGGCGAGTTCGCCGGCGACGAACGCGCTCGCGCCGCCCTTCGCACACAGCACCGTGACGTGCTCGTCGTCGGGAATGCGCGCCAGCACGTCGTCGTCGATCTCGTCGTCGAGGAACTCGAAGTACGGGACGTTGATCGACTCGACGGTATCGCCGTCGATGTGCCACTCGTCGTACTCCGAACCCATGCGTGAGTCGAGGATAGTCACCGCTTCGCCCGAATCGATGCGCGATTTCAGGGTGTCCGGCTCGATCGAGTCGACCTCGACCACGGGCGTCGGGAAGTCGTCGGGGTTCATATGGTACACCTCCATGTTGCGGATACGTCCACATAAGAGTTCGGATTGTTTTTCACTATATGCACAATACTATTATTCTCGGAAGGCGGAGAGTAAGCGGACTCAAACCCACTAAAGCGGTATCAAACGCCAAATTATTCAGTTCGGATTTCTTTCCGGTCGGGGAGTAGTTCGTGGAATCCACAACGATCGACATTCTTATAACGCCTCGTCCAGTATTGTATGTTAGCTCCAATACATACGACGGAGCGGTTCACCATGAGCGCAGAATTCGACACCACGGAGACGCTGGACGTGAAAGGAGTATCGTGCCCGATGCCGGTCGTCAAGACGAAGCAGGCGATCGACGAGCTCGACGTCGGCGACGTCCTCGAGGTGCTCGCGACGGACTCGGGGAGCATGAGCGATATTCAGGGTTGGGCGAGCGGTACCGACGGCGTCGAGCTGCTTGACCAGACCGACGACGGCGACGTGTACAAACACTACGTCGAGAAGACCGCCTGAAATGAGCTCCGACGTGCCTGCCGAATCGGACGCGACCGCCGAGACCGACGAGCCGGCCGAAGGGATGCCGACCGAAGCCGAGCTGCTGGCCCGGATCGAGGAACTGGAAGCGCAGGTCGACGGCATCGAGGCCGAGGTCGACGACGGTCAAAAGCGGATGACGATCGTCGCGACGAAGGGAACGCTCGACATGGCGTATCCGCCGCTCATCCTCGCAAGTACGGCCGCGGCGTTCGGCTGGGACGTCGTCGTGTTCCACACGTTCTGGGGGCTCGACATCCTCCACGAGGAGCGGGCGTCCGATCTCAAGCTTTCCGCGGTCGGGAACCCCAACATGCCGATGCCGAACGCGATCGCCGCCATTCCGGGGATGGACGCGATGGCGACGCGCATGATGCGGAACAGGATCGACGAGAACGGCACCGCCACCATCGAGGAGCTGATCGAGCTGTCGCTCGATCAAGGCGTCGACCTGCAGGCGTGCCAGATGACGATCGAGCTGATGGACTACGACGAGGACGACTTCTTCGAGGGCGTCACCACCGGCGTCGGCGCGGCGACGGCGCTCCAGCACATGGCCGACGCCGACGTCCAGCTACTCGTGTGACGAACGTCAGTCATCCACGGAAATCGGCTCGAAACCCGTCGGCGACGACCCAGGTGGGCGCAGCCTTGTCTGGTAAGGCACCGAGCATAAGCGTCCCCGTGTCCAGATCACGCTGATGGCAGACGTCGTCGCAGTCGTCGCGCTCGTTCTTGCCCTCGGTGTGGCCTCTCGGCTGGTGGGGGATCGGCTCCGGATCCCGAGCGTGCTGTTCCTGATCCTCGCCGGGATCGCGATCGGTCCCGAGTTCCTCGGGCTCGTCTCCCGCGGCACGTTCGGCGACGGGCTCACCGCCGTCGTCGGCGTGAGCGTTGCGATAATCCTCTTCGAAGGCGGCTACCACCTGCACGTCGACAAGCTCCGGGAGAGTCCCCGGGCGCTGTTCCGGCTCGTCACGATCGGAGCGACGATCACCTGGCTCGGGACGGCCGCCGCGGCCGTCCGCTTCCTTGACACGACCGTCGCGGTCGGGCTGCTGGTGGGTGCGCTGCTCGTCGCCACCGGTCCGACCGTGATCGGACCGATTCTCCAGGTCGTCACGGTCCGTGACCACGTGGCCGCGATGCTCGAGGGGGAGGGGATCATCAACGACGTCACCGCGGCCGTGCTCGTCGTCGTCGTCTTCGAGGTGCTCATCGTCGGGTCCGGCTCCGCGGTGGACGTCGCCGCCGGACTCGTCACCAGGCTCGCGATCGGCCTCACGGTCGGCGCCGCCGTCGCGGGCGTCGTGCTGGCGATTCTGGGGCGCGTGACGCGACTGCCCGGCACCGCACCGCTTCACGCGCGGCTCGTCGTCCTCACGGCGGCGATCGTCGCGTACGGCGGCGCGGAGCTGGTCGCAACCGAGACGGGAATCGCCGCGGCGGCGATGGCCGGGTTCGTCCTCGGAAACGCCGACCTTCCCCATCACGAAGCCGTCGTCGACTTTCTCGATGACCTGTCGGTCGTCGTGCTGTCGTTCGTGTTCGTCGCGCTCGCGGCGCTCATCGACTTCGACGACATTCTCCGGCTGGGGATCGGCGGACTCGCGATCGTCGTGGCGGTGACGCTCGTGTTGCGTCCGGCGGTGATCTACCTGTCGACGACCGACGAGCGGTTCACCCGAAACGAGCGACTCTTCCTGAGCGCGGTCGGCCCGCGCGGTATCATCCCGGCGAGCGTGGCGACGCTGTTCGCGGTCGAGCTGCAGGCGCTCGGCCGCCCCCAGGAGGCGGGGCTGCTGGCCGGAACCGTCTTCCTCATCATCTTCGCGACGGTCGTGTTACAGGCCGGTCTCGCCAGACAGATCGCGGAGTACCTGGAGGTTTCACCAATGCACATCACCATCGTCGGCGCGGGCCGTGTCGGCCTGTCGCTCGCGGAACGACTGGAACAGGACGGAGAGAACGTACGCATCGTCGACTCGGACCCCGGCGCCGTCGAACGGGCACGCGAGCGAGGGTTCACCGCGTTCGAGGGCGACGGAACCGAGTCGGCGACGCTCGAACGCACCGACGCGGGGCGGGCTCGCGCCGTCATCGCGACGACGGCGGACGACGACGTCAACCTCCTCGTGTGTCAGCTGTCGAAAACTCGGTTCGACGTCGAGACGGTCGCCTCGCGCGTGAACCAGCCCGACAACGTCGACGCGTTCGAGTCGCTCGGCGTCCGCGCGATCGACCTGTCGATGGCGACCGCGTGGTCGCTGGAGAACGTCCTCGAACGACCGTCGCTCGTCGGCTGGATGAACGAGCTGGGCCGGACCGGTGACGTCCAGGAAATCGAGGTGACCGCCTCCGATCTGGTCGGAAAGACGATCGCCGAGGTGAACGCCGAGATCCCGGACGGCTGTATCGTCGGGCTGTTGACGCACACGGACGGAACGACCGAGGTCCCGACCGGCGACCACGAGCTCCGGGAGGGCGACCGGGTGACGTTCCTCGGACAGGTCGACGCGGTCGAGCGCGCGATCAAGCGATTCCACCCCCACGACTGATGGGAACGGGACCGACCTCGGTCGGGAGCGGCGTCGACGGAAACGAGAGCGGAGCGTGGGCCCTACCGATGGCCGCCGCTCACCGGCGGAAACAGCGCGAGCTCGTCGCCCTCCGCGAGCACCGTCTCGAGTCCGTCGCCGTGGTGGACGCTCCGTCCGTTCCGCAGCACGTTGATGTGGTCGGCGACATCGCCGTCGTCGAGGACGCGATCCCGGAGATCCGGGTGCGTCCGTAGCAGCGCGTCGAGCGCGTCACCGACCGTCTCGCCGGGAGCGACGTCGACGGCCACGACGCGGTCGTCCGCGATCTCCGCGAGGTCGGCGAACAGCTTCCACTCCATGCTCGGATCCGCGGTCGGCCGCCCTAAGAGCGTTGCGCCCCGTCGTCGGAGCGACTCTCGGAGCGATCCGCGGCGTCGGCCTCCGAGGGCGTCCCCGAATCGGCCGGAGCGCCGTCGGTCGAGGTCGAGCCGTCACCCGACGAGGACGCGGTCGGCCCTCCGTTGCGGGGCGTCGACGCCGCGGTCTCGAACCGACGGATCGCGTCGGGTCGGCCGACCAGATAGACGGTGTCGCCGGCGGCGAACGTGTACGCACGCGGCGGGATGGCCTGTACGGACTCGTCCGACGGCTGGATCGCGGCGACGACAGCGGTCACGTCGCCGACGGCGGTCCCGACGAGTTCGCTTCCCGCGGCGACGGTGGCGGTCGCCATCGTCTCGTCGGCGTTTCGCAGCAACGAGGCGAACTCGCGGTCCGCCTGCGGCTCCGACGGCAGCGTCACCAGGCGATACCCCCCCTCGACCGAGAGGGTTTCGGCGTCGGATTCGTCGAGCGCGACGGTGGCCACGTTCCCGGCCACGCCGCGAAGCTCCCCCGTCGCGACTCGCTTCGCCTCGGGGTCGGTCCGCCACACCTGCACCATGTCGCCGGCGGTGGCGCTGTGGGGCGGATCCGCGGCCACCGCGACGGCCGCGGTGCCGGGTGCGAGGGTCGGGCCGAGGCCGGTGGCGCGTGACCCAACCGCAAAGTACGCCAGCGTTCCGTCCGCGTCGAGGTCCGCGTCGACGTGTCCGATCCGGTACTCGGTTTTGATCCGGTCGACGAGCCGTTCGCGGAGCCCCTCGGCGTCGAGTCGCCGGGGAAAAAGCAGGTTCGTTTCGGCCAGTTCCGCCTTCTTTTCGGGAGCGACCGCCTCGTACGTCTCCATGTCCGCGATCTCCCCGGCAGGCGGGAGCGTCACGACGGTGTACCGACCGAGCGACCGGACGACCGAGCCGAACTCCCCGTTCAGTTCCGTCACGCCGGTGAGCGCGAACGTGTCGACCGCGATCCGATCCCCGACGTATCGGCCGGGGGGAGACGCCGCGGCGGCGACCCCGAGCGCGACGACGTTGAAGAACACCCCCTCCGGAGTGAGCAGCGCGGAGTCACCCCCGCCGACCACCTCGCCGAGCGACGTCGTGTTGAGGTACAGCGCCACGGTCGTGACGCCGAGCAGAACGGCGACGCCCTCGGGCACCGCCGACCGGAAGTACCAGTGATAGACGATCGCGGTGACGCCCGCGGTGACGAACGCGAGCACGGCGAAGGTGACGAGCGTGACCGCAGCCAGGTACGGCTCGCCGAACGTCACCTGAACGGGAGCCGGCGTCATCGCGCCGCCTCCGTGAACCCGTCGAGCGCGTCGCGCGTCCCGATGACGAACAGCTCGTCGCCGGCCGACAGCATCTGTCCGCCCCGCGGTGCGATCGTCCACGACTCGTGACGCGCGGCGAGGACGGCGACGTCGTACGTCTCGTGGACGCCCACTTCGCCGATCGTGTGCCCGTCGAGCGGCCCGCCGGCGACGACGGCTACCTTCCGGAATCGCTTGCCTGCACGGCGAAGTAGCGAGGTGAGTTCGTACTCCCGGCGCGTGCCCCGGGAGAGGACGAGCACGCGGCCCCGGCGTGCCCTGAGCAGCGCCGTCGCCTCCGACCGATTGACCGCGACCGTCACCCGGCCTTCCCCGCCGGTCGTCGTCGCCGGCGGGGTCGCCGCGGGGGGCGGATCCGCCGTCGACGTGCCGCCGTCGGCTCGCGGCTCGTCACCGCTCGCCGGCGAGGGCGCATCAGTCGGTTTCGCGTCGGTCGATCCGCCGGACGTCGCCGACAGCAACGTTCCCTCGACGGTCAGCTCGTCGGTGACGACCCGGACGACGTCGCCGCGCGCGAGCCCCGTCGGTACGAGCGCCGGAACCGACACCGCCCGCTTCCCGGACGGGACCCGTTTCGAGAGCCCGCCGATCGGGGGTGCGGCCGCGACGGTGGCGCGAGCCTGCTCGTCTATCGACACGGCGACGTCGCTCAGGTCGAACTCCGTCCGAAGCCGGTCGGCCAGCCGGGACTCCAGCTCCGCGAGGGGCAGGTCGGCCGGGAACGTCCACTCCCCGTCGGCCATCGCCTGTCGGGTCGCACCCGACACCGGCGGGTAGCCCTCCATGTCGGCCACCTCGCCGACGATCGTCACG
>LFFM01000326.1_pt1 | contig 32346 bp, 35 predicted proteins | sample 643131 | NCBI WGS metagenome assembly LFFM01 (sample SAMN03777445, study PRJNA286221) | soda lake metagenome | biome: soda lake; feature: Kulunda steppe; material: water; isolation source: sample Tc-Br brine of Tanatar trona crystallizer | place: Russia: Kulunda steppe | collected 2011-07
GACTTACCGGTCAGACTCCTGACTTACCGGTCAAACTCCCGACCTACCGGTCATATATCGACGACGACGTTGCCGTCGGCGTCGAGGTCGATGACGCCGTCGAACAGATCACGGAACCGGTCAAGGGTCGCCACCTCGTGTACCTCCTCGGAGAGATGAAAGATACCGACCGCGTCGTGTTCATCGAGTAGGTCCAGAATATCGGATGCGGCCTCATACACGGCGTCGTCGTCGGCGTAGTACGCCATCTCGGTCAACGAGTCGACCGATACCCGCCGCTTTCCGTCGCTCTCCTCTAAAAACCGCGCGACGCGGTCGACGACGCCGTCGAGATCGTCGGGCGCGGAGACGTAATAGACGTCGTCACTCGATCGGCGCGAGTACCCCCGCTCAACCGAGAGTGTGTCGAGGATCGTCGCCTTCGTCTCGTCGACGTCATAATACTCGAGCTTCTGTTCGACCTCTCGGGCGGTCGTCCGGGTCGAAACGACGAGGAACGCGTCCGTGTCGGTCTTCAAAAAGTCCGTGTCGATCCGGTCCGTCTCGCCGATGCTTGGATGAACGAGCAGGAGGCCGGTGCCGCCGGAAATCGTCTCGGGCCCGTTCTCGATGGCGAGCGTGTACTCCATACAGGCGGAAATCGCCCGACCGACTTAATGCTGCGGGGGAGCAGGCTCCCAGTCTCCATCGAGAGCCTTCGACTCCGATGTTCGTGAAGAACCCTCGGCTCCGACGTTCGTCGATCCGGTTTTCACCCGTCCCCGCGTGGGTCTCCTCATGAGCGTTCGCGAGGAGTTCGACGAGTGGGCGACGTCCGGAAAGGATCGCGGCATGGAAGAACGACACTGGCACACCGCCAAGCACGTGCTCGCACGAATGCCGGTGGAGGAAGGCGACACGGTCGTTGATCTCGGTACCGGATCAGGGTACGCCCTGCGAGCCCTCCGCGAGCGCGGAATCGGTCGTGGCTACGGGCTCGACGGGGCACCGGAAATGGCACGAAACGCGCGAAGCTACACCGATGACCTCGAGGTCGGCTTCCTCGTCGGCGACTTCGACTCCCTCCCCTTTGCCGCCGACACAGTCGACCACGTCTTCAGCATGGAGGCGTTCTACTATGCCGCCAACCCCCACGGCACGCTCCGGGAGGTCCGACGCATCCTGAAACCGGGCGGCACGTTCTACTGTGCGGTCAACTACTTCGAGGAGAGCGAATCGACGCACGCGTGGCAGGAGCACATCTCCGTCGACATGACGCTATGGAACCGATCGGAGTATCGCGCGGCGTTCCGCGAGGCCGGCCTCCACGTCGCCGAGCAGGACGCGATCCCCGACCGCGACATCGAGATCCCGCCAGCCGAGCAGTTCCCCACCGGGGACTGGGAGAGCCGCGAGGAGATGGTCGATCGCTACCGAACGTGGGGTACGCTGCTCACCATCGGCGTCGTACCCTGAATCCGCTGTAACTGTCACCGACCACATCCGTCGCTCGTCGTTTATATACGATGCCGCGGCCAGCCCGTCACGTGACCTGACGGTTGCCCGCGGCGAACTCGGCGGGAGTGCGACGCACCGCCGCGGACTACCCACACGCGTCATCCCTCGCGTCGCCTGATAGCCCTTTACCGGCCAGTCATGACCTCTCACCGGCGTTAACCACCGAAAGACCTCATCGGTAGACTTCGTCGACGGATCTCGTCAATGGATACCGGTAATGGTTCACCGGTCGATCTCGACGCGCCCGCTCGTCGAACTGTTGAGCCGATCCACCACCCCCTCGACGTCCGCGAGCGGTACTCTGAGATCGAACCGAACGCGTTCGTCGTACGTCGCCTCGAACTCCACGCCGCTCGATTCGATCACGCTCCGAATCGTTCCGGAATCGTCGTATCCCGTCCGGACGACAAGCCGACGATGGGGGCGCTCCTCGACGACTTCGGCCGCGTCGAGGCCCTCCTTGACCGCTCGCGAGTAAGCGCGGGCGAGGCCGCCGACGCCCAGGTTCGTTCCCCCGTAGTATCGGGTGACGACGGCGACGACGTTCCGAACGTCGCGCCCTTGAAGCACGTTGAGTGCGGGCTTCCCAGCGGATCCGGTCGGCTCCCCGTCGTCGGAGCTGTACTCCCGCAGCATGACGTCGTCTTCAGGAGTCCGTTCGGACGGTTCACCTGCCGGAACGCGGTAGGCCGGCACGTTGTGCGTCGCGTCGGCGTACTTCATCTCGACCGACTCGACGAACGCCTCGGCCTCGCTGACGCCCTCCGCCGGAGCCACGTGACCGAGGAACTCCGAGCCCCGTACCTCGAACGTCGCCGTCGCACGTCCCGCCACGGTTAGGTACGTATCGCTCACGCTCCGCGGTTCGACGGGAGCGTGTATAAACGATGTCGCTCACCCAGCGTGTAACCGCCACCCGGCAGTTCAACGACCGGCGATGGGTCAGCCAACCGCCGATGGGTCAACTAACCGACGGTACGTCGATCAGCCGACGATCACTTACCGTTCGGCCGCTTTCTTCTCCGTCTCGCTCCCATCGCCGTCGGTCGCTTCCGCATCCTTTTCCGATCCCGCCGGCACCTCGTCGATGCGATCCGACATCACTACGGGGTCGCCACGCTCCCGCCGTCGCCGGACGACGACGGCTGTCGGCGGCGCCAGTCGATACAACGCGATGAAGGCGACGACTCCCACGATCTCGGCAACCTTGGCGACGATCGCGAGCGGATCCGCGGTCAACGCGGCGATCGCCCCGCTCCCGTGCCAGCCGACGTAGCCGACGAGCAGCGCGAGCAGGGTTCCGGCGCCGAGCGCGTAGATGCGACGGTACTCGTCGCCTTTCAGGGTCGCGGCCGCGATCAGGGCGACGAACACGCCCGCGAGCACGAAGACGTACGGTCGCGGGTCCGTGGCTCCCCCGAGCCGCGGCCACGCCCACAGAAGGTGAACTGCCGCGCTCAACACGGCTGCCTGTGCCGCGACCGCACGAAGCAGTCGCTTCACCGGTGCGTCTCGCCCGTCTTCTCCCGCCGCCTTCGTCCCATCCATGTCGGTGCTCACTCCCACGGGTGGTTGCCGGGCGAGTCGGGCCACAGCGGGTACCAGTAGGACTCGTCATCCTCGATGCCCAACTCTCCGTCCAACACCGATCGGAGCTTGAACTCGACGCGTTGGTTCCGCTCGTGGTCGCCGGCGGGCGCGAAGGGATAGTACGCACCCCGGCGGAACGAATAGATCCAGTACGCCGGTCCATCAGCATCCTCGAAGCCGAACACGGCGGCGAGCAGCCGTGAGCCGAATCCCTCCTCGATGAACTGGTCGGCCGCGAAGTGAATGCTCGTCACGAGATCCTCCGGATCGTCATCCTCCAGCACGAACCAGTGGTAGCCGTGATCGTCCTCGTATCGATGGAAGCCGGTTCCGGTCTCGATCTCGCCAGCCTCGAGGATCGCTTCGACCTCACCCACCGCCTCGTCGAAACGCGTGCTGTCCACGCCGGAGAAACACAGCGCGGCCTCGCCGCAGTGATCGTATCCCAGATCGGCCTGCATGGTCAGATACGCGGTCGACATCCCGAACAGGTCCTCCGGATCCGCGTCGCGGGTCGCATCGGTCTCCGCGCTCGTCCCGAGAACGGCACGGATCGTGTCGAAGATGCCCATCTGTTGTCGTCCGTACGTGACCGAGGGTTTAGGACGTTTCCGCCTTCGTCGTTTGTGGTACGTTCACCCGCCGACGTTCGCGGCACTCCCTCCGAGGTCCGGGTCGTCATTGACGCGATCGAGGAACGTCAGGGCGCCGCGCGTGTTGAGGCCTGCCTCCGCCCTCGCGCGCTCCGCGTTCCAGTAGTCGACGTCGGCGCTCGCCGTCTCGAAGTGTTCGACCACCGCGTCGTCGTCTCCGAGCTCCTCGCGTTTCACGCGCACGGCCTGGATCCACTCGACGTAGGCCCGCTTCGCCGATTCGACGAGGGATCGCTCGTAGGACCGTGGACCGAAGTGACCGAAACAGAGGATCCCGGGATCGAGCTCCGCGATCGCTTCGATATCTCTGAGACACTGATCGAGGTCGAACTGCGGCGGCGGCGTCGTCTCCCGCACGGCGTCGATCGCCGGCACGTAGATGCCGGCCGCGTCGGCGGTGAACACGACCCCGGCATCGGGCTCGTGATAGACGACGTGGTGCGGCGCGTGGCCGGGGGCCTCGTGGACGACGAGTTCGCGATCGCCGAGGTCGATCCGATCCCCGTCGACGACGCCGTCGATCCGTCCCGCGGGGACGGGCTTCGGCTCCGCGTAGTGCTGCCACTGGTCTTTGACGGCCGCCTTCGTTCCGGCGATGAGCGCGTCGGGCTCGACGAGATGTCGAACCCCACGTTCGTGAAGCCGTACGGCCGCGTTCGGGTAGCGCTCGGCGAGGTAGCCGACACCGCCGGCGTGGTCGAGATGGGCGTGCGTCGGGAGGATCCACGCCAGATCCTCGCGCCCGACACCGAGTTCCGTGAGCGTCTCGAAGACGAGCTCTCGGTTCGCGCCGGTGCCCGTGTCGATCACGGCCGGTCGCTCGGCGTCGTAAACGTAGATGGACCCGTACTCGTCGGTGTCGAACATGCCGGTGTCGTGGACGTACAGGTCCTCGACTCCGTTGACCGCTTCAAACTCGCCAGCCTCCATGGTCGGGGCGTCGTGGCCGGGACTTATGCTTCTGCCGAACCACCACGTGTCATGCGCGTTCTCGTCACCGGTGCGACCGGATTCGTCGGCAGCCGACTGGTCCCGGCGCTGCTCGACGCCGGCCATCAGGTCGTGGTGTTTGTCCGTGACGCGGACCGGTACGCTCCGCCCGCCGCCGACGTCCGGGTCGTCGAGGGAGATCTGCTCGAACCGTCGACGCTCCCGGCCGCCTTCAAGTGGGATGGGGAGTCGGTCGACGCGGCCTACTACCTCGTCCACTCGATGGAAGGAGGGCCGGGATTCGAGGAGCGGGACCGTCGCTGTGCCGAACACTTCGCCGACGCCGCGTCGGCGGCCGGCATCTCCCGCGTCGTCTATCTCAGCGGGCTCGGAGAGGACCGAGACGAACTCTCCGAACACCTCCGCTCCCGCCGGGAAGTCGAACGACTACTGGCGGCGGGATCGTACGACTTGACCACCCTTCGGGCGGCGATCATCATCGGCGCGGGGAGCGCAAGCTTCGAGGTGATCCGGGGACTCGCCGATCGGCTCCCGGTTATGATCACGCCCAAGTGGGTCGACACGCTTTGTCAACCGATCGCCGTCGACGACGTCGTGAGTTATCTCGTGGGCGTTCTCAACGTGCCCGAAGCGGCGGACGCGACCTTCGAGATCGGCGGCCCCGAGGTGTTGACGTACGCCGAGATCCTCCGTCGCACTCGAAGCCAGCTCGGCCATGGGCTCCGGATCGTTCGCGTCCCCGTGTTGAGTCCGGGACTCTCCTCGATGTGGCTCCGGCTCGTCACCGATGTCGATCCATACCTCGCTCGGGCGCTCGTCGAGGGGCTTCGAAATCCGGTCATCGTCGAGGACGATCGCATCACGTCGCTGATCGAGGTCGACCGGTCCCCCTTCGATCTCGCGGTCGCCAGGGCGCTCACCGAGGAGGTGGAGCACGGCACATGATCGGGCCCTCTCGATCCACGATGGCGAGCTGTACGGACGACCTGAGAACCGACGGCAACGGAGCGGGATCGTGAGGGACCGCGGGGACCGATCCGACGTCCGAGCCCGATCCGGAATCCCGGTGGCGGGCAGCTACGGGGAGACGTGGGTGTACGAGAGTCTCGTCGGCGGAATACCCGGCCTCGACGTCTCACGAACGGCCGCCGTCGCGATCCAGATAGCGATCTTCCAGACTGGCGTGCTCGTACTCGGCTGGTATTACGGGCTGTCCGACGCGATCCTCGCGGGAACCGTCGCGGTCCTCGTCGCGGCCGCGGGAAGCGTCGAGATGCATCGGCTCGGTCAGGGGAACCGGCGTCTATCGACTCCCTCCGAACATAAGCGGCTACTCTTTGGGTCGAGCATCGAGATCGTCTTGGGGGTCCTCGCGTTCATCGCGCTCGTCACCTACTTCCTCGCGTGGGATGCCGGACTGATCGAGCGGCTGTTCGGTCCCGACCCGCCGGTTCTCGTCGTCTACCTCTCGTTGCTCGTCCTCTGGGATCTCTGTTATCGTATCGGGACGTCGTGGTGGAGCGCGGTGGTCGCGCTGTGGAGGGCGGTCCACCTCGAGCTCTCGACCGAGGACGCCGCCCGGGCGAGGCGGATCGACGCGGAGAACGTCGGCTTCTCGATCATCCAGCTGGCACTCGTTCCGTTCCTTCTAGCGGATCCGGTACTTCTCGGTGCCGTCGTCGGCCACGTGATCGCCGTCGCCGTCGTCTGTACGGCGGCGATCCTGCTGACCGGGCGCGGTCCGATCCGCTGATCCGACGCGGTCCGATCCGCCGACTCATTGCAGTCCCGAGCTGATCGGTCGGCGACCGGGTGGTCACGGTCGCGTTCGCCGAACGGTCACGGTCGCGTTCGCCGAGCGTGGCCGCGTCGATCGTCCTCAGCGCGGCTGCTCAGGGTTGAGGTCGACGAGTCGAATGAAGGAGTTCCGTCGCGAACGGACACTCACTGTGCGTTATTTTCCTTGCAGCTCCTGGAACTGGTCGAGGAGTGCCTCCGTCGAATCCCCGGAGTCGTAGGTGATCGACCCGGAATACTCGGCACGCTCGGCGTCGAAATCCGCATCGACCGTCGCGGTCTTCTGCTCACGGCGCTCGTGTTCGTCTTCGTCATAGGCACCCATTGACATGGTACACATGCGCTTGGAAACTCTCGAACATATATGTATCGGTCAAGTAAACGATCTATTATTTGATTTACACTCGCCGATCGCCCGCCACCGGTTGCTTTGTCCCCCGTGTGATCCACCGCAAGCACTTAGCCGAGCGAACCGATAACGAAATCGTGGCACAACCGCTCCGATTCAGACGCTCTGCCGAGTCGTGGGACGTGGACCGGGTCCGTTCACTCATCGAACGACCGCTCGACGACAACCTCGGAGCGACCTCCTCCTCGCCGTGGTTCACGTCACCGCCCGGCTACGAGGCCCGCCGATTCGACATGAACGACGGCTCCTCGGCGCTCTTCTGCTGGACCGACCACGACGACGATCCGCCGAACGGCGCGCCGGGCGGTCCGGCGGGCTACTGGTTGGGCAACACGGAGACCCCGCGTGCGCTCTGGCGGACCGACAAGTACGGCTTCGACGAGGTTCCCTATCCGGTCTCACGCTGGGCACAGCGGGAACTGCTTGCCGGCCTCCACGACGAGGAGCCGTGGCTCGCCGACTATCCGCACGTCTCGTGGTTCTTCCTGCCGGTCTTCTGCTCGAAAGACGGTGCGGAGACGACCCGGGCGTTCTTCCGGGACCACGGCGCGGGGTTCCCGGACGCGACCCGCGAGGAGGGGACCGGCTACGTCGAGTCGACGCTTCGGCCGGGGATCCTCGATGACTACCGCGAGACGATGGCTGGCAAGCTCGGCACGTCGGCGTCGCTCGACATCGTTCGAATGAGCGCCACGGTGGCGGAGTTCACCGTCGCGAAGGTGCTCTCGGACGCCGGCTACCTGATCACGCCGGAGATCGAGGTGACCACGGGTCATTCACTCGATTACCGCGCGGAGGACCCCGAAACCGGGCATGCGTCGCTCGTCGAGGTGACGCGTCCGCAACCCGTCTCCGGCCGCAGCGCGAACACGCCGACCGCCGCGGTTAGGGACACCGTCGAGACGAAGACGAGCGGGCAACTGGAGGCGCACGCGGGCGGGGTCACCCTGCTCGTCGACTGCAGCTCCTTCCCCGACGACGACTGGGCGGCCGTCCGCCGGAACGAACCCGGCGTCCGCCACAAGCCCGCGGTCGTGTTTCGTGCCCGACCCGATGGACACGTCGAGGGCTACGCGAAGGGATCGATTCCGATCGACCTCTCGTCGGCGATCGACTGGATCTGATCCGTCGCCCAGCGCGACGTCGGCGAGCGTTGGACGTGGCCGATCGCCTCACGCGGTAGGGATCGACGCGGCCGGACGGTTGACTACGCGATACGGGGTCGACGCGGCCGGGTGGTCAATCACGTGGTTGCACGCTCGAAAAAACGAAAAACGGGTGGGATCGCCGGGCCGTTCGCCGGTTAAAACGAAACCGGCTGTGGTCCACGCTCGCCCGCGGCGGCCGGGTCGCGATCCGAATAGAATCGTCGTCCGACGCCACGGTGGCAGACGCCGGCTCGGAGCGTCTCGAACACCTCCTCGGGGCGTTCGAACGTCTGGTCACCGAACCGCTCCAGAACGTCCCCGAGCCGCTCGGAGCCGTCCGCGAGCTCTACGGTTGCGTTGCCGTGAACCGTAATGATCTCCTCCGAAGTGGCCGGGTACTGGTGCCGCTCGAGCCGTTCGTCAATGCCGTTCAGGCGCATCAGCTAGTACGAGTCGCCCCAGATTGTTAATGATTGTCCATGTATGACCTTAGCTGACGAGGTACACCTTCCATGTGATTAATGATCTTTCGTCAATTCGTCACACGGCGATATACCTCACGGCGTCCTATTACACGTCGCCGACGCGTGGCACCGTCCGGGTCGTCCGGGTCGTCCGGGCCGTCTATGTCGTCCGATTCGTTCGGATCGTCCAAGGCGGACGAGACGGGTTTCAGCATCTTTTATGTCGACGCCGTCCACGTTCCCGACAATGACGATCGAAGACCGGGATGACGCGCACCTCATCACGCACGCGCTGGCGAAGGACACCCTCTCACGGCTCCGTGACGTCGAGACCGAACAGGTCGCGTTCCGTAAGGGGCTGGTCAAGCTCGGTCGGATCTGCGGCTACGAGATCATCGACGGCGCGATGGAAACGGAGTACGTCCCCGTGACGACGCCCTTAGAGGAGACGACGGGCGAGCGCGTGAAGGGCCTCGACGACGTCGTCATCATCAACGTGCTTCGGGCGGCGACGCCGTTCGTCGAGGGACTCTTAAAGGCCTTCCCGCGGGCCAAACAGGGCGTCATCTCCGCCGGCCGCGACGAGGAGGCCGGCATGAACGAGGACGGTGAGTTCCCGATCACCATCGACTACGTGAAGCTCCCGGAGATCCGCGAGGGCGACACCGTCATCGTCGCGGATCCGATGCTTGCGACCGGATCGACGATGTGTGCCGTGCTCGACCACATCCTCGCGGAGGCCGACGGCTACGAGAACCTCTTCGTCCTCTCGGCGGTCTCCGCGCCCGCCGGGCTCGTCCGCGTCGGCGAGACGTTCGAGGATGCCGATCTGCTCACGGTCGCCATCGACGACGAACTCGACGACGACGGGTTCATCGTTCCCGGCCTCGGCGACGCCGGCGACCGTGCCTTCCGGACGACGTGAGCCTTCCGGACGACGTGAGCCTTCCGGACGACGTGAGCCTTCCGGACGACGTGAGCCTTCGACCGACGCGAGCGTTCGATCTCGAAGCGTCTGCTCTCCGACGTACTTTTAAGAACGCCCGCCGCGACGAGTCGGTATGAGCGACGCGGCGACGAACGAGCCCTGTGACGCCTGTGGGGAGCCGACGTCCGACGCGCTCGCACGGACGGTCCGCCTGAGCGTCGACCGGGCCAACATCGACACCCAGCGGCTCTGTCCGGATTGCTTCGCCGAATGGATCCGACGATACCAGGAGGAGATGGCGAGCAGCACCGCCGACCCCGCAAGCGGCGGCTCCGACTCCGAGATCATCATTGACTGATCCCGTCACTTCCGATCGACCGGCCGATCGGCGACTTGGCGGACCGACGTCTCACTGGACCGGCGGCCCATCGGATCGGCGGTTACCGGACCGCCGACCTACCGGATCGCGAGCGGCGAGTCGGCCGGCACGTCGATGCCGTAGACGTTCGTCAACAGGGCCACCGCACGTCGCCGGATCGCGTTCGGCGCCGGCAGCGCCTCGTCGTGGGCGGTCTGGACGATGATCCATCCCGAGACGTCGTCGACGGCCTCCTCGCCCGCGAGGTCGTGGAGGTCCGTGAGGATCGCCTCATACTCCTCGCGCTCGGCGTCGAACCGTGACGACGGCGGAGTCGGAAGCGACGACCGCGCCCGACGGATCCGACGGAGCGCGTAGTATGGATTCGCCATACACATACGCGTCCGAACGACTAGGTAAAAACCGACGTGTCCACGGGATCGTTTGCCGAGTCATCCGTCGATGACCACCATCGCGGGCGGGGTGTTCGCCGTCTGTGAGACGTTCACCGTCGGTGAGACGTTCATCGCGGGTGGGGCGTCCATCGTCGATGGGCTATTTAGGGCCGGCTGGCGTCGGCGATGACATGACTGGCCCACTTCGGATCGAGGCCGGCGATCTCACCACCGACGAGATACTTGAAGCCATGCGGGACGGCCGTCGGGTGCTGGTCACGCTCGAATTCAGCGGGAGCGTCCACGAGGTGGCGCTCAGATACGACGGCGAGCGATACCTCTGTGACACCCCGCTCCGCCTGCATCGGCACGAGGACGAGGCCGACATGCGCGCGTGCATCGAACGGATGGGCTACGCTGCGGACGAGTAACCGCCGGGCGTCAGCCAGTAGTTAACTGAAAAAAGAGGCGGTTTTAACCGAGACGATGTCGAACGACGCGGTATGTCTGATCCCGCCATCGAGGATCTCGTCGGCGACGTCTCTCCCCCGTTCGAACACGTGCTCTCGTGTGTGTTCGGCATTCAAGACCACGAGAGCCGGACGTACCTCGTCCTGCTCGATCATCCGGGGAGCACCGTCGCCGAGTTGGCTGACGTCCTCGATCGCGATCGGTCGAACGTCAATCGGTCGCTGTCGACGCTTCGCGAGAAGGGGATCGTCGAGCGCCGCCGTCGGCTGCTCGACTCCGGCGGCTACGTCTATCAGTACACCGCGATCCCCGTTCCGGACGCGAAAGAGATGCTCCATGCCGCCCTCGATGAATGGGTCGCGGGCGTTCACGATGCCATCGATCGATTCGATCCGAACGACGCGGATCCGACGGGCTGAATTCCTCACGACCTCGGCGCCATCACTGCGGGACCGCTCCGTTACCGCTCGACGGCGACGAGGTGAGCGTCCCCGGGATCGAAGCCGACGGTGACGTCCCCTGAGAGCGGATCCAGCGTCCGAAACACGATATCCCGTCCCCCCCAATCGAGCTGGACCCGAGTCGTCTCCCCGAGGAACTCGGCGCTCTCGACGGAGCCGGTCAACCGCGTCTCCCCCTCGCCGAGCCGAAGCGCCTCCGGACGGACGCAGACGATCACGCGATCGTCGACGTCGACGTGTGCGGGGACCGCGATCCGAAGCGTCTCCCCGCCGACGTCGACGGACGCCACGCGAGGGTCCGCTCCGTCGTCCTCCAGCACCTCCCCCGTTTCATCCGGAAACCCACTCGCGCCGGACGGAGCGCCGCTCCACTCGAATTCGTCGATCCGATTCGAAGCGGGATCTCCACCCGATCCACGGGAACCAGTGGAACCGCTCGAACCGACGGAGCCACTCGAACCGGTGGAACCAGCCGACCCGGCGGCCCCACCCGGTTCGACGGCCCCACTCGATTCAGCGGCCCCACCCGGTCCGGTAGCGCTCCCCGGATCGACCGGCGCTGGGTCCTCGTCGATCCCGACCACCGTACCCTCGAAGACGTTGTTGTCGCCGACGAACGATGCGACGAACCGTGAGGACGGCCGCCGGTAGACGGTTCGTGGCGACGCGACCTGCTCGGGCGTCCCGGAGCGCATCACGGCGACCCGGTCGGAGATCGCGAGCGCCTCCTCTTGGTCGTGGGTCACGTAGACCGTCGTGATGCCGAGCTCGCGCTGGATCGCCTTCACCTGGACGCGGAGCCGCTCACGGAGCCGCGCATCGAGCGCGCTCATGGGCTCGTCGAGAAGGAGCACGCTCGGTCCGGGCGCGAGCGCCCGCGCCATCGCCACCCGCTGCTGTTGGCCGCCCGAGAGGCTCGACGGGTCGCGGTCCGCCGCGTCGGGGAGGTCGACGAGCTCGAGCAGCTCCGCGACCCGTTCCTTCCTCGATACGCCGCCCGGTGGGTCCGCGAAGCTGAGCCCGTAGCCGACGTTCTCGCCGACGGTCATGTGCGGGAACAGCGCATAATTCTGAAAGACCACGCCGACGTCGCGATCCTCCGGCGGGACGTTCGAGACGTCCTCGCCGCCGAATCGAACCGTCCCGGCCGTCGGCGACTCGAACCCCGCGATCAGCCGCAGCGTCGTCGTCTTCCCGCAGCCGGAGGGACCGACGAGCGTGAAGAACTCGCCTTCCCGGATCGAGAGGTCGACCCCGTCGACCGCGGTCGTGTCGCCGTACCGCTTGGTGACGTCCTCGAGCTCGACCGCGGGTGGGTTTCCCTCGTCGCCACCGGAGCGCTCAGAGCCCAAAGCTCTCACCCCCGAGGCGGTCGATAACCACGAAACTGATGCTGGTCACGGCCAGGAGGACGACGCCCATCGCGGTCGCCGGTCCGAGCCGGCGACCGATGAACCGTTCGATCGCGACCGGCATGGTGTAGGCATCGGTGCCGGTCGCGAGCACCACCGTTGAGGAGAACTCCCCCATCGAGATGGCGAACGCGAAGGCGGCGCCGGCGACGACGCCCGGCCAGACCAAGGGAAGCTCGACGTCGAGCAGCACCCGAGCCCGGGAGGCGCCGAGCGCCCGCGCGGACTCCACGAGCGAGCGGTCGAGCCCCTCCAGGCCGGGCGCGACGGTGCGAACGACGAACGGATAGCCCGAGACCGCGTGGGCGGCGACGATCGCGAGCGAGCCTCCCACGACGATCCGCCACCCGCCGATCTCGACGCCGAAGACGAGCCCGCGAAGGAGCCCGAGCCCGACGATGATCCCCGAGACCGCGAGCGGCGCCATCGCGACCGCGTCCACGAGCTTCCGGCCCCGGTAGCGCCGCGTCGTCAACACGGCGACGACCACGCCCATCGGGAGCGCGACGGCGAGCGAGCCGGCCGCGAAGACCAGCGAGTTCCGGATCGCGGGCCACGGGCGCACCTGAAACGCGGCGCCCGTGCGCTGCCTGTCGAGCAGGAATCGATAGTGATCCAGGGTGAGCCCGCCGTCGCCGCCGGTCACGCTCGCGAGCACCATCGAGACGATCGGCGACAGGAAGACGAACGCCGCGACGACGGCGTACGCCCCGAGTCCGACCCGCGGACCAACCTCCCGAAGCGAGACCGCGGGGAGCCGGAACAGCGGCCGCCGCGGAAGGGGACGGGCGCCGCGCGATCGAACCGCGTGGCGGGCCTCGTACCGCAGATATGCGAGGAGGATGGCGAGCGAGATGACGAGTTCGATGATCGCCAGCGCCGCGGCCTCCGCGTAGTTCAGGTCGCGCACGAGCCGGTAGACGAACACCTCGACCGTCGCCAGCTGGAACCCGCCGAGCGCGAGCACGATGGGGAAGGTGCCGAACGTGAAGATGAACGTCAGAGCCGCGCCCATCAACACCGCGGGGTAGATCTGCGGCGCGACGACGTCGCGAAACGCCCGGAACGGGCTCGCGCCGAGACTCCGTGCGGTCTCGACTGCGCTCGCGTCGACGGACTCCCACGCCGCGGTCGTGACCCGCGCGACGAGCGGCGCGTTATAAAACGCGTGTGCGATGATGATCGCTTCCAGCGTGAACATGAGCTCGACGGGACCGAGCCCGACGGCTCCGAGGACGGCATTGAGCGTCCCCTGCTGGCCGAACGTGGCGACGAACCCGACCGCGACCATGATCGACGGCAGCACGAACGGGAGAATGGTGAGCGACCGGAGGGTTCGTCGCCCGCGAAACTCGTACCGAGCGAGCAGGTACGCGGCGGGAACGCCGAGCGCGACGCTGGCGACCGTCGAGAGCGCCGCCTGATAGGCGGTGAAGCCGACGATGCCGAGCCGCCGGTCGGGATCGAGCAGGTCCCGGCCCACCGTCACGGGATTCTCGCCCGCGAACAGCCGGGCGAGCTCGCCGAAGTAGAAGGGGTCCCGGAGGATCTCCGCGAAGACGGCGAGCGTGAGCGCGCCCTCGATCACGACCGCTTCGACGAAGACGGTCCCCACGGGATAATAAAAGACGACGAGCAGGACCGAGATCGTCGCGACGGCGAGCGCCGCGAGGGCCCGCCGCTCGACGCCCGCCCGTACCCGCCGGGCGGTATCCTTCGCTCGGGTAGGATCGCGATCGGGCGGTTGCGAGGGTTCCCGGCCGGGCGGTTGCGAGGGTCCCCGGCCGGGCGGTTGTGACGGGTCAGGGCCGGACGGCTGCGTCGCGCTCGCCGCCAGTTCACCCGTCCGGTCGGCTTCGTCGGAGCGCTCGTCTCCCTCCTGCGGGGACGCGTCGGTCACGGCGAGCCCTTAGTTCCCGGCGAACTGCCGCTCCCACGCGTCGATCCAGCCATCGACCGATCCCTGTAGCTCCTCGTACGTGAAGGTGACCGGTTCCGACGGCTCCCGCGCCAGCTCGTCGTACTCCTCGTCGAGCTCGGCGGTCGTCGTCGCGGGAAACTGCACGTTCAGCTCCGCGATCTCGCCTTGTACCTCGGGCGAGAGCATGAAGGCGACGAACTCCCGTGCGAGGCCGGGCTCGTCGGCGCCGGCGAAGACCGCGGCTCCCTCCGGGTTGGCGTACGCCTGATCCTCGAGGAACCGCACCTGGTGTTCCGCCAGATCCGCGCCCTCGGCGGCGGCGAACACCTGGTCGGTCGAGTAGGAGACGACCATCGGCGCTTCCCCGCCGGACCAGGCGGCGTAGGCGTCGCCCCACGAGCCCAACACCCGAACGTCGTTCTCCTGCAGGTCCGCCCAGTAATCGAGGTAGTCGTCGTGGCCGTAGGGGTCGTCCGCAGCTCCATCGAGGTCGTCCGCGCCGAACCGGTGGACGGTGTGGAGGAGGAACGCCCGTCCGGTCGTCGAGCTGCCCGGGTTCTGTGCGATCAGCGCGCCGCGGTGGTCCTCCTCGAGCAGCCCCTCGAACGTCTCGGGCGCCTCGGTCGCGGTGCCGTCGTAGACGAGGCTGATGTAGTTGGTCGCGTAGGGGACGACCCGGTCGCGCGGGTCGAACCACAGCTCCTCGCGGACGTCCGCGACGCCCTCGACGTCGTCGAGCGCGCCCGCCTCGAAGAGCGGGTCGTCATCCCCGCCGAGCGCGTCATCGACCCGCACGAGGTCATCCACGTTGAGCCCGACGTAGAGATCGGCGTCGATGCTTGCCCCGGACGCGCGGCGCTCTACGTAGTGGTTCAGCTCGTTCGCGGGCGTCGCCCACTCGATCTCGACGCCGTGTCGTTCCTCGAAGGTCTCCGCGAGCCACGGCCCCGGTGCGGAGGAGGGGGCGTCGATGAACGACTCGTAGGTCGCGACCGTGAGGACGGGCTGCTCCTCGTCGCCGTCCTCGTCGGGCGTCGAACCCGGCGTGTCGACGTCCGTCTCGCCCGCGTCGTCTTCGTCGTCGTTCCCGGTCGGTTCGGCCGTACAGCCGGCGAGCGCGATCGCTCCCGCCGCTCCCGTCGCCGCGAGGAACCCGCGTCGCGATCGGCGGCCGCTTTGCTCGGCCACGCGGCCTCGCTCGGCGCCCTCGGTCGCCCGCTCACGACCCGCCGTCCGCTCCGAATCTTTCATTACTGGGTAATTCCACCTGGTGGTACAAAAGTACGTCGTGTTCGACACGCGGTCGTTTCCCCGAACTCGGCGGAATCCTCTCAAATCCGATAATGACGGGGATAAACGTTTATCTCTCGCTGGCGTCCGTCTCGGCATGAATGCGCGGTCGTCGAGCAAGGTGAGGAGAGAATCGACGCGAGACGACCCAGCAGAGGAACGGGTGGGAGGAACGGGACTCACGCGGAGACGCCTGCTTGCGACGGGCGCGGCCGTCGGGGCGGCCGGGGCGGCCGGCTGTCTCGGAACGCGCGAGGGGGCCGTTCCGGATCCGATCATCACCGACGACCGGATCGACGAGGACTGGCGGCTGATCGACGAGTCCGCGGCCGTCGTCTTCGAGGAGGCGATCGGCCCCGTGACGGTTCGGGCGCTCGAACGCACCCTCGTCTACGAGCACGTCGACCTCGCGGAGGCACTCGCGGAGACGTTCGACGCGGAGGGGTCGCCGACGGTCTTTTTCGCCGCGCGCATCGACCTCCGGCCGGCCATCGACCGGCTTCCCGCCGGGATCGGCTTCGAACGGCTCATGGAGGAGGTCCGCCCCGCCGCCGAGGAGGCGTTCCGTCGGCAGCTCCGCGAGAGCGGCCTCGAGGACGTCACGCTGGAGGAGACGGATTCGGTGACCGTGACCGGCGGACACACGGCGACGACGGCGCGGTTCACCGCCCGCTTCCCGCTTGAAGGTGAGACTCCCCTGCCGGACGGTTCGACCGAGCCCGTCGATGACGTCGTCGAGATCGAGGCGCGTCTGGCCGTCTGGCACGACGGCACGGACGCCATGCTCTCCGGGGGCGCGTATCCGACCGAGCCGATAAGCGAGGTCCTCTCGCGGTCGTTCCCGGACGCGCTCGAGACGGACGACGCGCTCGCGGGGCTCGGCGACGGCACGCTCGACGCGCTTTCGACCGAGCCGGAGACGTTCGCGGAGGCGGTCGACGCGCTGTTAGTCTCCGTGGAGTGAGGCGCGTCGAGGAACGGCTCGCGGTCGTCGTTCAGGGTACGTCGCGGTCGTCGTTCAGGGTACGTCGCGGTCGTCGTTCAGGCGGCGTCGCGGTCGGCGAGTTCCGGCGCCTCGCTTTCTCCACCCGCGTCGCCGTCGATCTCCGTCGTCTCCGTCCGCGTCGCCCCGTCGAGCTTGGGGGCGTGGGTATCGTCGCCCATCGATATCCAGACGAGATAGAGCATTCCGATCACCATCAGCACGGTCGCGATCGAACCGACGACCGCCACGATGTACACGAGCTGGCTCATACGCCCCGTTCCTCCGTCGAAAACCATCAACGTGTCGGCTTTCGGCGGCCGATGCCGGCGGTCCCAGCTCGGCGTCGAGATCCGCGTCCACGACTGTCGAGGAATTAAAGCGTGGAGCGACCGATTCGGCGACCATGACAGACCGCATCCCCGTCACGATCCTCTCGGGCAGCCTCGGCGCCGGCAAGACGACGCTTTTGAACCATCTGTTGGCGAACGCCTGCGGCCGCGAGATCGCGGTACTGGTGAACGACATGGGGGACGTGAACGTCGACGCGGAGCTCATCGCGGAGGGATCGGAGCTCGACGTCGACGACGGCGTCGCGGAGCTCTCGAACGGCTGTATCTGCTGTGAACTGCAGGACGACCTGGAGACCGCCGTCGTCCGGCTCGCGAACGAACGGGAGTTCGACGCCCTCGTCGTCGAATCGTCAGGCATCTCCGAGCCCGCGCCGGTCGCCCGGCTGTTCACGACCGAGTCGGCCGCGGCCGCCCGCTATCGCGTCGACGCGCTCGTGACCGTCCTCGACACGCGGGCGTTCCTCGACGCCTTCGGCGGGAAGGAGGTGCCGGAGCGACGCGGGACCGAGGCGGACCGTCCCCTCTCGGACCTGCTCGTCGAGCAGGTCGAGGTGTCGAACCTCGTTCTTCTGAACAAGGCCGACCTCTGTACCGAGGCGGAGCTGGCGGAGGCCGAGGAGCTGGTGGGTGCGCTCCAGCCGTCCGCCGAGACGGTCCGCACCGAGTTCTCCGCGGTCGATCCCGACCGCCTGCTCGGCGTCGACCTGTTCGACGAGCGTGACGTCGGCGACCTCCCCGGCTGGAAACGCGCGCTTAAAAACGGAACGCGCGATCACGGCTCCCACGGCGGGGACGACCACGCCGGGGACCACCAACACGATGGCCACGCTCACCGCCATCCCGACGAGGTGTACGGCATCACCTCCTTCACCTACCGCCGTCGCCGCCCGTTCCACCCCGAGCGGATCACGGCGCTGCTTCGGAACCTGCCTTCCGGCGTCGTCCGCGCGAAGGGAACGCTCTGGATCGCCGGTAGCGACCTCAGACAGCAGGTCAGCCAGGCCGGCCCGTCGGTTTGGGCGTCGGCACCCGGCCCGTGGATCGTGAGCCTCCCGGAGATCGAACGCGACATGCTGCGTTCGAACCGGCCGGAACTCGACTGGGACGAGGAGCACGGCGACCGACGCACGGAGTTCGTCGTCATCGGCACGAACCTCGAGGAGGCCGACGTCCGGGCGCGGCTCGACGACGCGCTCGTCACCGACGAGGAGTGGGACCGCTTCCGCGCGGGCGAGACGCCCGCCGACGTGGCGCCGTTCCCCGCGGAGGCGGGCGCCGAGGTCGCCATCACGGAGCCCTGAAAACGGATCCGGGTGCTCGGGCCGGCGACTCCCCGCCCCGTCGGCTACCATCGCGGTCGACAGAGGTCGTCGCGGTCGACAGAGGTCGTCGCGGTCGACAGAGGTCGTCGCGGTCGACAGAGGTCGTCGCGGCCGACAGAGGTCGTCGCGGCCGATCAGAGGTCGTCGCGATCGAACTTCAACAGGCCGGCAAGCGGCGGCGCGAGCGTCCAGAAGACGAGCATCGCGGCCGCGGAGATCTGCTGGTTTCGTCCCTCACCCGCGAGCAGCTGATCGCCGAGGAAGGCGTTCGCGAGCACCTGTACCCCGCTGTTCGGGTTGGCGACCTCGAGGAACGTCTGGACCTGGATGGCGGAGATCGGAAGCGGGTCGATGACGAACTCGAACGCGCCGAGGAGTTGTCCCGTCAGCGTTCCCCACAGCAGGACGAAGACGAAGTAGATCCCGACCCCGCCGATCAGCGCGCGTCGCTGGGTCGAGGCGGCCGCCGAGCAGCCGACCGCGATGGCGACGAAGACGCAGCCGAGGATCGCCGCGAAGACGGTGTAGCCCAGGTAGGCCCCGACGTTGAACGAGACGGGGATCGCGACGAGCACGATGGCGGGAAACAGAAAGCCGATGAGGATCGCGAGCGAGAGCGCGGTCGCGCGCCCGACGACCTTCCCGAAGACGACGTCGGCCCGCGAGTGTGGCAGCGATAACAGCAGCTTCAGCGACCCCGACTCCCGCTCGCCGCTCACCGCGTTGTATCCGATCACGACGCCGACGAGCGGGACGAGCGTCGTCACGAGCACCGGACCGACGAAGACGCTCAACAGCAGCTCCGTCGCGAACGCGTCGCCCTCACCCGTCGGCCGCACCGCGTATGCCATCACCGAGACGAGCCCCGAAAAGAGCGCGACGAGCAGGAACATCGCCTTCGACCGCACCGTGTCCTGAAAGTCCTTCTTCGCGACCGCCCGAAGGCTCATCGCTCCACCTCCTCGGCCGTGGCCTCGCCGTCGTCGCCAGTCTCGTCGCCAGCGGTGGTCTCCCTGGCGTCGTCCCGACTCCCGCCGTCCCCGTTCGGCGAGTCGCCCTCGGTGTACGCCAGAAAGAGGTCCTCCAGCGAGGCCTCCTTCGTGTGGAAGTCCGCGACGTCGACGCCGGCGTCCTCCAGCGCCGCGATGACGCGAGTCTTCGCGTCGCTCACGCAGTTCACGACGACGCCGTCGCCGTCGCGATCGACCCGGGAGACGCCCGAGAGCGCCCGCACCGCGTCGAGCGCGCCCTCGTCCGCATCGTCCATCCCTGCCGTCTCGATCTCCAGCGTCTCCTCGCCGCCCGCGGCGTCGCGCAGCCCTTCGATGGAGTCCTCGGCGACGAGCTCGCCCTCGCGCATGATGCCGACGCGGTCACAGACGGCCTCGACCTGCCCGAGCACGTGCGAGGAGAAGAAGACGGTCGCGCCGCGTTCCGCCTCCGTGCGGACGATGTCGCGCATCTCCTTCGCGCCGGCCGGATCGAGCCCGGAGGAGGGCTCGTCGAGGATGAGCAGCTCGGGCTCGCCGACGAGCGCCATCGCCAGCGCGAGGCGCTGGCACATTCCCTTCGAGTAGCCGCCGGCCTTCCGGTCGCCGTCCTCGGGGTCGAGACCGACGCGTTCCAGCAACGCGTCGGGATCGGCGTCGGCCTCCTTCGACTCGATCGCGAACTCGACGTGTTTGCGACCCGTCAGCCGGTCGTAGACGGCGAACCCCTCGGGCAACACGCCCGTGCGGCGCCGGATCTCGACGCTATCGGCTGTCGCGTCGCGGCCGAGCACCGTCACGGTCCCGGTCGTCGGTCGAACGAGGTCGAGCACCATGTTGATCGTCGTCGACTTCCCCGCACCGTTGGGGCCGAGGAAGCCGTAGACCTCGCCCCGTTCGACGGTCAGGTCGAGGTCCTCGACGGCGGTGACGTCGGCGAACTCCTTCGTCACGCCGCGCAGCTCGATGGCGGTCATGCCAGCCGGTTCTCTCGGCGGATCATAAAGGGTTACGTCTCAACTCCCGGAGCTGACGGTGCCGTCGACGGTCCATCGCGCGGTCACGAACTCATGTGTCCGGCGGCCACTCGATCCCGTGCTCGGCGAGCAGGGCGGCGAACGCCTCCTCGTCGACCACGGGAACGTCGTTCGCCTCTGCGTCGTCGCGCTTCGATCGGCCGGGATCGTCCCCGGCGACGAGGTAGTCGGTGTTTCCGGAGACGCTCGAGGTCGCGTTGGCGCCGTGTCGCTCGACGAGGTCCCGAGCCTCCCGCCGGGCCACCGCGAGCGACCCGGTGAAGACGAACGTCAGCCCGTCGAGCGCGTCCGCGTTGTCGGAGGCGGCATCCCCCCCGGTCTCCATCGGGCGCGGATCGACGCCGCGCTCGCGCAGCTCCTCGATCGCCGCGCGGTTCTCCGGTGCGTCGAGGAACTCGCGGATCGAGGTGGCGACCTCCGGGCCGACGTCGTCGACCTCCCGCAGGGCCGCCTCGTCGGCCTCGAGCAGCGCGTCGAGATCGCCGAAGTGTCGTGCCAGCGCCCGGGCGGTCGTCGCACCCACGTCCGGGATGCCGAGCCCGGCGAGGAAGTCATCGAACGCGGGCTCAGTCGTCGCCTGCAGCTCCTCGATCAGGTTGCGCGCGCTCGTCTCGCCCCATCCCTCCAGCTCGGCGAGCTCCTCGACGGTCAGGTCGTACAGCGCGGGTAGCGAGTCGAGCAGCCCGGCCTCCCGGAGCTGCTCCACGCGTTCGGGGCCGAGTCCCTCGACGTCGAGCGCGTCCCGTCGCGCCCAGTGTTCCACCGCGCGTTCCAGCTGGGCGGGACAGCCTAATCCACCGGTACAGAACGCGAGCGGTCCGTCCCGCTCGACGGGCGCCCCGCAGACGGGACAGCTCTCCGGGAACGCGTAGGTCCCCTCGGAGCGCTTCTCGACGACCTCGGGGACGTAGGGGATGACGTCGCCCGCGCGGTAGATCCGCACGCGGTCGCCGACGTTCACGCCGAGCGCCTCGATCTCCGCGGGATTGTGCAGCGTCGCCCGCGAGACGGTGACGCCGCCCACGTCGACCGGCGTAAGCTCCGCGACGGGCGTGAGCCGCCCCGTTCGACCGACCTGTACCGTGACGTCCTCGACGGTGGTGATCGCGGTCCGCGGCGGGAACTTGTACGCGAACGCCCAGCGGGGCGCCCGCGACGTCGACCCGAGCGCCTCGCAGGCGGCCCGGTCGTTCACCTTGATCACGACGCCGTCGAGCTCGTAGTTCAGCCCGTCGCGTCGGTCGAGCACGTCGTTTCGATACGCGATCGCGTCCTCGACGTCGTCGACCAGCTCGACCATGTCGGTTCGTTTGAGCCCGAACGCGTCGAACGCCGCCAGCTCCTCGTGGTGGGTATCGGGGCGGGCGGCGCGGTCGGTGGCGCCGTCGGCGTCTCCGTCCTCGTCATCGGGCTTCGACGACTCAGCGTCACCGGGCTCCGGCGAGTCCTCGCTGCCGAGCTCCCATGCGAGCACGTCGAAGAAGAAGACGTCGAGCGGACGCTCGGCGACGACCGCCGGGTCGAGCTGTCTGAGGGTGCCGGCGGCGGCGTTTCGGGGGTTCGCGAACGGCTCCTCGCCGCGTTCGATAAGCGCCTCGTTGTGCGCCTCGAACGCGTCGATCGGCATGAACGCCTCTCCACGAACCGCGAGCAGCTCCGGCGGGTCGCCGCGGAGCGTGCTCGGCACGGAGCGGATCGTTCTGACCTGCTCGGTGACGTCGTCGCCCTCCTGGCCGTCCCCGCGGGTTGCCGCCCGGGCGTACTCGCCGTCCTCGTAGATCACCTCCACGGAGAGTCCGTCGAACTTCGGCTCACAGACGTACTCGACGCTCCCGGGATCGAATCCGGCGTCCGCGAGTCCCGACCGAACCCGCTCGTCGAACTCGCGGACGGCTTCCGGCTCCGCGCCGTTGTCGATGGAGCGCATCGGCGCGACGTGTTCGACCGTCCTCAGCTCGTCGAGCGGCTCGCCCCCGACGCGGGCCGTCGGGGAGCTCTCGACGTCCAGATCGAACGCCTCCTCCAACTCCACGAGCCGCTCGAAGAGCCGGTCGTAGGTCGCGTCCTCGATCAGCGGATCCGTCTCCACGTAGTAGCGGTGGTCGTGTTCGCGGATCGCCGCGCGGAGCAGTTCGGCCTGCTCGGCGGCCGCATCGGCCGACAGCGACGAAATCGGCTCGAAATCGATCGGGGGCGCCTCAACGTAGGGATTCTCCTCCGGATCGGCGTGTCGCGGCGACGAACGCGTCATCACCGCGTGTTTGGTCGTACTGACTTAAAAGGGGTCACGACTCGGGCGTCGATCGGCGGGTGCGGCCCGAGCGGTGGGTCGAGTCTACAGACGAACGAGGCGGTTCACTCCGCGACGAACGGGTACGCCGCGCCGAGGACCGCGCCGTAGACGACGTGACCGACGAGGCTCTCAACGCCGATGTTCGGCAGCGGCGGCGCGCCCGGGAACCCGACGGCGCCCAGCCAGATCGGCATCACGATCACCGCGAGCGCGATCCAGACGAGGAGGCCGTAGCCCGCCCCGGCGCCGAGGCTCGTTCCGATCGAATCGCTGAGATCCGGCTTCAGGCTCGCGATCGCGGCGAATCCGAGTCCGATTGCTGCGGCGTGGGACATGTGGATCACCCAGCCAATGCCACCGGCGGGTCCCTCGATGCCATACATGGCCGGGATTCCCATCTCCAGTACGCCGGGAGTCAGCATCGACATCATCGCCCCGAAGACGAGACCGCCGGCCAATCCGCCGGCCACCCCCGCCTTCCACCCGTCGCTTCCGGTCGACACGTCCGTCGCGGTCGTGGTTTCGGTTGCCATCGCATGCGCTCCGTCGCGAGGAAACCGGTAATAAACGCCGGGAGAATGCGTCCGCCGCGCCATGCTACGAATGATTTATATACTATTATTCCATCCCCGCGGAACGCGGGGTGAGCGCATCCACCGCTGCCTTTCACCCCCCGTTTCGTTCACTTCCGCCGAGGTACCCGACTCCTTTTAGCCGATGCCGACGAACCCGAACCCGTGTCAGAGTCGTCGTCCCTTCGGTTCTTCCCGTACGAGGAGCCGTACCCGAACCAGCGCGAGGCGATCGACAGGATCGCAAACGCGCTGGCACGCGGCCAGGACGTGCTCTTCGAGGGGGCGCCCGGGACGGGCAAGACCCTCTCCGCGCTCGCCCCCGCGCTCGAACACGCCCGCGAGCACGACCGAACGGTCGTCATCACGACGAACGTCCACCAGCAGATGCGCCAGTTCGTCGAGGACGCCCGGGCGATCACCGGCACCGAGCCGATCCGGGCGGTCGTCTTCCGCGGGAAGTCGTCGATGTGCCACATTGACGTCGACTACCAGGAGTGTCAGACCCTCCGGGACACGACCCGCGAGCTGGTCGAGACCGAGAGCGACGTCCTCGAGCTGGAGGCGCGCCAGCGGGAGCTGCTCGCGGAGAGCCGTGAGGGCGACGCCGGCGCGGCCGAGGCCCGCGAGGCCGTCATGGACGAGCTCGACGAGCTGGAGGCCGACCTCGACGACTACGACGCGACGAACGTCTGTGCCCACTATCGAAACAACCTGACCGGCGACACCGACGAGTTCTTCAACTGGCTCTTCGAGGACGTCCGGACTCCCGACGACGTCTACGCGTACGCCGACGAACGCGAGCTCTGCGGCTACGAGCTGTTAAAGGAGGGCATGGAGGGGGTCGACCTGGTCGTCTGTAACTACCACCATCTGCTCGACCCGAACATCCGCGAGCAGTTCTTCCGGTGGATCGACCGCGATCCCTCCGAGATCATCACCGTCTTCGACGAGGCACACAACGTCGAGGACGCCGCCCGCGACCACGCGACACGCACGCTCACGGAACGTACCCTCGATGCCGCGTTGGAGGAGCTCGAGAACGTCGACGATTCGCGGGCCGAACCCGCCGAGAACGTCCTCCGGGCCTTCCGTGACGCGCTCGTCGACGCCTACGACGAGGGGCTCGGCTTCGGCGCCCGCGAGGCCGTCGGCGAGAACTGGGAGGACGTCGCCATCGCCAACGACGACCGCCGTGACGACCTCACGCTGTCCTTCCTCCGCCGGTACGAGGGGACGGGGATCGACGTCGAGACCGAGCTCGCGATCCAGCTCGGCAAGGCGCTCGACGAGGAGTACGAACGTCGCTATCGCGACGGGGAGACGACGACCCGAACCGAGTGTCAGACGCTTCAGGCCGCTCGGTTCGTCTCCACGTGGATGTCGGAGGGGACGGAACTCGGCCAGTATCCGGTCGTCTCTGTTCGCCGCGATGCCGCCACCGACGAGGTGTACGGGCGCGCGGAGCTGTACACCTGCATCCCGCGGACGGTGACGAGCGAGCTCTTCGAGGAGGTCGCCGCCTCCGTGCTGATGAGCGCGACGCTGCGCCCCTTCGACGTCACTGCGGAGGTGCTCGGACTCGAGGACGTCGCGACCCTCGCGTACGGGATGGCGTATCCGGAGGCGAACCGCCGGACGTTCGCGGTCGACGCCCCGCCGCTTTTCTCCTCCGAGCGCAACGATCCCGAGACGCAGGAGACGGTCGCGACCCTGCTTCGTGACGCGATCCGGTTCACCCCCGGCAACACGCTCGCCTTCTTCCCGTCGTACGCGGAGGCCGAGCGCTACCACGAACGGCTCGGCGGCGGCATGGGTGAGGGGACGGGGGGCGGCAACGCCGGAGCAGCGTCGGCCGCTGCCAGCGGTGAGACGTCCGGCGACACGCCCGCGACGACCGGGCTCGGCCGCCTCCTCCTCGACGGCTCGGGGACCGACGAGGAGCGGCTCCGTCGCGAGTTCGTGGAGAGCGACGACGCCGCGCTTTTCACCTCGCTGTGGGGGACGCTCGCCGAGGGCGTGAGCTTCGACGGCGACGACGCCCGGACGGTCGTCGTCGTCGGCGTCCCGTATCCGCACCTCTCCGACCGGATGGAGGCGGTACAGGACGCCTACGACCGCGCCTTCTCCGATCGCGATCGCGCTCGCGACCCCGGCTGGTCGTACGCCGTCGAGATCCCGACGATCCGCAAGACGAGACAGGCACTCGGCCGCGTGATCCGCGGTCCGGAGGACTTCGGCGTCCGGATCCTCGCGGATCGCCGGTACACGACGGCGGACATGGGCAAGTACTCTGTTCGGAGCGCCTTCCCACCCGAGGAACGCGAGGAGCTGGTCGACCTCGATCCGGAGAAGCTGAAGTTCGCGATGCTCAACTTCTACGGCGACCACGACGCGTACGACGGATCGCCGCCATCGCCCTGACGCATCCCGCCGTGCCGGTCATCGCTCTTCATCCGTGCCGGTCATCGCTCTTCATCCGTCCCGCTACGTAGGTCCGGCGTCGTGATCGCCGGATGGAGCGCGACGTCGCCCGTTCGAAGCCGAACCCACGCGACGACGGCGACGCAGCCCAGGAGGACCGCGAACAAGCCGAGGAGGCCGCCCTCGGGACCGAACGCGCCGCCCGTCCACCGAGTCGGCCCGGTCGGCTCGGTCGCGATCACCGTCGCCTCCGTGCCGAGGCCGCTGACGCCGTGGCCGAAGAGCCCGCCCTGCGCAAGGTTCCAGGTCACGTGGATCCCGATCGGGATCGCCAGCTCGCCGGTGAGCAGGTAGCCCGCCGCGAGCAGCACGCCCGCCGCCGAGATGATCGCGATCGACACGGCGGTCGCGCCCGGGTTGCCCGCGTGGAGGAGCCCGAACAGCCCCGAGGAGGCGATGAGAGCGACGGCGACCGCCCGCCGTTCGCCGAGGAACCGACATCCTTCCGCGAGGTTCGTGAGCAGCCAGCCGCGGACGAGCGCCTCCTCGTAGACGCCGACGACGAGGAACAGCCCGACGAGTCCGGCGAACGCGAGGAGAAATGAGCCCTCGGCGACGAACGTTCCCGTCACGGTGAACCAGCCGGCTGCCCAGCCGACGAGGAAGACGGCGGCCTGCAGCCCGACCCCGAGCGCGAGCCCGAACGCGCAGTCGACCCACCAGTCGTGGTCGATCCGGAAGCCGTAGTCGGAGAACCGTCGTCGGTCGAGGTAGCGCGCGACGGGCACGAGCGCGGCCATGGTCCCGATTCCAGCGGCGGCGACGGCGGTGCCGAAGACGACCGGGCTCCCGGCGCCGAGTCGCGGCGCGAGCGTGGAGAGCACGAGGACCTGCACGGCGAGCACCATGAGCAGGACGGCGATCCCGCCGCCGACGATCCGAACCGCGGCTCGGGGCCGACGCTCCGTCGGGTTGACGAGTACGTCTCGGACGACGGTTCGGGCACGGTCGAGGGTCGAAGGGTCGGTCATTTTCGGTCGGGTTTGGGTGATCGTCGCCGGTCGGCCTCGTTCGTCATGGTCGGAGGCTCCGGTTCGCCATCGACGGCTTCAGGCGGGACGGGTGCCGATCAGAAGCGCGACGCCCCCGATCACCACGCCGAGCAGCACCGTGATCACGACGTGGATGACGGTCATCGCCGCCACCGTTCGGTTCCCCTCGTCGTAGCTCCAGCGGAACATCGCGGCGTCGAGTGCGATCGCGACCGGCACGGTGAGAAACGCCGGCAACGCGAACGCGCCGCCGACGATGCCGACGATCGCGGGTAGGGGACCGACGTAGAGCGCCCGTCGCGGGTCGGCGTCGCCGAGCACGTTCCGTGCGGCTAGGTGGGCGGTCATCGAGAGAAAGAGCGCGAAGAGGACGACCGTCCCGAGCACCTCGATCGGCGAGACCGTCTGGAGGAGCATGGCGGGTCTACGCCGCCGTCAGTAAAAGGCCCCCCGAAACCGGATCGGCCGGTCGACCGCTTTCCCTCTCGCCTTTCATCGGAACGTCGTCCAGCCGTCTTCCGTCGGGGCGTCCTAGCCGAGCAGTCCGAGTCCCTGCAGCTCCTCGACGATGTGGTCGACGGCGGCGGCCGCGTCGACGGGGTCGGTGCCGCCGGTGATGACGAGCTTTCCGCTACCGAAAAGCAGTGCGACGACGTCCGGCTCGTCCAGCCGGTAGACGAGGCCGGGGAACTGTTCGGGTTCGTACTCGATGTGCTCGAGGCCGAGCCCGATGGCGATCGCGTTCAGGTTGAGGTCCTCGCCGAGATCGGCGGAGGTGACGATGTTCTGGACGGTGATCTCGGGGTCGTCGTCCACGGGGATGTTCAGATCGCGGAGCTTCCCGAAGACGATCGCGAGGCTCTCGTGGACGGCCTCGGTCGAGTTCGCTCCGGTACAGACGATCTTCCCCGACCGAAAGATCAGCGCTGCCGACTTCGGCTCGGTGGTGCGGTAGACGAGGCCGGGAAACTGCTCGGGATCGTAGTCCGCCCCCTCGAGGTCCATCGCGACGCTCTGGAGGTCGAGCTCCTGCCCGATCCCGGTGGAGGCGACGACGTTTTCGATCGTGATCGTGTCCTTCGGGTCGGCCATTACTGCATCAATACTCTCTTCAATGGTTTAAAAAGGTTGGTAGGACGGGAACGCCGGTCCGCCCCCATCGGATGCACACGGGGACCGTCACGCTCTTGCGGTCGCTTCCCGGAGGCTTCCGTGTGTATTGGATCGAGCTCGCGGGCGAGGAGGACGCCTTCGCGACGACGGAGGCGGCGACGGCGGCCACCGCCACCGAATTGATCGCGCCGGGGATCGCCCGAGCGGGATCGGTGAGCGACCGCTTCGATCGCCTCGCGTACGCCCGCGGCGCCCACGAGGCCGTCGGGCGAACCGACGCCGACCTCGACGCGGCCGCCGCGCTCCTCCGTGCGGCGCCGATGAACCGATCGGGAACGGCCGCGGTCCGCGCGCGAAACGTTCGCAACACGACCTCCGTATCGACGGCGGCCGCCGAGCGAACCCTGGGATCCGTCCTCGTCGACCGCGGCTTCGACGTCGACCTCGACGATCCGGACCACGTGCTCCGTGCGCTCTTCGCGGCGGGGACACGCGACGACCACGACGCGGTGGCGGGCGCCGACGGCGCTGACGGCTCGTGTTGTGCGCTCGGCTGGGTCGCCGTCGAGCCCTCCCGGGCGTTTGCACCCAAGCCGACCGACCGTCCCTTCTTCCAGCCGGGGAGCATGGCTCCCGCCGACGCGCGTGCCTGCGTGAACCTCGCGGGCGCTGCACCCGGTCGAACGCTGCTCGACCCGATGTGTGGCACCGGCGGGCTCCCCATCGAGACCGGCCTCGTCGGCGCCGACGTCCTCGCCGTCGACGCACAGTCGAAGATGGTCCGGGGAACCCGTCGGAACCTCCATGCGTACGTCGGAGAGGATGCAGACGCCGGCCCCTCGGGGACGACCGTCGACTGGCACGTCGCCCGCGGCGACGCCACCGCGCTCCCGCTTTCCGACGACGCGGTCGACGGCGTCGCGTTCGACGCGCCGTACGGTCGCCAATCGAAGATCGCACGACACGAGCTCGCCGACCTCGTCGGCGGCGCGCTCGCGGAGGCGGCTCGCGTCGCCCCGCGAGCCGTAATGGTCGCCGATCGCGATTGGCGCGGCCCCGCTCGGGACGCCGGCTGGACCGTCGATGCCGTCTTCGAGCGTCGCGTCCACCGGTCGCTGACGCGGTACGTGACGGTGCTGGAGCGACCGGACGCGAAAGCGTCCCGGTAGTGAACGCAATCGCCGCGCTCCCGCTGTTGCCAGTACTGCTCCCGGCAGATTTCAGTTCCGCCGTGGATCCGGGGAATCGTTAAGTGTGCGGCGCGAGGTGAACACCGTATGACCGGGGACGGCGACGACATGCTCTCGTGGGACGAGTCGGTGTTCCGCGACGAGTCGGTCTTCGAGATCGATTACGTCCCGGAGACGTTTCGCCACCGCGAGAGCCAACTCGAGAGCCTCAAGTACGCGCTCCGCCCGGCGGTTCGTGGCTCCCGCCCGCTGAACACGATGGTCCGCGGTCCGCCGGGAACCGGCAAGACCACGGCGGTACAGAAGCTCTTCTCGGAGCTTCGTGCCCGCACCGAGGTCCGGACCGTTCACGTGAACTGTCAGGTCGACTCGACGCGATACGCGGTCTTCTCCCGGCTGTTCGAGGGCATCTTCGACTACGAACCGCCCTCCTCGGGCATCTCGTTCAAGAAGCTCTTCGGACAGATCACCGACCGGCTCGTCGACGACGACGAGGTTCTCGTCGTCGCGCTCGACGACGTGAACTACCTCTTTTATGAAAACGAGGCCTCAGACACGCTCTACTCGCTGCTGCGCGCCCACGAGGCGCACTCCGGCGCGAAGATCGGCGTGATCATCGTCTCCTCGGACCTCTCGCTCGACGCGATCGACGAACTCGACGGCCGCGTCCAGTCGGTGTTCCGTCCCGAGGAGGTGTACTTTCCGGTGTACGACGCGACGGAGATCTACGACATCCTCACCGAGCGGGCGAAGCGGGGGTTCCACGACGGCGTCATCGAACCCTCCGAACTGGAGCTCGTCGCCGACCTCACCGCCGAGAGCGGCGACCTCCGGGTCGGGATCGACCTCCTTCGTCGCGCGGGACTCAACGCCGAGATGCAGGCCTCGCGAACGATCGCCGCCGAGGACGTCGAGTCGGCGTACGACAAATCGAAGTACGTCCATCTCTCGCGGTCGCTACGCGGACTCTCGGCGTCCGAGCGCGCGCTCGTTCGCGTCCTCGCGGAACACGACGGCGAGCGGGCCGGCACCGTCTACGAGGCGTTCCACGAGGAGACGGATCTCGGATACACCCGCTACTCCGAGATCATCAACAAGCTCGACCAGCTCGGCGTGATCGAGACGGCCTACGCCGACGTCGAGGGACGGGGACGCTCCCGCGAGCTCTCCCTCGCGTACGACGCCGAGGCGATCCTCGACCGGTTGGAGTGAGACGCCTCCCTCCGGTCGACAGCTTTTCGATCCCGCCGTGCGGAGTCGACCGCATGAAGACGAGCGGCGGCAGCGACGCGGCGAAGCGCCGAGCGGGCGAATCGGCGGCCGAGGCGGTCTCGGACGGCGACGTCGTGGGTCTCGGGACGGGATCGACGGCGGCACACGCGATCCGCGCGATCGGTCGTCGGGTGGACGCTGGACTCGACGTTCGCGGGGTCCCGACCTCCTTCGCGAGTCGCGAGCTCGCCCGCGAGCGTGGGATCCCGCTCGTCGACCTCGACGAGGTGGTCACGTCGGGCTCCGCAAGCGCCGCGAGCAACGGCGGAAGCGACGACGTCACCGAGGACCGATCCGGCATCGATGTCGCCATCGACGGCGCCGACCAGGTCGCCGCCGCCGACCTGATCAAGGGTGGCGGCGCGGCACACGCCCGCGAGAAGGTCGTCGACGCGGCGGCCGAGCGCTTCCTCGTCGTCGCCGACCCCTCGAAGGAGACGGACGTGCTCGACCGTTCGGTGCCGGTGGAGGTGCTTCCGAACGCCCGCTCGACCGTCGCCCGCACGATCCGGGAGGTCGGCGGCGAACCGACGCTCCGGCGAGCGGAGCGCAAGGACGGCCCCGTGGTCACTGACAACGGCAACCTCGTGCTCGACTGTGCGTTCGGGCCGATCGACGCGCCCGGATCGCTGGCGACGACGCTGTCGACGATCCCCGGCGTCGTCGAGCACGGACTCTTCGTCGGGCTTGCCGACGAGATTCACGTCGGTACGGCGGACGAGGTTCGGATCGTCGAATCGTGAACCGCGTCGTCGATTCCCGGGACGGAACGGCGCTGCCGCTCGGGCGTCGACGTCCGAATAAATAAACGGGGTTTCGCCGGCTTAGAGGTCGCGAGGCTGGACCGTCTTCCGGTCGTTGGCCTCGGCGCGTCGGGCGGCGTCCGCGAGCAGCTCGTCGACTTCTTCATCCAGCGCTTCGTAGAAGTCCGAAGCGACGTTCTTGTCGTCCAGCGCTTCCTTGACGGCCGCTTTGACAATGAGGTCTGCCATGCATCCGAGGATACCCATCCACACTTAATAAGAGTTCCTGAATTCGCCCGCGAGGGACGCCGTGCGTACGGTTCGCGCGACGGTTGCCCGGGAATCAGTTATAAACTTTGTGTGGGTGCTGTGATCTACCGACAGCGTCGAACGCGGATCCGGCGTTCACCGTCGCCGATCGACAGTTACGAACGCGCTCGACCCGCAGGCTTCAAGTATGCGCGACACGCTGGAGGCGCTCGAAGCGGGCGACATCTCGGTCTCCGAGGCGGAGTCTCGGCTGGCCGGCTACGCGACGACGACGGCCGGCCGGTTCGACGCCGACCGGGAACGCCGCCGTGGAATCCCGGAGGCCGTTCTGGCGGATGGAAAGACGCCGACCGAGGTCGGCCGGCTGGCGGCGACCGCGCTGGAGACGACCGGTCGTGCGATCGTGACGCGCGCGACCGGCGAGGACGGCGAGGCGGTTCGGGAGGCGGTGCTGGCCGCCGATCCCGACGCGTCCGTCGACCACGACGCACGGACACGGACGGTCGTCGTCCACGGCGACGACTTCGAAGCGCCGACGCTCGACGCGACGGTCGCAGTCGTCACCGCGGGCACGTCGGACGCCCCCGTCGCCGGCGAGGCGGTGATCGTCGCCCGGGAGATCGGCGCCGACGTCGACGTCATCACCGACGTCGGCGTCGCGAGTCTCGTCCGGCTGCTCGACCAGATCGATCGGATCCGCGAGGCCGACGTCGTCGTCGTTGCCGCCGGACGGGAGGGAGCGCTTCCGACCGTCGTCGCCGGGCTCGTCGCGGCGCCGGTGATAGCGCTCCCCGTCTCAACCGGCTATGGAGTCGGCGGCGACGGCGAGGCAGCGCTGTACGGGTCGTTGCAGTCCTGTACCGTGCTCACGGCCGTCAACGTCGACGCCGGCTTCGTCGCTGGCGCACAGGCCGGATTGATCGTACGGGCAATGGACGAACACACGGGCGACGGACGAACCAACGGGTGATCGTGATCCACGAGCGATC
>LFFM01000327.1_pt1 | contig 32312 bp, 28 predicted proteins | sample 643131 | NCBI WGS metagenome assembly LFFM01 (sample SAMN03777445, study PRJNA286221) | soda lake metagenome | biome: soda lake; feature: Kulunda steppe; material: water; isolation source: sample Tc-Br brine of Tanatar trona crystallizer | place: Russia: Kulunda steppe | collected 2011-07
ACCACCTGTCGGTCGTCTCCGCACAGGAGTACGAGAACCGGTACGAGTCGATCTACCACCTGAAGAAGTTCGACGACCCGACCCAGGAGGTCAGCGTCGTCGTCCCCGCGGACAAGGACCATCCGGTCTCGGAGTCCGCCGAACCCGTCTTCCGCACCGCGGACTGGCACGAGCGAGAGGCGTACGATCTCATCGGTATCGAGTACGACGACCATCCCGATCTCCGACGGATCCTCCTTCCGGAGACGTGGCAGGGGCACCCCCTGTCGATGGATTACGACCAGAACCAGCCGCAGATCGCCTCGTTACCGTCCCACGTGAATCCGATCCAGGAGCACCACCACGACGACGAGTCGGACACGATGTTCCTCAACATCGGCCCACACCACCCGGCGACCCACGGCGTGCTCCACCTCAAAACCGTCCTCGACGGCGAACAGGTCGTCGACGTCGAGTCCGACATCGGCTACCTCCATCGCTGTGAGGAACAGATGGCCCAGAACGGGACCTATCGGCACCAGATCATGCCGTATCCCGACCGCTGGGACTACATCTCGGCGGGCTTGCTCAACGAGTGGGCGTACGCGCGTACGGCCGAGGACCTCGCGGACATCGAGGTTCCCGAGTACGCGCAGGTGATCCGCACGATGGGTGCGGAGATGTGTCGGATCGCCGCCCACATGCTCGCGCTGGCGACGTTCGCGCTCGACGTGAACGGCGATTTCACCGCGACGTTCATGTACGCGATCAACGACCGCGAGCGCGTCCAGGACCTCCTCGAGGACTTGACGGGCCAGCGGCTGATGTTCAACTACTTCCGGCTCGGCGGCGTCGTGTGGGATCTCCCGGAGCCGCGCGAGGAGTTCTTCTCGAAGACGCGGGACTTCCTCGACCAGCTGCCCGGGTCGATCGAGGAGTATCACAACCTCATCACCTCGAACGAGATCTTCCAGATGCGGACGATCGACACGGGCATTCTTCCGCCGGAAGTCGCGAAGAACTACGGTGCGACCGGCCCCGTCGCCCGCGGCTCGGGCGTCGACTACGATCTCCGCCGTGACGACCCCTACGGGTACTACGACGAGCTCGACTGGGACGTGATCACGGAGGACGGCTGTGACAACTACAGCCGGCTGCTCGTTCGGATGCAGGAGGTCGAGGAGTCCGCGAAGATCATCGAGCAGTGTGTCGACTTACTGGAAGATTGGCCCGAAGACGAGCGGAACATCCAGGCCAACGTTCCCCGGACGCTGAAGCCGGATGACGATGCCGAGATCTACCGCGCCGTCGAGGCCGCGAAAGGCGAGCTCGGCATCTACATCCGGGCGGACGGAACGGACACACCGGCTCGATTCAAGATCCGCTCGCCCTGCTTCTCGAACCTCCAGACGCTCCCGGAGATGGCGAACGGGGAGTACATCCCTGATGTGATCGCCGCGTTAGGGAGTCTCGATATCGTGCTCGGAGAGGTGGACCGCTGATGGGGGCTGCCTCCGTCCAGCTGTTCCCCGAGTTCCTCGCCGACACGCTCGGACTGCCCGGCGTGCTCGGCGAAGTCGTCGCGGCACTCATCGCCGCGGCGGTCGTCGGGAACATCGTCCTCGCGTTCACCGGCGTCGCCGGTCCGTGGGCGAAACGGAAGATCACCGCGGCGTTCACCGACCGGATCGCGGTCGACCGGGTCGGGCCGTTCGGGCTGTTGATCATCCCGGCGTCCGCAGTCCAGCTGCTCGCGAAGGAGCTCATCATCCCTGAGGGAGTCGACCGCCCGACGTGGGACATCGCGCCCGTCATTCTCCCCGCGTCAGCGCTTCTCGGGTTCGCCGTGATCCCGATGGGGCAGCTCGGGCCGATAAACTTCCATCTCGCCGATCCCGAGGTCGGGTTAGCGCTGGTGTTCGCGTTCGCCTCGATCGCGTCAGTGTCGCTGGTGATGGCCGGCTACGCGTCGAACAACAAGTACTCGATGCTCGGCGGGTTGCGCGCGGTCGCACAGAACCTCGCGTACGAGATTCCGCTCATCGTCACGGCGATGTCCGTCGTGATATTCGCGGGGACGCTCCAGATGAGCGGCATCGTCTCCGCCCAGCAGGAGGTGTTGTTCACGATCGCCGGGTTCGACGTTCCGGCGTGGTACGCCCTCGTCAACCCGTTCGCGTTCGTGCTGTTCCTCACGGCGAACATGGCCGAGATCGGGCGGAACCCGTTCGACATCCCCGAGGCCCCGACGGAGATCGTCGGCGGGTACCAGACGGAGTACTCCTCGGCGTACTTCGTGTTGTTCTACCTCGGCGAGTTCGTTCACATCTTCCTCGGCGGGGCGATCCTCGCCGTGACGTTCCTCGGCGGGGCGTCCGGTCCCGGCCCGGAGAGCATCGGCTTCCTCTGGTTCGTGGTGAAGATCTGGGGCTTCTTCCTGTTCACGCAGTGGGCTCGTGCGGCGTTCCCGCGCGTCCGGATAGATCAGCTGATCGAGATCGGCTGGAAAGGCATGCTGGTGTTGTCGTTCGCGAACCTGGTTCTCACGGCCGTAATCGTGGGGGTGATCGTATGATCGGATTAATGAAATCGATGGCGACGACCATGAAGCACGCGCTCGACGGGAAGACGTTCACGGTGGAGTACCCCGAGGACGCACCCGACGTGAGCCCGCGCTTCCGTGGCGTCCACAAGTTCAGTCAGGAGCGGTGTATCTGGTGTCGACAGTGCGAGAACGTCTGTCCGAACGACACGATCCAGATCGTTCAGGACGACAAGCGCAACGGCGAGCAGTACAACCTCCACATCGGGCAGTGTATCTACTGTCGGCTGTGTGAGGAGGTCTGTCCGGTCGACGCGATCCTGTTGACACAGAACTTCGAGTTCACCGCGGACACGAAGGACGACTTCGTGTACAACAAAGAACAGCTCAAGAACGTCCCGTGGTACAAGGGTATCGACCCGCTCGAATCCCGAAACCCCGACCGTGGTGCGTGGATCGGGGAGGGTGACGGCGAGATCGACTACCAGTAGCGGGCGTATCTCGAAATCTTCAAAGGGATTCTCATAGGAGACAGATACAATGGTTTATACTACCATCGCGTTCGCGCTGTTCGCCGCGGTCACGCTGGCGTTCAGCTTGGGGGTCGTCCTGGCGCGCGACGTGTTCCACGCCGCGTTGCTTCTGGGCGGTGCCCTGACGAGCGTCGCGGTGCACTACGTGATGTTACAGGCGGAGTTCATCGCCGCCATGCAGATCCTCGTCTACGTGGGCGGGGTTCTGATACTCGTCACGTTCGCCGTGATGCTCACGCGATCGGATGATACGGACGACGTGGAGGTGAGTAGCGGATGACCGAGGACACCGGCGGACGTCGGGTCCTTCCTGCGGTGGTCGTAACCCTCGTGTTCGGCGTGATGGCCGTGACGGTTCTCTCGGCGGAGTTCAACGATACGTACGAGGGCTTGGTCGGAGAAGTTGACGGCGAACCAGTCAATTTCCTAACCGAGTCGGTCGTCCACAACATCGGGTACGCACTGTTCAATCTCACCGGCTACGAGGTGTCGACGATCTCCTCCGAGGGGTTCCTCGCGGCGTTCCTGATCGTCGCGGTTGCGCTCGACGTCGCCGTTGACGGCGCGATCTACCTCGCGAAACGCGAGGAGGACGGCTCGATCGTCTCCGCGGTTGGCGGGGCGTTCACGGACGGAGGTGAACGGTAATGGTGCCGGTCGAGTGGTACCTGCTGCTCGCGGCCGGCGTGTTCTGTATCGGGTTGTTCGGCGTGCTCACGCGGAGCGATGCGCTGTACTTCCTGATGAGCGTCGAGCTCATGATGAACGCGGCGAACATCAACTTCGTCGCGTTCGCGCTGTACTACGGCGATCTCACCGGTCAGGTGTTCGCGCTGTTCGTCATCGCGCTCGCCGCCGCGGAGGTCGCGATCGGTATCGGCATCATCCTCGTGTTGTATCGTAACTTCGGTGACACGGACGTCACGATTCCAACGGAGATGAGGTGGTAAGATGGTGGACGCGTTCGCATACGTTCCGGCCATCGTTCTCCTTCCGTTCTTCTCGTTCCTGGTCGCGCTCGGGGCCGGCAGGTACCTTCCGAAGGGTGGCGCGTTCGGCGGCATCGCGGCGACGGCGGGGTCGTTCCTGTTGTCGCTGTGGGTGCTCGCGACCGTCGCCGGGGGCCGGGCGTACAACGAGACCATCTACACGTGGGCGGGCGAGGGTGGTGTCGGGCCGACCGACATCGAACTCACGTTCGGGCTGCTGATCGACCCGCTGTCGGCGCTCATGCTCGTCATCGTGACGCTCATCGCGCTGTTGGTCCACGTGTTCTCGCTCGGCTACATGAACGACGAGGGAGAGACGGGACTGCCCCGATACTACGCCGGACTCGGCCTCTTTACCGCCTCGATGCTCGGGTTCGTCGTGGCCGACAACCTGCTCATGGCCTTCATGTTCTTCGAGCTCGTCGGCCTCTGTTCGTACCTCCTCATCGGGTTCCATTTCCGTGAGGAAGGGCCGCCGTCGGCGGCGAAGAAGGCCTTTTTGGTCACCCGCTTCGGGGACTACTTCTTCCTCGTCGGCGTCGTTGCGGTACTCGCGACGTTCGGCACGGCACAGTTCGCGGGCGAGGGGTCGTTCCCCGTGCTCGCCGAACAGGCGCTCGCCGGTGCCGGCGAGGTCGCATGGGTGCCGGGCGGGCTCGAGCTCGGCACGTGGTTCACCGTCATCGGTCTCCTCGTGTTAGGCGGGGTCGTCGGGAAGTCCGCACAGTTCCCGCTGCACACGTGGCTGCCCGACGCGATGGAGGGTCCGACGCCGGTTTCCGCCCTCATTCACGCGGCGACGATGGTCGCGGCCGGCGTCTATCTCGTCGCACGGATGTTCGGCTTCTACGCGCTCACTCCGACGACGCTCGCGATAATCGCGTTCGTCGGCGGGTTCACGGCGCTGTTCGCGGCGACGATGGGCGTGGTCAAAGACGAGCTGAAACAGGTGCTCGCGTACTCCACCATCTCCCAGTACGGCTATATGATGCTCGCGCTCGGCGCGGGCTCGTACGTCGCGGCGACCTTCCACCTGATGACCCACGCCTTCTTCAAGGCGCTGTTGTTCCTCGGGGCCGGGTCGGTGATCATCGCGATGCACCACAACGAGAACATGTGGGACATGGGGGGGCTCAGATCGAGGATGCCGGTCACCTACTGGACGTTCCTCGCCGGCTCGCTCGCCCTCGCAGGGATATTCCCGTTCGCCGGCTTCTGGTCGAAAGACGAGATCCTGTATGAGGCGTTCATTCACGGTCTCAACGACCCGCTGCTGCTCGGCGGCTGGGTCATGGGGCTGCTCGCGGTCCCGGTTACTGCCTTCTACACCTTCCGGATGGTGTTCCTGACGTTCCACGGCGAGCCGCGGAGCGACTTGGCTCGTGACCCCGAGCCGGTTCGCTGGAACGTGAAAGGGCCGCTCACCGTACTCGGATCGCTTGCGGTCGTCGCCGGCTTCGTCAACATGGTTCCGGTCCAGAAGCTGCTCGGAATCGATGGGATCGACTTCCTCACCCAGTGGCTGAACAACGACTTCGGCGGTATCGAGGGCGTGAGATACGCCGCGTACAACGACCTGCTCGCGACGTACGGCGGGTACGCGCCGGCGGAGCTTCCCGGACTGAGCGAGGAGCTGACGCTGCTCGTCGCCGCCGGGCTCTCGCTCGGGCTCGCGGTTGCTGGCGTGCTGGTCGCGTGGCGGCTCTACGACGTTGCGTCGCCGACGGAACACACAGCGAAGCTCGGCGGTATCAAGGACGTGCTGTACAATAACTACTACCTCGACGAACTACAGGTATGGATCGCGTATCGGACGGAGGACGCCGCGGGCGGCGCGGATACCTTCGACCAGGGCATCATCGACGGCGTCGTCAACGGTGTCTCCTCGGTGAGCATCGCCGCCGGTAACCGGGTTCGGCGGATACAGACCGGTGTCGTCACGCAGTACGCCGCGATGGTGACTATCGGACTGCTCGTGTTACTGATCGCACTCGGCGTCACAGGGGGGTGGTTCCTGTGATACTCGAAACGCTCATCGCGTTCACCTTCGTCGCCGCGCTGCTCGTCATGCTCGCGCCCGACGAGTGGGCTGGTAGGCTCGCCTTCGGGCTCAGCATCGTTCCCTTCGTTGGGAGTCTCTACCTGTGGTCACGGTTCGACGCGGTCGGGAACGTGCTCACGGGCGGCGGCACCATCGCCTTCGAGAACCGCATCGAGTGGTTGGAAGTCGGCGGTCGCTCGATCTCCTGGTTCGTCGGACTGGACGGGATCAGTCTCCCGCTCGTCGTCCTCACGACGTTCCTCGTGCCGCTGGCGATCGTCAGCGCGTGGACGCCGATCGATAGCCGTCAGAGCCAGTTCTACGGGCTGATGCTGTTCATGGAGGCAAACCTGCTCGGCGTGTTCGCCGCACTCGACTTCTTCCTCTGGTTCATCTTCTGGGAGGCGGTCCTCGTGCCGATGTACTTCCTGATCGGCGTCTGGGGCGGCCCGCGTCGCAAGTACGCCGCGATCAAGTTCTTCGTCTACACGAACGCGGCGTCGCTGCTGATGTTCATCGGCTTCATGTCGTTGACGTTCGCGCTCGGTGACTCCGTGACCTCGTTCGGGCTTCCGGAGATAACCCAGGCCATCGCGGCCGGCGAGCTCGGCACGTGGTTCGGGTTCGCGCCCGAAACCGTCGCGATGGGCGCGTTCCTCGCGATGTTTGCCGGATTCGCGGTGAAAGTTCCGATCGTCCCCGTCCACACGTGGTTGCCGGACGCCCACGTGGAGGCGCCGACGCCGGTCTCGGTCCTGCTCGCCGGCGTCCTCCTGAAGATGGGGACGTACGCGCTGTTGCGATTCAACTTCACGATGCTCCCGGACCAGGCGTCCGCACTTGCGATCCCGATCGCGGCCATCGCGGTCATCAGCGTCATCTACGGCGCGATGCTGGCGCTGGCACAGAAGGACCTCAAGCGTATCGTGGCCTACTCCTCCGTCTCGTCGATGGGGTACGTCATTCTCGGACTCGTCGTGTTCACCGAGTACGGCGTCGGTGGCGCGACGTTCCAGATGGTCGCACACGGTCTCATTTCGGGACTCATGTTCATGGCGGTCGGCGTGATGTACAACGCGACCCACACGCGAATGGTCGGCGACATGGCGGGGATGGCGGATCGGATGCCGATCACCGTAGGTATCCTCGTGGCCGGCGCGTTCGGCTACATGGGGCTCCCGCTGATGGCCGGCTTCGCGGGCGAGTTCTTCATCTTCGTCGGCGCGTTCGGCGCGCCCTCGCTCCCGTACGCACCGGTCTTTACGGCCCTGGCAATGTTCGGCATCGTCATCGTTGCGGGGTACCTGCTGTCGGCGATGCAGAAGACGCTGTTCGGGCCGTTCCGGCTCGAAACCGACTACGATATCGGGCGTGCACCGGTCCATGACGTCGTCCCTCTCGCGGTGCTGCTCGCGGCGATCATCGTGCTCGGAGTCGCACCCGACATCTTCTTCGAGATGATCCGTGATGCTGCCGTTCCGGTCGTCGAGGGGGTGAGCGCCGATGTCTGAACACTTCCCGCTGTGGACCTCGTTGCTGCCGATACTGATCCTCGGTCTCACGGGACTCGCGCTGCTGTTAGTCGATACGATCCGGCCACACTCACGATCGAACACGACGCTCGCCGTCGTGAGCGCGCTCGGCGCCCTCGCGTCGCTCGCAACGACGGTCTGGTTCGTCTCGGCGGGCACGGGTGACGTGAGCACGGGCGGTGCGATCTATCTGTTCGCCGACGCGATCAAGGTGGACACGATGGGGCTGTTCTTCACGGCCATCTTCGCGTCCGTGACGGCGCTCGTCGTCGTTGCCGCCCACGACTACTTCGACGATCACGACAGTCCGGCGGCGTTCTACTCGTTGACCGTCTTCGCGGCTACCGGTATGGCGCTGCTTGCGGTCGCGAACTCGCTTGCGGTCGTGTTCGTCGCCCTCGAGATGGTGTCGCTCCCGTCGTACGTGCTGGTGGCGTATCTCAAGGAGAACCGCGGCAGCGTCGAGGCGGGGCTGAAGTACTTCCTCGTCGGTGCGTTGTCGTCCGCGGTCTTCCTGTTCGGGATCTCGCTCGTATACGCGGCGACCGGGTCGCTGATATTCGGAGACGTGGCCGCGGAGATCGGTGCGCTCGACGGCCTCGCGGGCGTTGCGGGCATCGGGATCACGATGATCATCGGCGGCGTCGCGTTCAAGACCGCCTCGGTTCCGTTCCACTTCTGGGCCCCGGAGGCGTACGAGGGCGCGCCCGCGCCGGTGAGCGCGTTCCTCTCGTCGGCCTCGAAGGCTGCCGGGTTCGTCGTCGCGTTCCGCGTGTTCACCGAAGCGTTCCCCATCGGTGCGTCGCTCGTCGCGAACGTCGACTGGGTGTTCGCGTTCGCCGTGCTCGCGGCAGTGACGATGACGATCGGGAACTTCGCGGCGGCCGTTCAGGAGAACGTCAAGCGGATGCTGGCGTATTCCTCGATCGGTCACGCAGGGTACGCGCTCATCGGTTTGGGCGCGCTCTCCGGCAGCGTGGCCGGCGATAGCACCGTGATGGGTGCGGCGATGGCTCACCTCCTCGTGTACGGATTCATGAACACCGGCGCGTTCCTGTTCGTCGCGATGGCCGAGCGGTGGGGTGTCGGCCGAACGTTCGAGGACTACGCCGGGCTCGCCCGGCGTGCGCCGATCGCGTGTTCGGCGATGGCCGTGTTCATGTTCTCGCTGGCTGGACTCCCGCCCTTTGCCGGGTTCTTCTCGAAGTACGTCCTGTTCCTGGGCGCGATCGATAACGGGTTCGTCTGGCTGGCCGCGATCGGCGCGATCAACAGCGTGATCTCGCTGTACTACTACAGCCGCATCGTCAAAGCGATGTTCTTCGACGATCCCGCGTCGTCGAGCGCGCTCGATGTGGTGAACAGCCGTCCGACGGCGTTGTACGCGGCGGTCGTCTTCGCCGCGGTCGTGACGGTCCTGCTGTTGCCCGGCTTCGGCCCCGTTATCGAGACGGCCGAGGCCGCGGCGTCCGCGTTGTTCTGAACCGTGAGGGGCGATCAGGCCCCTCGTTCTCCCGCCGGTATCCGCAGGTATTAGCGGAGCCGTCCCGTAACCGATTCATGGGCAGTCGGCAGTATCGGTGTTTGAAGTGTCTCGAGCACACGATCAGCCGCGGGTTCAACGCATCACATCTGTCGGTGACGTGTCCGAACTGTGAGTCGTTCGAACGGTTCATCAACGAAGCAGTGTATCAGCGGTACGAGACGTTCGAGGCGTCCCCGCCCACGGAGCTGGACTGGAACCGGTTGGATAGGACGGAGAAGCTCCTCGTCTGTGAACGGCTCGTCAGGTCGACGAAGACGCTCGCGGACTTCCACGTCGAGGCCGACATCGAGGACTGACGCGCCTACCGTGCGTACAGCGCCCCGCCAACGAGCGAGGCGAGCGAGACGTCGTTCGCGGGCGTGACGGCGACGTACGGGTGACCGACGGGGCCGAACACGTCGACGACGCGTCCCACGCGCGTGAGGGACTCATCGACGACCCCCGAGCCGATGTCCGGCGGCTCCTCGCCCTGTTCGGCTCTGGCGATCGCGAGCCCGCCGGCGGTACGGACGACGGTTCCGACACGACGCATCGTCACTCCCGCAGGATCCCGATGTAGGCGGCGGCCGCCTGTACGAGGTCGTTCTTCGAGGTGTCCTCGGTTCCTTGGACGACCACCGCACCGCGGGGTTCGTACTCCCGCGAGTACGTTTTCTCGCGTTCGATCACCGCGTCGTAGCCGACCTGTTGGACCGCTTTCGCGATCTCGTCGACGGTCGGTTCTTCGACCGCCAGATCCATCGGAACCCGCCGACCCTCGGACCGTGAGCGGTCGGCGTCGAAGTACGCGGGATAGACGACGTTCTCGACCATACCGGAACGGCGAGCGGACGCGGTAAGGTCGTTTCGACTCCGGGTGACGACGTGGATCGACGAGCCCCGTTCCGGTTTCGACCGTTCAACCTGTCTTGAACTCGAACCGTGCACCACCGCACTCGCCGGCGGTCGCTTGGAGCTCCCAGCCGTGTGCCTCGGCGATGCGTTCGCTGATCGCGAGCCCGAGACCGGTTCCGTCCTCGTCGGTGGTAAATCCGGTCTCGAAGATCCGGTCGGCGTCGTTCGGGAGTCCCCGTCCGTCGTCCTCGATGTAGAACCCGGTCGCGTCCTCGCCGCGGAACTCCACGCTGCCGACCCGGACGGTAAGTGGAGCGTCGGACCCCGCCCGACTGCTAGTCGAGCCGTGCTCGACACTGTCGCCGGACGCAGTCCGGCTGCTCGTGGAACCATGTTCCACGCTGTTCCGAAACAGGTTCTCGAGCAGTTCTCTGGTTCGGGTCGGGCTGGCGTCGAGTTCGATCTCGTCCTCGACGACGAGTCGGGCGTCGGCGGTGTCGACGCTCTCCCATGCTTCCTCCGCGAGCGTCTCGAGTGACACGGCAGTCGTGTCGCCGACGACCTCGCCCTCCCGGGCCAGCGAGAGCAAGTCCTCGACGAGTCGGTCCATTCGGGTTATCGCCTCGTCGACGCGGTCGAGGTGGTCGAGGTCCCCGGACTCGCGGATCAGATCGAGATACCCCTCGGCGACGGACAGCGGATTCCTGAGGTCGTGCGACACGATTGAAGAGAACCGTTCGAGCCGCTCGTTCTGTCGACGAAGCGTGGCCTCGCGATCCCGACGCTCCGTGACGTCGGTGTATATCGCGTAGCCGGAGACGTTCTGGGCGTCGAGATGGATCGGGATGACGTGGAGAATGAAGTGCCGCTCTCCGTCGACAGTCATGCGGGTGACTTCCCGCCGAACGTTCTCGCCGTGGCGGAGCTTGGCGTTGAGGTCGTCGGCTTCGGCCCGGGCCGCCTCCTCGTCGGGGACGATCCGATCGTCGATCGACTCGCCGACGACCGAGTCCCCATCGTAGCCGAACGTCTCCTCGAACGCGGAGTTGACGCGTCGGAAGCGGGGGTCACCCTCGGCGTGATCGTACGCCACGGCCGGGTCGGGAACGTTCTCGAACAGCGCGAGGAGCCGATCGCGTTCGGCGCGAAGCTCGTCGGTCGCGCGGATCCGATCGAGCGTCTCCTCGAGATGTGACGCGAGCAGATCCACGAGTCGGCCGTCGCCGTCCACGAACCCGTTCCGATCGTCGGTGACGACCTGTAACACCACGTCGTCGCCGACGGGAACGGAGATCTGGTGTCCGCTCGACTCGTCGCCCCTCCGCGGGGTGACGATCGCCTCTCCGCGTTCGATACCGGTGCCTGCGGAGCCGTGACCCGCTCTGACCCGTCGGCACTCGTCGAGGTCCACGTCCGCGGAGACGGCGACCGGATCGACCCATCCGTCGTCCAACACGCCGATGACGGCGTCGTATTCCGGGAACACCTCGTCGGCGATGGCGACCGTGGTCCGGTAGGCGGTCTCGACGTCGCGGACGGTGGCGAGCCGCGTCGTGCCGGAGCCCAACCGCTCGATCCGGGTTGGTTCCGTCGAGGGGGACGTCCGGATCGGGTCGCGGTCGATCCGTCTGGACACGCATTCGACCTGTGCGTCGACCGCGTCCCGGTCGGTCGCGATGGCGTCGACGAGCGGGTGGCTCGCGACCGGCTGTTCCGGCTCGTCGACGAGCCCGATCACGGGGACCGTCGGGTCCGTTTCCCGAACCAGGTCGAGGTCCTCCTCGTTCGTAACGACGAACGCGTCGGCTTCGGACGGATCGATCGGACGAGCGCTTCCGGTTCGGTGGTCGATCGGATCGCCGCCTTCGGTGCGAGCATCAGTCGGGACCGAGTGCCAGTCCACCGCGGACCCGTCCGCGGCGACGGTGACGACGGTTGGTTCGTCCGACGGATCACGATCCACGATACGAACGAGTACCGCTTTTTTGATTATAAACGTTCCTTCCCGATCCGTTCGGTTGACGCGGGTTCGGTGCGGGAGACTGACGCGGGTTCGGTGCGAGGTGGGCGTTCGGTTCGTGACGGCGTGTTCGTGTCCGAACGGGACGATTCTCCGGCGTACTCGCCGGACGGGAGCACCCCGGAACCCTTTTGGAGGAACACGGGTCAGAACATGGTAATGAGCGATCTCGAAGCGGAGTACCGTCTCGACTATTTCGAGGAGGAGGGGTTCGTCCGCACCGAGTGTGATTCCTGTGGGGCACACTTCTGGAGTCGCGACGCGGATCGCGAGCTGTGTGGCGAGCCGCCGTGTACGGACTACGGTTTCATCGACGACCCTGGGTTTCCGGAGGCGTACACGCTCTCGGAGATGCGGGAAGCGTTCCTCTCGTTTTTCGAGGCGAACGATCACGAGCGAATCGATCCGTATCCGGTCGCGGCGAACCGCTGGCGAGACGACGTGCTGCTCACGCAGGCGTCGATCTACGACTTCCAGCCGCTCGTCACCAGCGGGAAGACGCCACCGCCGGCGAACCCGCTGACCATCTCCCAGCCCTGTATCCGGATGCAGGACATCGACAACGTCGGCAAGACGGGGCGACACACGATGGCCTTCGAGATGATGGCTCATCACGCGTTCAATACCCGCGAGGACGCCGAGGGCGACTACGCGTACGAGGGTGAAGTGTACTGGAAGGACGAGACCGTCCAGTACTGTGACGAGCTGTTCGAGAGCCTCGGGGCCGATCTGGAGGAGATAACCTACATCGAGGATCCATGGGTGGGTGGCGGCAACGCGGGCCCCGCGATCGAGGTCATTTATAAGGGGGCCGAGCTGGCGACGCTCGTGTTCATGTGTATGGAGCAGGACCCCGAGGGCGACTACGAGATGAAAGACGGCAACACGTACTCGTTCATGGACACGTACATCGTCGACACCGGCTACGGGCTGGAGCGATGGACGTGGATGAGCCAGGGCACGGCGACCGTTTATGAGGCGGTTTATCCCGACGCCATCGACTTTTTAAAAGAGAACGCGGGGATCGAACACACCGACGCGGAGCGCGAGCTGATCCACCGCGCCGCCAAGCTCTCCGGTCGGCTCGACATCGACGACGTCGACGACGTGGAGGCCGCCCGCGGCGATATCGCGGAACGGCTCGACGTCGACGTCGATCGGCTCCGGGAGCTCGTCGAGCCGCTCGAGTCGATCTACGCCATCGCGGACCACTCGCGCACGCTGGCGTACATGTTCGGCGACGGGATCGTCCCCTCGAACGTGGGTACGGGCTATCTGGCGCGGATGGTGCTTCGTCGGACGAAGCGGCTCGTCGACGAGATCGGCGTCGACGCTCCGCTCGACGAGCTCGTGGATATGCAGGCCGACCGGCTCGATTATGAGAACCGCGACACGATCCGTGAGATCGTTCGCACCGAGGAGCGAAAGTACCGAAAGACGCTCGAACGCGGCTCCAGAAAGGTCGAACAGCTCGCTGACGAGTACGCGGGTACCGGCGATCCGATCCCGGCGAACGAGCTCATCGAGCTGTACGACTCACACGGGATCCAGCCGGACATGGTCGCCGACATCGCCACGGAGCGCGGCGCGAGCGTCGACGTTCCGGACGACTTCTACGCGCTGGTCGCCGATCGACACGAGGAGGACGACGCAGACGCGACCGGCGACGAGCGGGACGATCGCCTCGCCGACCTCCCGGAGACGGAGAAGCTGTTCTACGACGAACAGGGACGGACGGAGTTCGAGGCGGTCGTCCTCGACGTGTTCGAACGCGAGGACGGCTACGAGGTCGTTCTGGACCAGACGATGTTCTATCCGGAGGGCGGCGGACAGCCGGCCGATCGTGGCGTACTTACCGGCGGCGAGACGACCGTTGAGGTCACCGACGTCCAGGAGGTCGACGGCGTCGTCGTCCACCGCACCGACGCCGATCCGGGCAAAGGAGAGTTCGTCCGCGGGCAGGTCGACGGCGAGCGGCGGGATCGACTTCGGGCTCACCACACCGCGACGCACCTGATCGGTCACGCGGCCCGTGAGGTGCTCGGCGACCACGTCCGGCAGGCGGGCGCACAGAAGGGACTCGACTCCTCCCGGCTCGACGTTCGCCACTACGAGCGGATCACCCGCGAGGAAGTGAAGGCGATCGAGCGCGTCGCCAACGAGCTCGTCCGCGAGAACCTCTCGGTCCGACAGGAGTGGCCCCACCGCCACGAAGCGGAGGCGGAACACGGGTTCGATCTGTATCAGGGCGGGGTTCCGCCGGGAACAAACGTCCGGCTGATCCACGTCGGTGACGTCGACGTCCAGGCGTGTGCCGGCACCCACGTCGACCGAACGGGAGACGTCGGCGCGGTGAAAATAATAACAACGGAGCCGGTCCAGGACGGCGTCGAACGCATCGTCTTCGCTGCCGCCGGAGCCGCGGTCGAGGCGACCCAGCGCACGGAGGACGCGCTGTACGACGCCGCCGAGGCGCTCGACGTCGACCCGCTCGACGTCCCCGACACTGCCGAGCGGTTCTTCGAGGAGTGGAAGGCACGAGGAAAGGAAGTCGAGTCCCTGAAGGCCGAGCTCGCGGAGGCGCGAGCGTCCGACGGTGCGGACGCCGAAACGGTCGACATAGCCGATTTCACTGCCGTGATACAGCGTATCGACGGCGACGCCGACGAGCTGCGCGCGACGGCGAACGCCCACGTCGAGGACGGTTCGGTCGCGGTGGTCGGGAGCGGCGTGAACGGCGCCGCGAGCTTCGTCGTCGGCGTTCCCGACGGCGTCGGCGTCAACGCGGGGCAGGTCGTCTCGGCGCTCGCCGGACGCGTCGGTGGCGGCGGCGGCGGCCCGCCGGATTTCGCACAGGGGGGTGGTCCCGACGTCGACGCACTCGACGACGCCCTCGCGGACGCGCCGGACGTGTTGCGGGCACTTCTGGAGGCGTGACGGGGTCGTGCCTTTCGCGACCAACGACGGCGTCTCGATCCGCTACGAACGCGACGAGGGGCGCTCCGTCGACGACGAGGCGGTCGTTCTCTGCGGCGACGTCGGATTAGGTCCGTGGCAGTTCGGGTGGCAACACGCGGCGCTTGCGGGCCCCCATACGGTGATCACACCGGAAACGCGCGGCATCGGGGAGTCCGACGCACCGCCGGGGCCGTACACGGTCGAGGCGCTCGCGACCGATATCGACGCGGTCTGTGCCGCCGAGGGGATCCGGAACGCTCACCTCGTCGGCTACGGGCTCGGCGGGATGGTCGCGCTCGCGTACGGGATGGCTTCCTCGCGGCCCGCGAGCCTGACGCTTCTGGGGACCCCGCCCGCCGGCGACGCGTTCAACCCTGACGGCGTGTGGGCGGACCCGACCGATCCGGACGCGGTCGAGGGGTCGTTGACCGGCTTGCTCTCCCCGGCGTTCCGGAACGCCCACGCCGACGCGCTCTCGCGGATCGTCGAGTGGCGGCTCGCGGAGGACGCCGACCGAGAGACGTTCGCGGCGCACCGTGCGGCAGTGGACGGGTTCGACCGGTCCGACCGGCTCTACGAACTGACGACGCCGACGCTCGTCGTCCACGGGATCGAGGACACGGTCTGTCCGTTCACGACCGGCGAGTCGCTCGCCGAAGGACTTCCGCGCGGCGAGCTCCACGCCGTCGAGGGCGCGCGGCACCTGGTCGGGGTTGACGCGTCAGCCGAGGTGAACGACGTCGTGGTCGGCTGGCTCGCGGAACGAGCGACGGACCCTTCGGCGTGATGCGGGTCGGTGGTGTGGGATCGGTTGCCGGCGTCACACGGCCGTCGGCGCGGACGGTCACACGATCGTCGGCACGGAAGACGTGTCCCGCGCCCCGTCCCGAACAGCGGCGGTACTCCACATCGACGTAACCGTTTTGAGTCGCTCCCGCGTTCAGACGGTATGAGTCGTCTTCGGTTCGCCCTGTTGAACGCCGCCCACGACGGTGCGAACACGCGCCGAAACTTCCGTCGGGAGCTCGACGCCGACCTCGTCGAGTTCGACGCGGTCGAGAGCCACCTTCCCGATCACACGTCGTTCGACGGCGTCGTCGTCACCGGCTCGCGCTCCTCGGTCTACTGGGACGAGGCCTGGATACCGGACCTCGTCGAGTACGTCGCCGAAGCAGCTGCGGACGGCGTGCCGGTGCTCGGCGTCTGTTACGGCCATCAGGTGCTCGCTGAGGCGCTCGGCGGTCGCGTCGCCGGGATGGACGGGTTCGAGATCGGGTACAACACGGTTCGGCAGGTCCGCGACGACGCGCTGTTCGCCGATGTCGGCGAGTCGTTCACGGCCTTCACTACACACGGTGACACGGTGGTCGACCTGCCGCCGGGAGCGACGCTGCTCGCGGAGAACGAACACGGCGTCCACGCGTTCCGGAAGGACCACTGTTGGGGCGTCCAGTTCCACCCCGAGTACGACGTCGAGACCGCCCGCGAGGTGACTGAAGGGAAGCGAGAGCGGATCGGTGACGCCCGCGTCGACGACGTTCTCGCGGGGATCACGCCGGAGGCGTACGAAGCCGCCTGTGAGGTGAAGTCACTGTTCGACAACTTCGTCGCGTACGCCCGGGAGGTGAACGAGGGGCGAGTGCCGGAAACGGTTCCGACCGATTGACACGTACCAAGCGGAAGCCCCCGAGCATGTGACCACGATGCCGACGGCGGTAAACGGGACGCTCGACGCGATCCGTCGCCGACAGCTACTTTCGGCGTGGCGGTGTATCCCCCGTCGATGATAGTCGGCCGCGTCGAGCAGTGGATGGGACGGATCAAATCCGAGATCCAGCGGTCGTTCGCGGAGGAGTACAGTCCACACGAAACCGCCGGGAGTTTTTCGATCGGCGTGTTCATTACGATGCTGCCGACGCTCGGGACGGGTCTGCTCCTGTTCATCGTTCTCGCTTGGGTGTTCGATCGGATCAACCGCGCGGCGCTCGTCGCGTCCGTGGTCGTGTTCAATCCCGTCGTGAAATGGGGGGTGTACGCGGCCAGTTTCACCCTCGGCGTGGTCATTCTGGGCCCGGTCCCGGGCGTGACGACCGCCGAGGTGTCACTGTCGGCGGGGCCGGACGTCGTGACACGACTGTTGGTCGGAAACCTCATTCTCGCAGTCGTCGCCGCAGTCCCGGGATATTTCGTCTGCCTCCGGCTGGTGAACGCGTATCGAACCCACGAGGTCGACGTCGTCGACACCGTTTCGGATTTCGTCGAACCCGATGAGGAGGAGCTGGCGGAGGGGGCGCGAACGGACGACTGATCCGGTCGGACGGAGCGAGGGATCCGGTCGGACGGAGCGAGGGATCCGGTCGGACGGAGCGAGGGATCCGGTCGGACGGAGCGAGGGATCCGGTCGGACGGAGGAATCGAGTCGCTCGGTCCGGGACGGTCGAACACCCTTATACCGTTCCCGCCCGGAACGCGGGTATGAACGTAGTACCGGACACCAGTGCGGTCGTCGACGGCCGCGTGTCCGAACGCGTCGAGGACGGACTCTACGAGGACGCGACCGTCGTCGTCCCCGAAGCCGTCGTCGGCGAGCTGGAGTCACAAGCGAACGACGGGCTCGACTCGGGTTGGGACGGATTAAGCGAGCTCCAGCGGCTCGCCGAGCTCGCCGACGAGGGTCGGATCGAGCTGCGGTACGTCGGGGAGCGACCGAGCGGTGACACCCGATCACACGCGGCGGAGGGCGACATCGACGCGCTGATCCGCGACGTCGCTGACACGGAGGGGGCGACCCTCCTCTCCAGTGATATCGTCCAGGCGGAGGTCGCCCGCGCGAAGGGGATCGACGTCGAGTACGTCGAACCGGTCGCTCGCGGCGTCGTCGACGAGCTTCCCATCGCGGAGTACTTCACCGACGAGACGATGTCCGTCCACCTCAAAACGGGGACGAAACCGAAGGCCAAACGCGGCGCGCTCGGCGAGATGCGCTACGAGGTCATCGAGGAGACGGAGACGAGCGAAGAGCGGATGACGGAGCTGGCGAACGCAGTCGTCGACCTCGCGCGACAGTCCTCGGAGGGATTCATCGAGCTCTCCGACGACGGGATGGACATCGTCCAGTACCGGAACTACCGGGTCGCCGTCGCGCGCCCGCCGTTCGCCGACGGGATCGAGATCACGGCGGTCCGTCCCATCGCGAAGACGACGCTCGACGAGTACGAGTTCGCGGACGAGCTCCGCGAACGGTTCCTCGAGCGGAAACGCGGCGTGCTCATCTCGGGGTCGCCCGGTGCCGGCAAGTCCACGTTCGCGCAGGCGGTCGCGGAGTTCTTGAACGACAACGACTACGCGGTGAAGACGATGGAGCAGCCGCGGGACCTCCAGGTCGGCCCGGAGATAACCCAGTACGGCGCGCTGGGCGGCGAGATGGAGAACACGGCCGATTCCCTCCTTCTCGTTCGGCCCGACTACACCATCTACGACGAGGTCCGCAAGACGAACGACTTCGAGGTGTTCTCCGACATGCGGATGGCTGGGGTCGGGATGGTCGGCGTCGTCCACGCCTCCCGCGCCATCGACGCGCTTCAGCGGCTCGTCGGTCGGGTCGAGCTCGGGATGATCCCCCAGATCGTCGACACGGTCGTCTACATCGAGGCCGGCGAGGTACACACCGTTTACGACGTGACGACGGAGGTGAAGGTGCCCGCCGGACTTACTGCGGAGGACCTCGCCCGCCCCGTCATCCAGGTCCGGAACTTCGAGACCGGCACCCCGGAGTACGAGATATACACGTTCAACCGGCAGGTCGTCACCGTCCCGCTGAACGACGAAGACGGCGGGGAGACCGAAAGCGGCGTCGGTCGCATCGCCAAACAGGAGATCGAACGCGAGATCCGATCGGTCGCCCACGGCCACGTGGACGTCGAGCTGCGCGGCGATAACGAGGCGATCGTCTACGTCGGAGAGGGCGATATCGGCACGGTGATCGGGAAGGGTGGCGGTCGAATCGCCGACATCGAGAACCGTCTCGGCATCGAGATCGACGTTCGGACCCACGACGAGAAGCCGGGCGGCGCGGGCGGCGCCGGAGGATCCGCAGGGACGGGCGGGCCGGACGGGTCCGCGGCGCAGGTCGGCGAGGAGCGGGGCTCCGTCGTCCAGCCGGAGATCACTTCTCGCCACGTCGTTCTCGACGTCGAGGGTGGCGTCGGTGAGACCGTCGAGGTGCGCGCGAACGGGGAGTATCTCTTCACGGCTACGGTCGGTCGCGGCGGGGAGGTCCAGGTGTCACGCGGTTCGGCGATCGCCGAGGAGCTGGAGGACGCGATCGATCGGAAACGCACGATCACTGTCGTCCCCGCGCGCTGAGGCGGTCGGTTCGCCGTCGCGGATCGCTCATCGAGATCGAGCGGCGATCATCCGACGTTTCACATACTCCGGATCGACGATCGTCGATTCCGGTCCCTCCTGAAAGATAACGCTTTTTTGGTGGTGGTCGGAAGTCCATGGCATGTCAGACGAGCTGAAACGCGGGTTGGAAGGCGTTCTCGTCGCGGAGTCCGAGCTCAGTCACGTCGACGGGGAGGCCGGGAAGCTCGTGTACCGCGGGTACGATATCGAGGAGCTGGCACGCGGTGCGAGCTATGAGGAAGTTCTGTACCTACTCTGGCACGGCTCGTTACCGACACGCGCGGAGCTCGACGCGTTCTCGTCGTCGCTCGCCGCCGAGCGCGACGTGGATCCGGAAGTGCTCGAAACGGCCCGAACGTTGGCCGGTGCCGAGGAGCGACCGATGGCAGCGCTCCGAACGGCCACGTCGATGCTCTCGGCGTACGACGACGACGAGGCGGTCGACGGCCGCGAGGAGACGATCGAACAGGGGACACGGATCACGGCGAAGATGCCCACGGTGCTCGCCGCCTTCGAGCGCGCCCGTCAGGGTGAAGCGCCCGTCGACCCGGATCCCGACCTCTCACACGCCGGTAACTTCCTGTACATGCTCACCGGCGTCGAACCCGACGCCGTGAGCGAGGAGACCTTCGACATGGCGCTCACGCTCCATGCCGATCACGGTCTCAACGCCTCGACGTTCACGGCGATGGTGATCGGCTCGACGATGGCGGACGTCTACTCCGGCGTCACCGGCGGGATCGGCGCGCTCTCCGGCTCGCTTCACGGCGGCGCGAACCAGGACGTGATGGAACTGTTGTACGAGATCGACCAGTCCTCGAAGGACCCCGTCCAATGGGTGAAAGACGCTCGCGAGGCGGGTCGTCGCGTCCCCGGTTTCGGCCACCGCGTGTATCAGGTCAAGGATCCCCGTGCGCGCATTCTCGAGGAGAAGCTCCGCGATCTCGCCGACTCCTCGGGCAACCGTACGTGGCTCGAGTACACCACGGCCATCGAGGCGTACCTCACCGAGGAGGGGCTCGTCGAGAAGGGGATCGCCCCGAACGTCGACTTCTACTCCGGCTCCGTCTACGACAGCATGGGGATCCCGATGGATCTGTTCACGCCGATCTTCGCGATGAGTCGCGTTGGCGGCTGGGTCGCACACGTCGCCGAGTACCAGACCGACAACCGCCTCATCCGCCCGCGCGCACGCTACACCGGCCCCGAATCCGCGGAGTTCGTCCCGATCGACGAGCGGTAACGTCTTCCAACGGCTGAATCAGCCCGACTGAGCAGTTTCGTTGGTGAACGATATCGGGAATGGGTATGGCAATACGGGTGATCGGTTGTTTATACGTAGAGCAGTGGTGTTGCTGGCGGCTGTTTATAAGGGGTTGCTGTCGTGATGAACACGTCCAAAGCCCTAGCCGCTCACTTATAACCTATTGAGTATGGATCGACGATGGACACGTCCAAAGCCCCAGCCGCTCACTTATAAGCAGTTGACTGTAGATCGGTGGTGAAAACCTCCAAAGCCCCAGCCGCGACGGCTCGCGCGCCTTGCTGTGCGCCTCGCTCAGTCGCTATCGCTCCCTCGCTGCGGTGCTTACTGCGGCGGGCTTCGCCCTCGCGGCTGCCCCTTTGAGTCCCACCCCGCCCAGCACCGCACCTCACACCTCCCCAGCCTCGCGGTTCGCGGCTCGCGGCTTCGCCGCTCGCACCGCTCACCGCGTCCCTCGCGGTCGGTTCGCGCCTTGTTAGGCGCGAACCGGCACGCCACCGCAGTGTTATTTATCAGTGATCGTCGCCGTCGCTCTCGAGCACTTATATACAGCCTCGCCACAGCCAGTGTGCGAGACTCACTCCCGGCATCAATCGTTGTGGTTCTTGTAGTACAAGCAGCGAGACGGCATCTCTCCCCGGTTGAGAACGTTAACGAAGCCAATTATCCGGGATTCGCGTCCACTATTCTTCTTGGGTTCGAATCCGCCAAACAGCGTGTGGAGAGAGACGATATGCTCCATCAACGCGCAAACTCGGAGTTGCGGGACGGCACGGAGGCTACCTCATCCTTCAGAGCCGGGGGCTGTCATTCGAACGCCGCGATCCCGGTGAGGTCCTCGCCGAGGATCAGGCTGTGGATGTCGTGGGTGCCCTCGTAGGTGTACACCGTCTCCATGTTCGCCATGTGTCGCATCGGGGAGTAGTCGGTGGTGATCCCGTTGCCGCCGAGCAGCTCGCGGGCGACTCGGGACTCGTCGCGAGCGACCCGGACGTTGTTCCGTTTCGCCATCGAGACGTGTTGCGGGCGGAGATCGCCGCGTTCCTTCAGTTCCGCGAGCCGATACGCGAGCAGCTGTGCGGTCGTGATCCGCGTCGCCATCTCCGCGAGCTTCTCCTGTTGGAGCTGGAATCGGGCGATCGGCCCGCCGAACTGGTCGCGATCGAGCGCGTACTCGCGTGCCTGTTCGAAACAGTCGCGGGCCGCGCCCACCGCCCCCCACGCGATCCCGTAGCGGGCTTGCGTGAGACACGACAGGGGTCCTTTCATTCCCTCGACGCCGGGGAGACGATTCTCGGCCGGGATCCGGACGTTTTGCAGGCTGATCTCGCCGGTGATCGACGCACGAAGCGAGAGCTTGTCGTGGATCTCGTTCGTCGTCACGCCGTCACGATCGGTCTCGACGAGGAATCCGCGGACCGGACTACCCTCCGCGGACGTCTCGCGGGCCCACACGACGGCCACGTCCGCGATCGGTGAGTTCGTGATCCACGTCTTCGAACCGTTCAGGACGTACTCGTCGCCGTCCGCCTCGGCACGGGTCTCCATCGCCGACGGGTTCGAGCCGTGTTCCGGCTCCGTCAGTCCGAAACAGCCGACGGCCTCGCCCTCGCCCAGCGGGGGGAGCCAGCGCTCCTTCTGTGCGTCGCTGCCGAACGCGTGGATCGGATACATGACGAGCGCGCCCTGGACGCTCGCCATCGACCGGAGTCCGGAGTCACCCGCCTCCAGCTCCTGCATCAGGAGTCCGTAGGCCGTCTCCGAGACGTTCGGGAGTCCGTATCCATCGAGGTTCGGCGCGTAAAACCCCATCTCGCCCATCTCCGGGATCAGTTCGGTCGGAAACGTCCCCGCTTGGAAGTGATCGCCGATCTCGGGACGGACGCGCTCCTCGACGAACCGGCGGGCCGTATCCCGGATCAGGCGCTCCTCCTCGCCGAGATCGGACTCCAACCCCACGTAATCGAGCATGAACGACCGTGGGGGGCGGGCGGGCAAAAACGGATCGGGGTCGGTGTGCCGGCAGCCACGAGGTCGGATCGTGGGGCGGATGACCGTCGCCACCGACGGTGCCCGGTGGCTGATGGTGCCTACGCGAGTCGTTCGCGGGCGTACTTCGTCAGAAGCGGAAGGTCGTCGAGGTGGATCAGCTTCGCCATCGCGCGCTTCTCGCCTTGATTCGCCCTCGCGAGCGTGTCATCATCGGCTCGTCGGAGGTCCCGCATCAGCCGGTCGTAGCGGTCGTTCGGCGCGAGATACAACAGCTCCGTGAGCATCAGTCGGGCGTTCATTCGCGGGGCGACCTCCTCGTGCCAGAGTCCCTCGTATATGGAGAGGCTCTCGGCGTCCGTCGGCCGGTCGGCGTCGGTGAGGCACCGATCGATGGTGGCCGCGGCCGCCCGCGCCGACTTCATTCCTTTATGTATTCCCTCGCCCCACAGCGGGTCGATGGTCGGAACCGTGTCGCCGATGGCGAGGAACCCGTCGGTGTGCATCCGCCCGGGTCGCTGGATGTGTGCGGAGCCGCGATGGACCTTCCCCTCGATCTTCTCCGCCCCGTCGAACCGTGGATCACGGTCGATCCACTCCTCGAGGTAGCCGTCGACGGTCTGTCCCTCCTCGGCGAACTCGCGGTGGCGATCGTTTTGGATGTAACAGATCCCGACCTTCGCGGACTCCTTGCCCGTTGCGAAGATCCACGAGTAGCCGCCCGGGGCGATGTCGTGATCGAGCCGAAGCATCATCGCGCGCCGAAGGTCCGCGAACTCCGGATGATCGAGGTCGACGCCCTCCATCTCGTACTCGATCCCGATAGCCTGGTTCTCGCGTTCGAGATCGACGACGTCGAGCGCCTGTGCGATCGGCGCAGCCGGGCCCGTGGCATCGACGACGACGTCGGCGTACACCTCCTCGTCGCCGGCGTATGTCACGCCCTCGATGACGCCGTCATCGTCGAGGATGGGTCGCGAGACGCGGGCATCGAACCGATACTCGGCTCCCGACTCGCGACCGTCCTCGACGAGGAACCGTTTGAAATCCGCGAACTCCAGCACTGCACCGGGCTGGTAGGACTCGTAGTGGTCGTTCGGCGACTCCAGCACGACGTTATCGGTATACGACATCACGACGTCGTCGGGGATCCCGAACGCGGCCATCATGGAGGGGAAGGTCCCGGCCGTGGACTTGTTGCTCTGTCGCGGGAACTCGGCTTCCGGTTCGGTTTCGAGGACGACGACGTCGTAGTCACGGGCCGCCAGATCGCGGGCACACTGTGCGCCCGCCGGACCGGCACCGGCGATGGCGACGTCGTAGCGATCGGACATACACGCTATATACGGACCCCGATAATTAGACTTGCCGGAACGAGACGGATATCGGCGGGAGACGGTCGCCGTCGACCGATTTTGGCGACGCAAGGAGGTCGGGATTTGGCCGCGGGCGCTCCCGGGCATGGCATCGATCGATGACCGATACGAGCGGAGAGCGGCGTCGCGGCTCAGTAGAACTCGCGAACCAGATCGGTCGCGCTTTCGGGCGCACCGTCGGGGATCACGGACATGTCCTCGTCGATCCCGTGCTGTTCGTGATACGGGACGGAGTTCTCGTCCTGATAGACGATCCCCTGATACTCCTTTTCGGAGTCGAGGATGACGTCCTTCGCGGCGTCGCGGTCGGACGGGTCGTGGTCCGCCTCCTTCAGATCGACGAGCGAATCACGGAAGTAGTCGTACGTGTCGACGTCGTTGAACGTCACACACGGCGAGTAGACGTTGACGAAACCGAACCCGTCGTGCTCGACGGCCTTCCGGACGATCTCTTGATGCCGGAGGGCGTCCGAGGAGAACGATTGCGCGATGAACGTCGCCCCCGAAGCGAGCGCCAGCGCGTGGGGATTGACCGGCGGCTGTTTCGGCCCCTCGGGCGTCGTCGACGTCTCGAAGTCCTCTCGCGAAGTCGGCGAGGCCTGCCCCTTCGTGAGCCCGTAGATCCGGTTATCCATCACGACGTACGACATGTCCACGTTCCGCCTGACCGCGTGGACGAAATGCCCCGCGCCGATGGAGTAGCCGTCACCGTCGCCGCCGGCAACCATCACTTCGATGTCGGGGCGGGCCAGCTTGACGCCGGTGCCGACCGGAAGCGCCCGTCCGTGGACGCCGTGGAGCGCGTAGCTGTGCATGTACGTCCCGATCTTGCCCGAACAACCGATGCCGGCGACGACGAAGGTGTTGTCGGGGTCGTTCCCCGTTTCCGCGAGCGCCTTCATCATCCCGTTCATCGTACCGAAGTCGCCACATCCCGGACACCACGTCGGCTGCTTATCGGATTTGAAATCCGTGAATCGAATGTCTGAGCTCATTGGTTACGCTTCCACCCCCTGTACGAGGGTTGCTTTGATCTCCTCTGCGAGTTCGTCGGCCTTGAATCGCACGCCGGTGTACTTGTTCACGCGATCCACTCGTTCGAGCACGTCGTGTTCGACGATGTCCGCGAACTGTCCCGTCTCGTTACACTCGACGACGATGGTGTTCGTCGCCGCCTCGACCGCCTCCGTGAGGTCCGGTCGCGGGAACACGTACGGAACCGAGAGGACACGCACGTCGATCCCGTCCCCGTCGAGGATCTCCAGCGCCTCGACGAGCGCTCCCTCGTTCGACCCCCACGTGATGACGAGGTTCTCCGCGCCGGCGTCGCCGAACTCGCGCGGGCTCCAGTCCTCGCGTGCCTCGGCCGTCTCGACCTTCCGGTTGCGTTTGTCGACCTGTTCGACGCGCATCTCCGTGTCCTCGGTCCGGCGTCCCTGCTCGTCGTGCTCGAGACCGGTCGACATGTGTGCACCGTCGGTCGTTCCAGGGAACGCCCGCGGCGAGATCCCGTCGTCGGTTATCTCGTGCGGCTGGAACCCGCCCGACTCGCTGGTGTGGTCGTCGATCGTCGATTCGTCGACGACGAAGCCGCGGTCGATCTCCACCTCGTCCATGTCGAAGGCGTCGGGCGGGAACGTCTGTTCGGTAACCGCCATCGACAGGTCCGCGGTGAGATACACCGGTATCTGGTACTTCTCGGCGAGGTTGAACGCCTCGACGGTTTTCCAGAAACACTCGTCGACGGTGGTCGGCGCGACCACGAATCGGGGGATCTCCCCGTGACCGCCGTACAGCATGTGGTTCAGATCGCCCTGCTCCTGTTTCGTCGGCATTCCCGTCGAAGGACCGGAACGCATCACGTTGCAGATGACGAGTGGCGTCTCGGAGGTGGCGATCAGTCCGAACGTTTCGGTCATCAGGTCGATCCCGGGGCCGGAGGTCGCGGTCATGGCGCGTGCCCCCCCGCGGGCCGCTCCGAGCGCCATGTTGATCGCGGAGAGCTCGTCTTCTGCCTGCACGACGTGGCCGCCGTACCGTTCGATACGGCCGGTCAGATACGTCATCACGTCCGTCGCGGGAGTGATCGGATAGCCGGCGTAGAACCGACAGCCGGCGGCGATCGCACCCATCCCGATCGCCTCGTCCCCGTTGAGCAGGACGTAGTCCTCGTCGGTGGTTTCTAACGCGTACTCGAACTCGTGGTCGTACTCCTCGGCGACGTACGACTGCCCCGCGCGAGCAGCCTCCTTGTTGTTGTCGACGAGCTTTCGTCCCTTGTCTCCGAACCGCTTCTCGAGGGCGGAGTCGAGGTTCTCGATGGGGAACTCGGCCACCTCACACGCCGCGCCGAGCGCGACGACGTTGCGCATGATCGCGCCGCCGGCCTCCTCGGCGAGGCGCTTGAGCGGCACGTCGATGCCGATCATCCCCTCGGGGATCTCGACGTTCTGCATCGTCGTGCGCTCGCCGTCGTAGATGATCACGGACCCCTCGTGGAGCTCGTCGAGGTTCTCCTCGATCGTCCGCGGGGTCAACGCGATGAGCACGTCGAGGCGATCAACGACGCTCTGTACCTTGTCGACGGAGGTCCGCACCTTGTATGCGGTGTAGCCGCCTCGGATCCGGGAGGCGAAGTCCTTCGACGTGAACACGTGTCGACCCGCGCGGGAGAGCGCCTGCGCGAAGATCTTACCCGTCGAGTCGATGCCGTCGCCGGCTTCCCCGCCGACGGCCCAATTGAAGTCCGCAACCATGCTATGCCGATGTTCGTCGCGGACTCATCAAAAGACTTCTGGAAGGAGACACCGCCTCTTTTTTGAACGAACGTACACCATCTCGCGAATATTGCGGCGTAATACGGATGAGAAACGGTACTCTCTCGATCCAGTTGGGCAATCGTTCACCGCTATCGACCCGGTTGTTGTCGCCCGTCGCAGCTGCGTTCGACGGTCGTCGAATCGGTACCCGGCCCGACTCGTCGGGACGGACGGGAACACGTTTGTGTCCGAGGACCCGATCGATGGTATGGATGCGACAGTCACGGTGACCGCGGTCGACGAGGTCGGCCCGGAGACGTACGCGATCCGGTTCGACACGCCCGACGGGTTCACGGCGGAGCCCGGACAGTTCGTGAAGCTCGGGACCGAGATCGACGGGGAACACGTCGCCCGGTTTTACACGCTCTCCTCGCCGACCGTCGGCGAGACGTTCGAGGTCACGGTCGGGATCGATCTGGAAGAGGGCGGCGAGTTCTCGGCGTTCCTCGCCGACGTCGAACCCGGCGTGGAGATGACGCTGTCCGGGCCGTTCGGCGACCAACACTACGACGGGGAGGGTCGAGTCGTGGTCCTCGCGGGCGGCCCCGGCGTCGGCCCCGCGGTCGCCATCGCGGAGCGCGCCCTCGATGACGGGGGCGAGGCGGCCATCGTCTACCGCGACGACGACCCGGCTCACGGCTCCCGTCTCGGGGCGCTCCGAGACCGGGGCGCGACGGTGTATCTGCTCGACGGCGACACCGATCTGACCGGCGCCGTCACGGACGTCGTAACCGGTGCCGACGGCGAGGGCGTCTTCGTGTACGGGTTCGCCGACTTCGTCGACGACGCGGAAGCCGCGATCGAGGCCGCCTCCGGTGACGTCGACGCCGCGAAGGTGGAGAACTTCGGATAGAGCCGGGACCCGGCGCGATCGATCCGCTTAATTCCGGGAACCGACTGCGGCCGAGCGGGTAGACCGTGGTCGATGATCCGACGGCGAGAGACGACCCTGATACCACGAGCGACGCGACCGAGACGCGGGACGGTATCGCCAGCGACGAACACGAGGCACTGGTAACCATCGCTCGCGGGGCCGTCATCACCGGCGGCGCGGTCTCGGCACAGCGGGTGCTGACGACCGCCACCGAGTTCGTTCTGACGCGCGGGCTCGGCCCGGCGACGTACGGGGTATACGCGTACGCGTGGCGGATCACGCAGGTTCTCGTTCGGCTCGTTACCCTCGGTAGCGTGCCCGCACTCCAGCGGTTTCTCCCGGCGGCAAGCGACGATCCCGGCCGACGGTCGCGGGTCACGGGACTCGCGTACGCGACCACCATCGTCACGGGCGTCCTGATGGCCACCGGGATCTGGCTCGCCGCCCCGTGGATCAACGAACGCACCGTCTCGGATCCCGCGTTCGTCCCCGCACTGCGACTCTTCGGGCCGCTCGTCGGGCTCATCGGTCTGGTGAGCATTGCGGCCGCCGTCTTCCGGGCGATCGGGTCGGCACGCGGCGAGGTCCTGTACAACAAACTCCTCCGACCTGGCGTCCGTCTCGTCGGCGCCGCCGTCGCGCTCGCGTTCGGCTATTCGGTCGTCGGCGTCGCCGGTGCCATGCTCCTCGCGACGCTCCTGCTCGTCGTTCTCGGGGTCCCGATGTCGGTCCGCGCTACGGGGGTCAGACCGGGGCTCCGCGGCGCGCGCCGCGAGGCCGTGCGGTTCTACAACCATGCGGGCCCGGTTGCGATGAGCAGCTTCGGCAAGGTGTTCCAGAACCGTGTCGACGTGCTCCTCGTGGGGGCGCTCCTCACGTCCGTCGCCGCCGGGGTGTACAACGTCGTGCTCGTGTTGATATCGCTCGCGTGGATCCCGCTCCTCTCGTTCAACCAGCTGCTTCCGCCGGTCGCGTCCGAACTCCACGCCGAGGACCGCTCCGAGACGCTGAACGCGGTGTACGCTTCGGTGACGCGACTCATCGTCACGACCGTCCTCCCGCTCATCGCTACCCTCGGCGTCTTCGGGGCCGAACTGCTCGGCGTTTTCGGACCGACGTACGTTCGCGGATACCTTCCGCTCGTGGTGTATCTCGTCGGCGTGTTCGTCGGAAGCGCGGTCGGCGCGACCGGCTGGCTCCTGATGATGACCGACCATCAGTACGCCAGAATGGCGTTGGACTGGCTCCTCGCCGTGCTCAACGTCGTCTTGACGTACGTGTTCATCGTTCAATACGATCTCGTCGGCGCGGCGCTCGGAACCGCCATGGCGATAGCCATCCAGAACGCCGCACAGGTCCTGCTCCTCCGACGATTCGAGGGGCTCTGGCCGTTCGACCGGACCTTCCTGGCGCCGCTCTCGGCGGGAGTCGTCATGACCGGCTGCATGCTCCTCGTGCGGGAGGTCGTCCCCGGAATCGGAGCCGTCGTCCTCGGGGCGCTCGTCGGCGTCGTCGCCTACCTCTCGACGCTCCGATCGCTCGGCATCGACCCTCGCGACCGCCTCGTCGTCGCCACGCTCGCCTCGGAGTACCGCGACGCGCTCGCCGATCGGTTCCCGAGCGACGGGAGCTAAGGACCCTCGTTCCGCGTACCCGCCCCCGTCTCGAAGTACTCCACCAGCCGCTCGGCCGCCTCGACCGCCCGTGGCGTCACCAAGGCGAACCGGATCCAGTCCTCGCGGGCGGTGCCGAACGTCTCGCCCGGCATCCCCGCGACGCCCGCCTCGTCGATCAGCCGCTTGACGTTCGCCATCGTTCCGGGGAAGCCGTCGAACCGCGCGAGGACGTAAAACGCCCCGTCCGGACGGGTATAGGCCGCGCCGGCCTCGTCGAGCGCGGCGGTGAACGCGTCGATCCGCTCATCGAGATGTTCGCGCGCCGCGGCGTAGTAGTCAGGATCGGTCGCCTCGAGCGCCTCGCTGACCGCGTACTGGGCGGGTCGCGAACCGGCGACGTTCACGAGCATGTGACGAGCCTTCGCGGGAAAGACGTGGTCCTCGGGGAGGACGGCATACCCTACCCGAAACCCCGTGATCGCCATCGACTTCGAGAAGCCACTCGTGACGATAACCCGATCGGAGTCGATCGTGAGGGCGGACTCGAAGCGCCCGGAGCGATCGAAATGGTCGTACACCTCGTCGACGACGACGAGGGCGTCGACCGTCTCGGCGATACCGAGGACCTCCCGGATCCGTTCGATGTCGTACACCGCTCCGGTCGGGTTGTTCGGCGTGTTGAGCACGATCAGCGCGGTTTCATCGCCCGCGGCCGCGCGGATCGCGTCGACGTCGAGGCTCCCGTCTCGTCCCGTCGGGACGAGCACCGGCTCTCCACCGAGCAACTCGGTCTTGCCGGGGTAGTACGGGTAGACCGGGTCCATGAGCAGGGCGTCGTCACCCGCGTCGCGCTCGAACGCGCGGGCCATCCCGAGGTAGTTCGCCTCTCCCGTCCCGTTCGTGACGACGATCCGGTCGACGTCGACGTTTCGGCGCGCCGCGATCGACTCCCGCAGCTCCCGGAGCCCCTCGCTCGGCGGATACTGGAACTCCGCGGAGGGGCGCTCCGCGTACTCCGCGAGTGCCTCCCGGAGGGCGGTCGGCGGCTCCCAGTCGGGATTCCCGCTTACCATGTCGACCACGTCGCCGTCGGCGGCCGCGGCGTACTCCATCACGTGGAAGAACTTCGGCTCCTCGTACTCCATATCGCCGTCTCGACGGCGGCGGCCGTGGTTCTTTCGGGACGCGACCACACCGCATCGATCGGATCCTTTGAGTCGCTCCCGCGGAAGGGGTCGGCATGAACAAACGCGGTCACGTGTTGAACGCGCTATTGCTCGCGATCGGCATCGGCTTCGTGCTCGAACCGGGCGCGAACGCCGACACTGCCACCAAAACGGCACAGATCTCCGTTCCGATCGTGCTCGGTGCGCTGTTCCCCGACGTCGACACCGCCTTCGGAAAACATCGAAAGACGCTCCACAGTCTCCCCGTACTCGCCGTGTTTCTCGCCTATCCGATCGTCTTCGACAACCTCCACTTCGTGTGGGTCGGCGTGCTCACCCACTATCTGCTCGACCTGGTGGGGAGCCGCCGCGGGCTCGCACTGTTCCACCCGCTCTCCGAACAGGAGTTCTCGCTTCCGTTCGGCGTGACGACGAGCAGCAAGTACGCCGACCTCGTCACCGTGATCATTACCGCCCTCGAGGTCGCGGCGTTCTGGGCGGTCCACACCTACGTGGTCGAGCTCGACGTCGATCTCTCGGCGACGACGGCCGGTCTCGGAATCTAACGGGCGAGACCACCGGCTTCGGGGGCTCAGTTACGGAGAATCGAGGAGAAAGCCTCGCGCTTCAGCGCGGGGAGGATGTCAAGAGCGCGCTCCCGGCGGTGGGTCACCGATACACGCTCACGTCGTCGAACCGTCCCTCGTAGGCGACGTTGGACGGGAGCGTCGGCTCGTCTCCCGAGAGGAACTGCCGGTCGGCTTTGACCCACGTGTTCTCGTAGGCGATGTGTGCGAACTCGACGAGCCCCCGGATCCGGTGGCCGATCCCGCCACGGTGAACGACGGTTCGCGGGCGACCCTCGCGGAACGCGTCGACGACGGCGTCCGCGTCCGGGAGGGCCGTCTCGAAGGCGGTCCAGGCCTCGCCGACCGTCGAGGACAGGTGTGCGTACGAGGAGCCGAACCCGGGGAGATCAACCGCGTCGGCGATCCGTTGAGCGCGGGCGTTCTGATGGGGGAGGAGTTTGGTACAGTACGTCTCCACGGCGTCGATCCGGGTGGCGTGGGCCCGTATCTCCGGTTCGGTCAACGAGATCGTCGCGAAGCTGGGATGTGGAACGAGAACCGCCGCGTCCTGCCGCTCGAACTCCGCCATCGCCCCCTCGAAGGTGACGTAGTCGGGAACGGGCTCCGAGAGCCCGAGCGCGAGCAGGTGTCGCCGGTTCCCCCAGTCGCCGGTGAACACCTCGCGTGCGGGGACGATCGTCAGCTCGTCGTCGCTGTGTCGGGCGGCGCGCTCGCGGATCGTCGGCAGCCGCGTGAAGTGGGGTGCGTAGACGAGCGCGTCGATCCCGTGCTCCTTGGCACGGGCGACGACGCGCTCGTCGAGCACTTTCACGTGGGCATCGACGCGGGTTCGGGCTCGGCTCACGGCGTGAGGTTCCGGGCAGTCGCCCAAAGACGTATCGTTCGCGGCGGCGCGACCGGACGACCGAACGGTCCCGCCGTCCGCGACGTGTCGCGAGGGAAACGGTTAATCCCCCCGACGGACACTATCCGACATGGCTCCCTGGGCGTGCGGGATCGAGGGCTGTGACGCCGTCTTCGACGGCGTGGAGTCGCTCATCCTCCATCAGACGCGGGAACACCAACGTCACGAGTGTAAGGTGTGTGGGACGATCGTTCCGGACGGCTACTTCGCTATCCGGCACACGTTTGACGAGCACACTCGTGCCGAGTACGTCAGGGCGTACGACGCCGACTCCGGGGCGGTCCGCCGGAGGGAGACCGTGAAACGGGAGATCGAAGCCGAGGCTGACCTCCA
>LFFM01000328.1_pt1 | contig 32307 bp, 26 predicted proteins | sample 643131 | NCBI WGS metagenome assembly LFFM01 (sample SAMN03777445, study PRJNA286221) | soda lake metagenome | biome: soda lake; feature: Kulunda steppe; material: water; isolation source: sample Tc-Br brine of Tanatar trona crystallizer | place: Russia: Kulunda steppe | collected 2011-07
CCACGGCACGACCCGACGCGGTGATCGTGCGTCGGGTCGTGCCGTGGCCCGAACCGGCCCCCTCGCCGTCGTCTCGATAGGTCGTGTCCTCTGACATGGTGTGCTCGCGGCGTGTGGCGACCGTCCCGTGACCGGCTCTCCGGCCTTGCCGTGGGACGGCGCTCATCCGCCTCGCTACATGGATCGTTCGTCCCCGTCCACATAACGGAGCTACCACCATGCGGTGGTTCTGACGATCGTGGGCGGAGCAATGGGCAGTAATTAACGTCGCTCGGTACCAGACGACGGTTGGATGTATGCGTACGCGACGTTCGTGTTCCTGCTCGCCGCGGTCGCCGGCGGTGGCGTCGCCGCGTGGTTGCTTGCGGCGCACGACCAGGACCAGCCGGCCTTCATTTTCGGTCTCTTCATGCTCGTGGTCGCGGGATGGTCGCTGACACACGTCGGGGCGCTATCCACGGCGTCGGTCGCGTGGCAGCTCCGCTATACGCAGCTGTCGTACGTCGCCGTCGTCTCCACGCCCGTCCTCTGGTTGACGTTCGCGTTCGTCTACACCGACCGTCGCGAATGGCTCTCGGCGCGGCGGGTCGCCCTTCTTTCTGCCGTCCCGGCGCTGACGCTCGTGATCGTGTTCACCGCCGAGCACCATTCGCTTTTGTACGCCTCCATCGCGGCCGGCACGTTCGACGGTCGGCCGACCCTCGTCACCGAACCCGGGCCGTGGCACGCGGTGAACATCGTCTACTCGTACACGTTGTTGGCGATCGGCTCGGGGCTCCTCCTCGTTACCGCGGTCGTCGACAGCCGCCTCCATCGGCGCCAGTCCGCGGTGCTTCTCGTCTGCGTACTGGTCCCGTGGTCGGTGAACGCCGCCTTTCACGTCGGCGTTAGGCCGTTCGTTCCGGTCGACTCGTCCCCGCTCGTGTTCACCCTCGTCGGCATTCCGCTCGCCGCGGTCGTCATTCGGACGGACCTGCGAACGTTCGTGCCGGTCGCTCACCGGCGGGTGTTCCGGACCCTCGGGGATCCGGTGTTCGTGGTCGGTCCCGACGATCGGGTGCTTGACGCCAACGACGCCGCGACGGCGGCTTTCGGCGCACTCTCCACGCTGGACGGACGCCGCATTGAGGAGGTGCTCCCGACGTCGCTGTTCGCCGACGGTCGTCCCCGTCCAGCGCTCGGCGATGCGGTGGAGTGTTCGGTCGTCTACGACGGCGAGCCCCGGCGGTACCTCGCACGACGACGCGACATCGATCCCGAACAAGGAGCGGACGCGTGGGGGTACATCGTCTCGTTCGCCGACATCACCGTCCAGCAGCGCCAGCGGGACGCCCTCACCGAGACGAACGCGGCGTTGCGGCGGCAGACGGATGCCTTGGAGCTGAAAAACGAGCAGCTTGAGCGTCTCGCTGGGGTCGTCTCCCACGACCTCGAGACGCCGCTGGCGACCGGTGAAGGTCTGTTATACCTCATCCGCGCCGACATCGACGACGGAAACCCGGAGCTCGAACGGTCGATTGCCGACCTCGAAACGGTCCACGGACGGCTACGCGAGTTCGCGGAGGCGATTCCGGCGCTCGCACGCGAGAGCACCGACGTCGAGTCCCCCGTCGGCTGTGACCTCGGCGTGGTTGCCGAAGACGGGTGGCGCATGGTCGAAACCGGGGATCTGACGCTCTCCATCGATGGGAATCGGGTGATCCGCGCGGACCCGCGGCGGCTCCAACAGGCGTTCGAGAACCTGTTCCGCAACGTCGTCGACCACGGGGTCCGGGACGACTACCGTCCAGAGTGCGGCCTCGGCCCTTCCAATGAGAAACCGTCCGGGGGACGCTCACGTCGGTCGGCGGCGTCGGTGACCGTCGGCACGCTCCCGTCGGGGTTTTACCTCGAGGACGACGGCCCGGGACTTCCGCCCGATCGGCGGGAGGCGCTCCTCGAGTTCGGCGTCGGGACCGGCTCGGGATCGGGGTACGGGCTCGCGATCGTTCGGACGATCGTGGAAGCCCACGGCTGGTCGCTCCGGGTCACGGAGTCCGACGCCGGCGGAGCCCGATTCGAGGTTCATGGCCTCGACGACGGGCGGACGTGATCCTCGATACCTTCGAGCGGTGGTGTTGTTTTTAAATACCCCCACGACGAACCCCGGATCGATGATGACCGTAGGTGCCCCCGCCACCGACCCGAGGCGATCTCCCGAGCGCCGCCACGGCGACCGCCGTAACCATGACAACCGTGGCGACTGCGGCGATCACTGATGGCTTCGCCTAATTCCTCCGATCCCTCCATCCCTCTCGGCTCCCTCGAAACGTTCCGATCGACGGCACGAGCCCCCATCGCGGTTCTGCTCGTCGACGACGACGAGACGTGGGCCCGGACCCAACGACGGACGCTCGAACGCGCCCACGACGCGATCTCGGTGACGACCGCACACGGGCTCGCGGACGCTCGTGTCTCGCTGTTCGCCGATCCACCCGACTGTATCGTCTGTGATCATCAGCTCGGCGACGGGACCGGCCTGGAGCTGTTAGCCGAGGTCCGAGAAACGTCCCCGGAGATGCCCTTCGTCATGGTGACCGGGCAGGGAGACGAGCGGGTGGCAAGCGACGCGATCGGCGAGCACGTCACGGACTACGTCAGAAAGGCCGAGGTGGCCCGCCGACCGACGCTCCTCGCACAGCGCATTGACGTCGTCGTTGCGGCCAGCCGAGCGGAGTGGGCGGCACGGCGCGAGCGGCGGAGCAAGGAGGCGTTGCTGGGAATCCTCACCGCGGGCTCGACCCGCCGGGAATTTACCCGGCGTATCTGTGACTCCCTCGTCGACGAGGGGGGATACGCACACGCGTGGATCGGGGTTCCGGGAGCGGAGGATGCACTCGTCCCGCTCGCCGCCGCCGGAGCGACCGACTACCTCGACGCGACGCTGGACCACGAGACGGAGCGTCTTCCCCCGGACGAGCCGGCGGCCCGCGCGTTCGCGGACGCTCGCCCCGTGGTCGTCGCCCCCATCACGGCCGACCGATCGGAGGGTGACGGGACGCACGATGCCCCCACATCCCCGTCGTCCGATTGGCGCGGGACGGCACGGCGTGAGGGGTTCGCGTCGGCCGCGGCGGTCCCGATCGGCCACGACGGGATCCGATACGGGGTGATCGCCGTCTACGGCGCGGCGGGGACGGTTTCGGATCACGACCGCGAGCTCCTCGACGACTACGCAACCACGGTCGGATACGCGCTCAAAACCGCTACGTGGCGCGAGACGCTCCTCTCCTCGCTCGACCGGCGCGTCGAGATCGCCCTCGACGACGAGACGGCCCCGTTGGTCGCGCTCTCGTCGGCGCTCCCGCGGTCGGCGACCGTGACGACCACCACGGTCGTTCCCCGCAACGACGCCGAGGCGCTCTACTTGGCGACCGTCGCCGGCGCGTCCGTCTCCGACCTCCGTGCGGCGGTCGATGACGTGCCTGCGGTTCTCTCGGTCGACGTCTACGGGACGAACGATCCGATCCGCTGCGGGGTCGTCGTCTCGACCCCCGTTCCCGAGGCGGTTGCCGTCGAGAACGGGGCCCGGCTCGAACGGACGGAAGCCGAGAGGGGGCGCGTGCGGCTCTCGCTGGTCACGAGCCGGGGAGGATCGATCGGTGACCTCTCGGAGGCCGTCGGAAAGGTCTTCGACGGAGCGTCGGTGACGACGGTTCGATCGGACCACGCGAACGAAGCCGCAGAGCGGACGGACCCGACCGCGTCGCTGACCGATCGGCAGCGGCAGGTTTTGGAGGTCGCGCTCGAAGCGGGCTATTTCGAGCGTCCGCGGACGACGAACACCGAGGAGCTCGCGGCGAGTCTCGACATTTCACGGGCGACCGTCACCCAACACCTTCGTGCCGCGGAGCGGAAGGTCTTCACGCGGCTCCTTCGCGATCGGTAGGCGTACTGTAAATCCCTCTGCTAAGTTGCCACCCTTGGAAGCAGGAAGCCCCACCCTCAAGCGCGGGCCGTCAGGCGAGCGGCAGGGTGTGGTAATTCACACGACTTCCACGGCGCCGAGCATCCCGACGCCGACGTGGGGCGTACAGACGTACAGCTGGACCCCCGGGTCGTCGAAGGTGACTTCGAACGTCTCGCCGTCGTCGTCGACGGCGTCGCCGCTGGAGAACTCCGTCGCGGAGTCGTCGTCGGACTCGACGTTGTGGGCGCCACCGGCCCCGGTCCACTCCCAGCGGACGGTCGTGCCCGCGTCGACGCGGATCGCCGGGTGATCGAACGCGAGCCCGTCGGGACCGCCGCCGACCTCGACGACGACCTCGTCCTCGCCGGTGTGGTCGGCGAGGGTACCCTCGTACAGGCGGGCATCGGCGAGGAAGTCGTCGATCTCGGCGGGCGCGTCGACCGCACCGTTGCCCCCGTCGTCGCCGCCGTCCCCGTCGTCGCCCGCGCACCCGGCCAGCGCGCCGAGCGTCAACACCGCTCCGGTTCCGGCCACGTACCGTCGTCTCGAGAGTCTACGGGACATCGATCGATCGTAGGGTCCGCGGCCTTACAAACCCCTCGATGTGATCCGCCGTTTCCGGCAGCTAGGGGCCCTCTAACCGACAAAAAGTTCATTAGCGTCCGGTCCCATGACGCGAGTATGTATGGGTTTCGTGAGTGGACGTGACACGCTCCGAGCGCGTGTCGTTGGGCGGTGATCGGAGCGCCGTCAGGACGGATGTGGTGGGGATGATGTCGTCGTCAGGACGGAAGTGTTGCGAACGAAGTCGCCGTCGCGATACTTAAGGATCGACGGCCCACCCACCCATACGATGCGGGAGGACGACCTGGCCACGCGGGTGGTCGATCACTACGAAGCGGTCCACGACGACGCGGAGATCCGGCTGGAGGAGCCGTACGACGCGGACGGACGCCGGGGTCTCGTCGACGTCTACGTCAGGACGCGAACGCCGGAGCGCGTCGATCACGTGATCGAGCTGAAAGGCGACGCCGCGATCCGCCGTGCGACGGGGGCAAACGAGGTGCTCAGACAGTATCGGCGCGCCGAGCGATACTTCTACGGCGACTCACGCCACGCGATCCGGCCGAAGCTCTCCCGGAGCGGGCCGGCGGTCCACCTCCTGCTTCTGTTCGCTCCCACCCCGACCTGCGTCCATCACGTCGCGACCCACGCCTCCCTGTACGAGTCCGTCGCCGTGAACGCACGGATCGACGACGTCGCCGCCGTCCGCAAGGTCGCCTTCCTCACCGAGCTTGGCGGCGGCCCGGCGGATCTCGGCTTCCTCTCGGTCAACGGCGACGCGTCCTTCGGCTCGCCGGCCTTTCTTGAGGCCGTTCCGTCCGGGTCCCGCCTCGAGGAAAGCCTCCGCGGCGTCGACGACGATCTCGTCGATATATAATGGGCGTCGATCAGGCTCTCGCTCCCTTTTATACCGGCGTCGTTCCTTCCCGGAGCGCCGTCAGCACGCGTGCCGTCCCGTCCATGTAGCCCGCTTCGAGGACGTGATCGGCCGCGTCACGGGCGTCGTCGTCCGCGTTCGCGACGGCGTACGACTCGCCGGCGACGGCGAACGTCGAGACGTCGTTCTCGCTGTCCCCGATCGCGACGAACTCCGCGGGGCCGAGCCCCAACGACGCCGCGAGCCGTTCGAGCGCACGACCCTTGCTCACCCCGGCGGGCTTGACGTGATAGGCGTATCCCGTGTCGACGACGTCGACGGCGCCGTCGGCTTCGGCGGCGACCTCCCGGAGCAGGGCCTCGTCCGCATCGAGCGGGAGCGCGACCTCCGTCTCCCGCCACCGGTTGACCGTCCCGTCGAGGCTCCAGCCGATCTCGCCGCCGCGCTCGCGGAAGGCCTCGACGACGGCGAGGGCGGCCGCCGGATCGCCGAGGACCGTCGTCTCATCGCCGTCGTGGATCACCCCGCCGTTCTCCGCGATGACGAACTCCGGTCCACCGAGAAAGTGTGCGAGCGCGACGGGGTACGGGAACGCCTTGCCCGTCGCGATGACGACCGGCGCGTCCCAGTCGGGGAGAACTTCGAAGACCCGGGGGTCGATCCGGTGACCGGGCGTGGTCAGCGTCCCGTCGATGTCGAGTGCAAGGGGCGGAACCATCGACCGGATCCACGGGCGGCCCGCTCAACGCTCTTTCGTTCCGGCTGCGGTCGGCTCCCGTCCGGCACCTTCCGGTCGGTTCACACGAAACGGGCCGGATGAAAACGTCGTCAGCGGCGCTCGAACAGCTCCTGGAAGACGAGCGTCGGGAATCGGGGGACGAGCCTGCTCGGCGGGCGACCCTTCCCGTCCGAGCGGTCGACCGTCACCCGATCGAGCAGCCCCACGTCCGCGAGTTCATACAGGACTCGCCGCACCGTCGACGCGGACAGGTCGACCTCGGCGGCCGCGGCGATCGCCTCGGTCGCGGCGTTCACCGACCGGCGGTCCGCCTCCGGCAGGCTCACCAGTTCGTACAGCAGCCGCTGGCGACTCTCCGCCAGCGCCAGCACGCGACCCAGCGCGACGCAGGGCTTCGGGACGCCGGCGATGCCGGCATCGAGGTCGTCGGCCCTGATCGTGGAGGCGCCGTGTCGCTCGGCGTGCCACGCGGCACCCATCACGGCCGCCAGCGCGTCGTGTGCGTCGCCCGCGGCCCACTCGGAGACCTCGCGCACCTGGTCGTGTGTCAGCGCGTCGCGGATGAGCCCCGAGGTGACCCGGCCCGTCAGCAGCTCGACGAGAACGTGGTGCCGATAGCGATCGAACTCGATCGATACCTCCGGATCCCACCCGATCGCGGTCGGGGGCTCCCGGCCGAGACAGATGGGGACGATCCGCTCGCTGACCGACGACAGCCACTCGACGAGCGTCGGGATCGACGGCGTCTCCGGCTCGTTCGTGTGGTCGAGCGCGACGACGACGTCCGTAGCGGTGTGGATCGTCTCGGCCAGCGTCGAGGCCAACTCCTCGGTGCCGATTCCGTGATCGGGGACCTCCTCCTCGGTGACGGCGACGAGCGTGTCGTGATACAGCCGGAAGCGCGTCCGGGCGTCCCTGACGTCGACGTGGACGAACTCCGGAAGGGTGGGATCGACGGCCCGCGTCGACGTCTGGATCGACTGCCGGCGTCCCCCGTGTGCCGACAGCCGATCGAAAAGCGCCGTGACGACCGCGGACTTGCCGCTTCCCTTCGGCCCGTGGACGTAGATGCTCGGCGGCAGGGATCCGGTGAACGCCGGATCGAGCGCGTCGAGCAATCGCTCGAGATCGGGTCCTCGACCGATCGGGGAGTTCGGATGCATAACCGGCGAGATCGCGTCGGGATCGACGACGACGCCGCCGCCGGCATCGTATCCGAGGCGGCGCTCGATCCGCTCGTCGATGTTCACGATCCACCCTCCGAATTCGACCGGTAAAACCGGCTCGAATCACGAGACGCTCGGCCGTGGCTGCGCCGGCTCGAACCACACGCCGGAAGGGCGGTGACGTAGCCGTCGTGTGTCGTCGTTTCTACCAGTGGTCCGGCTTGAATCGGTTTATAAGGAGCGTTGCGATCACGAACGCGACGCCGCTGACGGCGCCCATGATCGCGCCGGCGACGAGCCTGACCCCGATCGGTCCGTCGATGACGATCGCCATGATCGCCGTCATTATCGCCGCCACCACGAGCAGATTCCGTCCGTCCCGTCGCTCGAGTCCGAAACGCGCCATCACGTGGGTCGATCGCCCCACGGGATAGTAAACCCCCGCGTCGTCCGGTGGGGTGGCGATCGTCGTCCGTCGCCCGCCTTCTCGCGGGTTCCGTGTGCTTAATCATGGCCGGTACCGTCGTGAGGGACATGTCGGACCCGGAGTTCAACGACTCGGTCGTCGCCGCGAACCGCTGGAGCAAGGTGATCGCCCTGTTCGTCGCGATCGCGGTCTTTCTGCTCGCCAACGCGCTGACCGGAGACGTCCAGTTCGCGTCGATCGTGGCGGCGATGGCGGCGATCGGGGCGCGGTTTTACGTCCCGTATCACGCGAGCATGCAGGTACCGGCGGCGGACCGAACGCCGCTCACGGCCCACCCGAGCACCGGGAACTACCACCATGGGGCGGCGGGCATTGCGCTGATTGCGTCGTCGATCGTCGCGCTCGCCGTCTTTCTCGTCGCTCACGCGTTTCTCACCGCCGTCGCCGTGGGGGTCATCTTCGGTGTTGGATCGTTTGTCATGTTGAGGTCCCGACTGCCGGCCGAATAAAAGGCCGCAGCGGTCGACGTGACCGCAATGATAGCGGTCGACGTGACCGCAACGGTGGACGTGAAACCGCAGCGGTCCCGGTTAGACGGCGCCCGGAACCCACACCGCGGTCCCGAGGATCCCGAGGATCGAGAGGATCGCGATGATCGTGTGGGTGATGGCGATGGACGCCGCGGGCGGGTCCACGTGGGTGTCACCGTGCGCGTAGAAGACGCGCTGGAACGCTTCCCCGATGATGGCTCCGAGGAACCCGAAGAACCCGGCGACCAGGATCGCGGCGGTCGGGCTGAAGCCCGTGCCGGCCGTCGCGAGATACGCGGTCGCGGCCGGCAGCGTCATGTGGTGTGTCACCGGGATCTTTCCGATTCCCAGGTTCAAGAACAGCAGCGACGCCGCGCTGATGCCGAACCCGAGGAACGGGCTTCCGGTCTGGATCGCGGCGTACGCGCCGGCCAGCCCGGCCACGAGCCCGATGCTCGCGACGTGGGACCACTTGTACATGTTCGGCAGCCACGGCTCGACGGCGAGGCGGTCCTCGCTGGACTTTTCGCCGTCACCCGGCACCTCGTCGGGCTCGCGCATCTCCTCGCGCTCGAACGGCCCCATGTCCATGTAGCCGTCCGCCTTGCTGCTCACCACGCCGATGATCGAGTAGCCGAAGACGGCCCGGTGAAGCAGCGCGCTCGCGACGACGGTGAACGCGATCGGGTCCGTCGGGATCGCGAGGTTACGCAACACCTGTTCGAGGGCGATCCCGAAGACGCCGAACGCCGCCCCGACCGCGAGGATGTCCGGCTTGCTCCCCAGCGCGACGGTGATGTCCTTCGCGTTGTGATAGTCGAAGCCGGACTCCACCTCACCCTTCTTCGCCGCGTACGCGGCCGCCGCCGCACCGCCGGCGAAGGAGATGTGCGGGCCGAAGACCGGACCGAAGCCGACGTCGACGCCGGCACCCATCGCGGCATCGGGGCCGCCCCAGACGCCCGCGATGACGAGGAAGCCGGTGAAGACGAAGGCCGGCAGCGCGCCGAGCGCCGCACCGAACGCGCCGCCGGCGGCCGCGCCGAGCCAGATCGTCGGATCGAGGAGGACCTCGAGGACCGCGTCGATCGAGCCCGCGGCCCATCCCTGCGCGAGGACGCCCGTGAGCGCGGCCTCGACTGACGTTGCACCCGTCATTCGTCGTCCTCGTCACGGGCCCAGTTCTTCGAGCGCTCGACCGCGTCACCCCAGCGCTCGTACTTGGCGTCGACGTCCGCGGCGTCGGCCTCCGGCTCGAACTCGCGGTCGATCTGCCAGTTGTCGCGCAGCTCGTCGATCGTCTCCCAGTAGCCGACGGCGAGCCCGGCGGCGTACGCGGAGCCCAGCGCGGTGGTCTCGTCGACCTCCGGTCGGGCGATGTCCGTCTGGATGATGTCCGACTGGAGCTGACAGAGGAAGTTGTTCTTCACCGCGCCCCCGTCGACACGCAGGCTCGTGAGTTCGACGCCGGAGTCGGCCTCCATCGCCTCCGAGATGTCGCGCGTCTGGTAGGCGATGCTCTCCAGCGTCGCCCGGACGAGGTGCTCTTTGCCCGTGCCGCGGGTCATACCGACGATGGTCCCGCGGGCACGGCCGTCCCAGTGGGGCGCGCCGAGACCGGTGAACGCCGGCACCATGTAGACGCCGTCCGTCGAGTCGACGGATTTCGCTAACTCGGCGGTCTGGGCGGCGTTGTTGATCAGGTCGACGTCCTCCAGCCACTCGATTGCGGCGCCGGTGATGAAGATCGATCCCTCCAGCGCGTACTGGACGGGCTCGCCGGACATCTGGAAGCCGATGGTCGTGAGCAGGCCGTGGTCGGAGGAGACCGCCTCCTCGCCCGTGTTCATGAGGTAAAAGGAGCCGGTTCCGTAGGTGTTCTTCGCGTCGCCGGCGTCGAAGCAGGTCTGTCCGAACAGCGCGGCCTGCTGGTCTCCGAGCGCGCCCGCGACGGGCACTTCGGCGCCGAGGAAGCCGTCCGGATCGGTGTGGCCGTAGTAGTCGTCGTCGGAGGACGGTCGCACCTCCGGCACCATCTCCTTGGGCACGTCGAACTCCTCGAGCAGCTCGTCGTCCCACTCGAGATCCCGGATGTTGTACAGCATCGTCCGGGAGGCGTTGGTGACGTCCGTGATGTGGTTGCCGGTCAGGTTGTAGATGAGCCACGTATCGATGGTGCCCATGAGGAGCTCGCCGTCACGGGCACGAGCTCGCAGGTCGCGTCCGCGGGAGGCGGACATCTTGAGCGGCTCGGCGTTGTCGAGTATCCACTCGGTCTTCGTCGCGGAGAAGTACGCGTCACACTCCAGTCCGGTCTTCTCGCGGATCTCCTCGACCTTTCCGGCCTCCTGGATCTCTTCGACGCGGTCGGTCGTCCGGCGGTCCTGCCAGACCAGTGCGTTGTGGACGGGACGTCCGGAGTCCTTGTCCCAGACGACGGTCGTCTCGCGCTGGTTGGTCACGCCGAGCGCGGCGAGCTGGTCCGGGTCGACGTCCGCGTCCGAAAGCGCCTGCTGGATGACCTCCTGGGTGTTCTCCCAGATCTCCATCGCGTCGTGTTCCACCCAGCCGGGCTTCGGATAGATCTGTTCGTGCTTCTCGTAGGCGTTCGCGACCACCTGACCGCTGTGATCGAACACCATGAATCGAGTGCCTGTCGTACCTTGGTCGATCGCACCGACGTATTCTGTCATGTGTTGGGTCCCTCCTGCGGCGGTGTGCCGGCCGCAACGGTGCGTCCCGGCCCCCATTGGGCACGTCGTGGCCGCCGTCGACCACGACGCCCGTCCTGACGGACGGGCTCGGACGCCACGGCATATCTTTACGATCGCTGCCGTGCCGTTCGTGAACATAATGGATAAGCATAATAATCTTACTATTAGATCCACCGCTTGCCGGCTGATTAATACCGAATAACCGGCAAATTGCCCGACCCGGGCGGAACGGTCCGTTCGTAACGATCCACATAGTTACGATCAACCCCCCCCTAGGAGGTAAAGTAAAGTGTACCCACTCCAAACGTCGAACGTCATGAGCGAACAGGCGGACGTCATCGTGGTCGGCGGGGGGTCGACCGGCTGCGGCGTCGTCAGGGACTTGGCGAGACGAGGGCTCGACGCGGTGCTCGTCGAGAAGGGGAACCTCACGCACGGAACGACGGGACGGATGCACGGGCTCCTCCACAGCGGGGGCCGATACGCGGTCTCCGATCGGAAGAGCGCGCGCGAGTGCATCGAGGAGAACCGGGTGCTTCGGGAGATCGCGGGCCACTGCGTCGAGGAGACGGGCGGCATGTTCGTGAAACGGCCCGAGGACTCCGAGGAGTACTTCCAGGAGAAACTCGAGGGCTGTCGTGCCTGCGACATCCCTGCCGAGGTGATCGACGGGGAGGAAGCTCGGCGTCGGGAGCCGTATCTCGCGCGCGACGTCGAGAAGGCGATCGCCGTCCCCGACCACGCCGTCGACCCGTTCAGACTCTGCGTCGCCAACGCGGCCGACGCTCGCGAACACGGCGCGCGCATCGAGACCCACGCCGAGGTGACCGACGTGCTCATCGAGGACGGGACGGTCACCGGTGTGGAGGTCGAACACGGCTCGGGCCCGGGCAAACGGGTCCACCATCAACCCGGCACGACCGAGGAGATCTGCGCACGCTACGTCGTCAACGCGACGGGCGCGTGGGCCGGTCAGCTCGGCGAGATGGCGGGTGTCGACGTCGAGGTTCGTCCCTCGAAGGGCGTCATGACGGTGATGAACGTCCGACAGGTCGACACCGTGATCAACCGGTGCCGCCCGAAGGGCGACGCAGACATCGTCGTCCCCCACGAGACCGCCTGCATCCTCGGCACGACCGACGAGGAGGTCGAGGATCCCGAGGACTACCCCGAGGAGGAGTGGGAGGTCGACATGATGATCGAGACGCTCTCGGAACTCGTCCCGGCGCTGAAGGACGCCCGGACGCTCCGCTCCTTTTGGGGCGTTCGACCGCTGTATGAACCACCCGGAACCGGCACCGACGACCCGACGGACATCACCCGCGACTACTTCCTGCTCGACCACGACGAGCGCGACGACCTGCCCGGCATGACGAGCATCGTCGGCGGGAAGCTCACGACCTACCGGATGATGGCGGAGTCAATCTCCGATCACGTCTGTGAGAAGCTCGATCACGACGCCGAGTGTGACACCGCCGACGTCCCGTTACCCGGCTCCGAGGACTTCAGCGTGCTGCGGGAGTACATGAACGAGTTCGGCCTCCGCTCGCCGGTCGGTCGGCGCTCGATGCAGCGGCTCGGGTCGAAGGCCGACGACGTATTAAAAAGCGTCGACCCCAATCCCGTCGTCTGTGAATGTGAAGGCGTCACCCGCGCTGAGGTCCGCCACGCGATCGACGAGGCGGGCTCGGATCTCAACGCGGTCCGCCTGCGGACGCGCGCCTCGATGGGGAACTGTCAGGGCGGCTTCTGCACCCACCGGATCGCCGCGGAGCTCACACAGGAGTATCCGGAACCGGTCGTGCGGGACGCGGAGGACGAGCTCTACCAGGAGCGCTGGAAGGGGCAGCGCCACGCGCTCTGGGGGCGACAGCTCTCACAGGCGATGCTCAACCACCTGCTGCACGCGACGACGATGAACCGAGACGGCGACCCGGCCGGGCTCGACGCGGGCGTCGACTTCGCCGCCTTCGACGCCGGCCCGAGCGCCGCGGACGACGCTCCCGGTGCGGGAGACGGCACCGAATCCGGGACGGCCGCCGCCGACGGCGGCCGGGCGGATACCCACGCCGAGACCGACGGAGGCATCGATGGCGATCGATAGCGACGTCCTCGTCGCCGGCGGCGGCCTCGCGGGGATCACGACCGCGGTCGCGGCCGCCCGCGAGGGCGCGGACGTCAGACTCGTCTCGCACAAGGCGAGCACGCTCCGACAGGCCTCCGGGCTGATCGACGGGCTCGGCTATCTGCCGCCCACGGAGCCGGCGAAGCCGTTGCGTGACGGCCCGCCGACCGCGGGCCGCGGCGTCGATCCGGACGAGTGGGACGATCCGGAGGGACCGCTCTCGAACCCCTTCGAGGCGATCGACCGGCTTCCCGAGGAACATCCGTACCGGGTCCTGGGTGCGGACGCGCTCCGCGACGGCCTGGCGCTGTTCGACGACCTCGTCGGCGACGCCTACCTCGGGAGCCACACCGACCGAAACGCGCTGCTTCCGACCTTCGGCGGGAGCGTGAAGCCGACCGCGCGCTATCCCCGGTCGGCCGCCGCGGGGCTCGCGAGCGACGACGCCTCGACGCTGATTGTCGGCTTCCGGTCGCTGACGGAGTACGACGCGCGGACGTTCGCGGACCGACTCGCGTCGGCCGGCGTCCCGTTCCCGGTCGCCGGTGCGGAGGTCGAGTTCGCGGAGGCGTTCCGGGCCGACGCGAAGATCACGCGGTTCGCGAAGGCGCTCGACGCGAACCAGCCCATCGACGGCACGCCCGCCCGTGAGGCGCTTGCGAAGGCGGTCGGTCCACATCTCCACGACGTCGTCGACGCCGACGGCGGCGTGGACCGCGTCGATCGCGTCGGCTTCCCCGCCTTCCTCGGCGACGAGCACGCCGCCGAGGTTCGCGCCGACCTCGCCGACCGGCTCGGCGCCGACGTCTTCGAGATCCCGATGGGACCGCCGAGCCTCCCCGGACTGCGGCTCGAGGACCGGCTCTACGAGGCGCTCGATGCGGAGGGCGTTCGGTTCGAGACCGGCAACCCGGTCGTCGGCGTCGAAACCGACGGGAACGGCAGCGTCGACCACGTCCTCGTCGACCGGAAGGGACGGGAGGTTCCGTATTCGGCCGAGACCTTCGTCGTCGCGACGGGCGGACTGGTCGGCAAGGGGCTCGACTCGGACCGCGACGGCGTGGAGGAGCCCGCGTTCGACCTCCACGTTCCACAGCCGGCGGACCGCTACGAGTGGTTCGTCGACGACGCGTTCGGCGAGCAGCCCTACGCGCGGTTCGGCGTTCGGCCGAACGAGCGGGGACAGCCCCTCGATGCGGACGGCGAGGTCCAGTACGGGAACGTCTTCGCGGCCGGCTCGGTGGTCGGCGGCGCGGACGTGGCGCGCGAGAAGTCCGCGAGCGGCGTCTCGCTCGCGACCGGCATCGTGGCGGGAAGGGAGGCGGCACGGGCGGCGACGGAGCGAGCCACGGAGGCACCACAATGACACGACAGGACGGACACGACGACACCGAAGACGATCCACACGAGATGCACGACGAATCGGAACCTCGCCCGGGCGTTCCGCGGCTCGGACGCGACGAGCAGCCCTCGATCTTCGTTCCCGACGACGAGGGATCCGATGCGGGCGATCGGGAGGAGACGGCCGCAGGCGATCGGGGGGAGACGGCCGCAGACGATCGGGGGGAGACGGCCGCGACCGACGGCGGCGTACGGAGCGCGACGGGCGGGTCCGACTCGACCGAACTCGATCCGGACGCCTACGATCCCGTCGACGTCTTCCCGGGCGGCGACCTCGACCTGCGCGACGGTGCCGACTCCTGTTATAAATGCACCTCGTGTGACACCTCCTGTCCGGTCGCGGAGGTCGACGACGAGTTCCCGGGTCCGAAGTTCCAGGGGCCCGAACAGTGGCGGCTGAAACGGAAGGACGACCACGACATCGACGAGTCGATCACCTCCTGTTCGAACTGCATGCGCTGTGACGACGCCTGTCCCTCCTCGGTGCCGCTTTCACAGATGCACAACGAGGCTCGTGGACAGTTCGTCGAGCGGCAGATGGAGAAGCTCTCGCGGGAGTACGTCCGCAACCGGATCCTCTCGAACTATCGCTTTTTCGCCTCCATCGCGAGCAAGGTGCCGCGGCTGGCGAACGCCGCGACCAAGATCCCGGGCGCGATGTGGCTCGGAGAGAAGACGCTCGGCGTGACCAGCGAGCGCGACTTCCCCGACTTCGCCACGCAGACGTTCCGCGAGTGGTGGCGCGAGCGCGGCGGCGCGCAGGTTCAGGATCCGGACAAGCGGGTGGCGTACTTCCACGGCTGCTACTCGAACTACAACACGCCCGAGGTCGGGAAGGCGATGGTCCGCGTCTACGAGCACTTCGGCTACGAGGTCATGGTGCCGCCCCAGAAGTGTTCGGGCACGCCGATGTTCGCGAACGGCATGCTGAAGGACGCGCGCCGACACGCGGAGACGAACGTTGAGGAGCTGGTCGCCGCCATCGGCGAGGGTGCGGACGTCATCGCCTCCTGTACGTCCTGTTCGATGTCGCTCCGCCAAGAGTACCCGGAGCTGTTCGACATCCACGGGATCGAGGACGTCTCCGAGCACACCTTCGAGGCGATGGAGTACCTCCGAATCTACGAGGACTTGGAGGACGAACTCGCCGAGAGCGACCTGAGTCGGGAGCGCGCGTTCGCCTACCACGCTCCGTGTCACGCCCGGAATCAGGGGCTCGCTCGACAGGCGGTCGAGACGTTCCGCGACGTCGACGGCGTCACCATCGAGGACGTCGGCGATTCCTGCTCGGGAATCTCCGGGACCTACGGCTGGAAGAAGGAGAAATACGAGACGTCGATGAAGATCGGCGAGGAGATGTTCGAACACATGGAGCACGCGGAAGGCGACGTCGGCATGACGGAGTGTCCCACCTGTGCGATGCAGATGGAACACGGCACCGGCTACGAGATCGAACATCCCCTCCAGCTGCTCGAGGACGCACTGGTCGGTTGAGTTCCGATGTGACCCCGATCCCGTGTCGTGAGGACATCGACGGCTTCCATCGGTTCTCACCGACGGTAACCCCGCCTGAATTCTTATATGTCGTCGTTCGAAGTGGATCGATATCGTGACTCTGATCGAGATGATCGAACGGTTCGACGGCGTCAAGCGGTCGATAGCCGTCCTCAACCGAACTGAGCCGGACCCGATCCGGAACATGCTCGCCGAGACGTTCGGCGACGACCACGTCGACGTCAGCGACGTGCGGACGACAACGGAGAACGGAGCGGCGGCGGAGAACGGAGCGGCGGCGGAGAACGGGTCGTCGATCGCCGACGAGGCGACCGCGGGGTCGTCGGCGGTGATGGACGCGCTCGTCGTCGACGGGGGGCCGACGGTCGACGTCGACGACCTCCGGATACGTGACGCGGCAGGGCTCACGGATCGGGACTTACGAACCGTCGAGAACCTCGTCGTCCTGATCGAAGGCGACGAGATCGTCGCGGCGTCACCGCTCGAAGAGCTGGTGAACGCGATCCTGCTCGTGAACTCGGATCTGTACATTACCGGCGCACGCGGTCTCGACGCGCTCGATCTTCCCGAGGTCATCACGGCGCTCGACGACACGGTGTTCACGCTCCGCGGCTACCCCGAATCGAACAGACAGAAGCTCCTGTTGATCACGATCTCTCGGTTTATCGAGCGGGCGGCGTGGCTGGCCGGCGAGGGGACGCTCCGCTCGTCCTTCCAGCGGCTCTCCCGGCTCGACGACGAGATCGGCACGCGACAGGTGTACGAGCAGGTCCCCGCTGCGGGCGTCAAGACGCACGTTTACGGCGTCGGAGACCGGCTCCCGACCGACCTCGACGTCGAGATCCACGCCGGGGAGACGCGCGATTACACCGACACTTGGTTCGTCGTCTTTCGACCGCCGGGCGGCCCACGCGAGGTCCCGTCAGCCGAGACCGACCTCGAACGCGGCGTGGCGGGCGGCGTCGCCCTGCTCGCCGTCGAGACGGAGCCGCGACTGTGGCGTGGCGTCTGGACGTTCGATCCTGAGCGTATCGAACCACTAGACGAGTACGTCCGAAAGACGCTTTAATACGATCTTGCGTACGTTTTTACACGAAATCGAGGGAAAATCCCACGACTTTAGTCGTGGAAGATGTCACAACCGGTCGTCCTCGATGCTGCCGGGGTCCTGTGCGGTGTCGAACATGTTGTTCTCCGCGCCGTCCAGCATCTCGTCGTGGGGATCCTCGTCGACGACGGTGACGTTGTACGCCTCGATTCCCGAGGAGATCAGCTCCTCCGCGGCCTGTTCCTCGGAGACGAACTCCTGGTCGGCCAGTTGCTGGAACTCCGCGTAGACATCATCCGACAGGTTCAGCTCGAACGTGGGCATACACCCACCTACGTCCGGAGGCTTTTAAACCCGGTGGGCCGAGCGCAACCGGTTCGACGGAGTGAATCCCCTCGACGCCGTCGGACGCACCGGCGACTCACAGGTCGCTCCAGGCGCCGCGGAACCGCTGGAGTGCGGTGAGATGACCGACGACCGCAAGGAGGAGGAGGAGGAGTTCGACGACGTTCAGTCCCGCGACGATCGGCGCCGTGGTGACGGCGGCGGCGACACCGACGACGCCCATCAGTGCGAGCCGGTCCGCCCGGCCGAGGAGGCCGCCGTACTCGCGGCCGATTCCGACGGCCTGGATCTGCGTGCCGAGATAGGAGGTCATGAGAACCCCGGTAACCGCGAGGAATCCCAGCGCATACGCGCCAACGCCGGCGGTGAAGCCGGCGATGATGACGATGTCCGCATACCGGTCGAGGACGTGATCGAGAAAGTCGCCGCCGTCGGAGGCGATCCCCTCCCGGCGGGCGAGTGCACCGTCGACGAGGTCGAGCCAGCCGTTGAGCAGGACGCAGATCGCACCGAGAATGTAAAAGAGCGGATCGGCGACCGCGAACGCGCCCGCGGCGGCGACGGCGACGCCGAACGCGACGACGCTCACCTGGTCCGGCGACAGGCCGAGCCGCTGGGCGGCGGTCACCCATGGACCGAGGAGTCGGTCCGCCACCGGCCGGAACTGATCGAGGGTCATCCGCGTACCACCTCTGCGGTCATGGTTCGTCCGCACGGTCGCCCGCGGCAGACATAAACGGTCGGTCATCGTTCCGACGGAGTCGTCGATGACTCCGCGTCCGGTGCGCCCTAGACGTTGGTGCGCTGGACGCCTCTCCCCTGCGTGACGGCCATGTCGTCGACCTGCTCGGCCTCGGCGATCTGGTGTTGAATCACGCGATGTACCGCTTCGGGATCGGGCACGTCCTTGATCCGCATGTTGCCGGCGCTGCCGATCCCCTGGACGTAGATGTTTCCGGTGTCGAGGAACTTATCCCACCGGTCCTGTCTGAATTTGGCGTCCTTGGCACGATTGATCGGTAGCGACTCGCTCCGCGTCGTCGACGGCGTATTCTTATATTCGATGAGCTGCGCGTCGGTGCCCGCATACTCGATGTCGGTGTTTTTCATGTAGTGGTATTTGTACGCGATGTATCCGATCGGGGCGCCGAGCCCGACGACGAGGAACGTAAGGAACCCGAACAGACCACCCAACGCGGCCGTCACGGCCATTGCGGCGACGAACCCGAAGACGAGCAGGACGACCAAGGTCTTGAGCTTGTGTAGGATCAGGCTGAGCCAAGCCGTCCGCAGGTCACGTTTGGCGACCCACTGGATCTCTTGATCCGGCGGAACCTGATTCTGCAATCCACGCGATGGTTCTGCCGCTCGAATGGCCTCCTCTGCCTCCTGAAGTTCGGCTTGTGAATCCATATCATGATTCAGAAAATCCAACATTATATATTTTTTATAAATTAGAAAACATTAATTTGCTGAAAATAGATCCGACTGCCAAGGGGAGGACGTCATCTCGGCGTTTACCAATCCTCGGCGACGGCGTCGATGACGCGGGCGCTCGTCCGGATCCCCTTCTCGAAACAGTCCAGATCGAGGTGCTCGTTCGGCGAGTGGTTCCCTTGGTCGTGGTTGGCGTAGGGGACGACGAGGACGGGAACGTCCGCCAGCGCGTCGACCTCACGGAAGTATGCGGCAGGGAGACTGCCGCCGAGGACGGGGAGTTCGATCGGGGCTTCACCCCAGACCGTCTCCAACGCCCGCGCGACCGGCGGCGCGGCCGGCGTGTCGACCGGCGTCTTCATCGGCGGGAACGTGCTCCGTTTGGTGACCTCGACGTCGACGTCGAGCCCATCGAGGTGCGCCGCGATCGTCCCGAAGACGTCCTCCGGATCCTGACCGGGGACGAGCCGGCAGTCCAGCTTTGCCGACGCCCGAGCCGGAAGGACGGTCTTCATCCCACCACCCTGATAGCCGCCGGAGAGGCCGTTGATCGTCATCGTCGGCTCGGTCAGCAGGCGCTCGTAGTACGGCGTCTCGCTTGCGAACCGGGACAGCGCCAGCTCCTCCGCTATCGCGGCGGAGTCGTCGGGGATCGCCGCGACGAGTTCGCGGTCCGCCTCCGTCACTTCGATCCCGTCGTGGAAGCCGTCGACGGTGATCTCGTCGCTGTCGTCGCCTCGCATCGACGACAGCGCCCGGACCAGTTCGTTCGTCGCCGTGGGCACCGGTCCGCCGAAGTTCCCCGAATGGAGGTCCGTGTTCGCGGTTCGGACGTCAATTTCAAACGAGAGGACGCCCCGGTTGCCGTAGATCAGCGTCGGCTTCCCCTCGCGGATCCCGGCATCGTTCGCGACGGCGTGCCGCGGGCCGTCGGCGACGTAGACGAGGTCGACGTCGGCCAGCTCCGCGGGCTGGTCGGCGAGATACTCCCGTAAGCCGGCGCTGCCGCTCTCCTCGCCGCCCTCGACGAGTAGTTTCACCCGGACGTCCGGGAACGCCTCCGCTGTGCGGAGCGCGTCGACCGCGAAGGCGTGGGCCGCGAACTGGCCCTTGTTGTCGCCCGCCCCGCGGGCGTAGATCGAGCCGTCACGGATCGTCGGCTCGAACGCCGGCGAGTCCCACTCCTCGGGGTCGCCGGGCGGCTGCACGTCGTAGTGGCCGTAAAAAAGTAGCGTCGGCACGTCGCCGTCGGCGCTCGCGTCCCCTCGGTCGTCTCCCGGACCGCATTCGGCGTAGACGACGGGATACCGGCTCGTCTCGATCGCTCTCGCGTCGAGCCCGGCCGCCTCGAACGTCTCGACGACGAGGTCGGTGGCGGCCGCCATCCCCTCGCCCGTCGTCGAGATGCTCGGCTGTGCGAGCAGCTCGAAGAGTTGCTCCCGGTAGTCGTCCGCTCGTTCGTCGATGACGTCGGCCAGCACGTCGGTTGACATACCTCGCCCGACGGACCCGGCCCTTCTCGGGTTTGTGGTGCCGGCACGCCCGGCCGGGAGGTTACACGACGCGGCTCGTCAACCGAGCGGGCACACGACGCGGCTCGTCGACCGAAACGACAAGGGCGGTCCGGCTCGAACGCCGACCATGGCAACCCTCCTCGTCGTCGGCGGTAGCGGGTTCATCGGTCGCGAGGTCTGCCGGCTCGCAGTTCGAGACGGCCACGACGTGCGCAGCGTCTCGCGTCGCGGACGTCCGGACGTCGACGCACCGTGGGCCGATCGAGTTTCGTGGACGAGCGCGGACCTGTTCAAACCGGACGCGTGGCGGAGCCGTCTCGACGGCGTCGACGCGGTCGTTCACTCGGTCGGCATCATCGCCGAGTCGCCGACGGACGGCGTGACCTTCGAGCGAGTCAACGGCGATGCGGCGATCATCACCGCGTTGGAGGCCGAACGCGCCGGCGTCGGGACGTACGTCCTCCTCTCCTCGGCGGTGAAGCCGCCCGGCGTCAGGAACGCGTATTTGACGGCCAAGCGCCGCGCGGAGTCGGCGATCGCCGACCTCGCGTTCGATCACGTCGTGCTCCGGCCGGGTCCGGTGTACGGCCCGGAGCAACCCCACTTCCCGGCCCCCGTGAACGCACTCCTCCGCGTGGTGGGGTCGCTTCCGCCGCTGGCCGACCGACTCGGCGAGTCGCGACCGCTCTCCGTCGAAACCGTCGCTCGGGCGGCGTATCGAAGCGCGCTCTCGCCTGACGAGATGCTCCTCGACGTCGAGGACGTCCGTCGTCTGGGTCGTTGAGTGCTGCGTTCCGAATGGCGCGTCCCGAATAGGGCGTCCCGAAAGCTGCGCCCCGAAAGCTGCGTCCCGAGTTCTCCCGACGACGCCGCCGACTCCCGAAGGGTTACCACCTGCCCGTCCGTGCATTCGTCACGGGGTTCCCGTGGGTAACGACGACGCCCGAATCGACATGACGACGGGGGCCATCCCCCCGAAGCTCTTCCACCTCGCGTGGCCGCTAGTGCTCGGTAACCTCCTCCAGACGCTGTACAACCTCGCGGACATGTTCTGGGTCGGCCGGGTGAGCACGGAGGCGGTCGCCGCCGTCTCGCTCATGTTCCCGCTCTCGTGGCTGTTCGTCTCCACCGCGATGGGGCTCACGGCCGCGACGATCGCGCTCGTGAGCCAGCACGTCGGCGCGGGCAACGATCGACGTGCGGACGCCATCGTCGCACAGACCTGCCTGCTCGCGACGGTCGTCTCCGTCGCGCTCGCAATACTCGGGTTCGTCACCCGCCACTGGCTGCTCTTTTGGATCGGCGCGCGCGACGCGGTCTTCGTCGAGGCCCTCGCGTACATCGAGGTGATCTTCCTCACGCTGCCGCTCACGTTCCTCTTTTTCGCGTTCCGGTCCTCGCTGCAGGGCGCGGGCGACACCAAGACCGCGATGTGGCTCGTGGCGATCTCCGCGGGGATCAACATCGTCATCGATCCGTTTTTCATCCTCGGCTGGGGGCCCTTCCCGGCGCTCGGCACGCAGGGTGCCGCGATCGCGACGTTCATCGCCCGGCTGTTCGCGACGGCGATCGGGATCTGGATCCTCATCCGTGGCGACTGGGGCGTCCAGTTACACCTCGGTGACCTGCGGCCCGACCCGGAGATCCTCCGAACGCTGATCGACGTGGGATACCCGGCGACGCTCGACGGCTGGGCACGATCCTTCGCCGCGGTCGCGATGGCGGCGCTGGTCGCCCGGTTCGGCCCGGCGGCCACCGCGGCCTACGGCATCGGGGTCCGGCTGATGTCCGTCTCGTGGACCGTCGCCGGCGCGGTCGGGCAGGCGACCGCGACGGGCGTCGGCCAGAACCTCGGCTCGAAGACGCCGGCCCGGGCGGCGGCCGTCACCCGAACCGCGACGACCGCGACGATGGTGATCCTCGGGGCGGCCGGAGGACTCGTCTGGCTCTTTCCGGCGACCGCGATCGGGATCTTCATCGATGACCCCGCGACGATCACGGAGGGCGTCATCTTCCTCCGGATCGTGGCGCTCTCGTGGGCCTTCTTCGGCGGGCTGATGGTGATCCAGGGCGCGTTCCGCGGAGCAGGTCACACGAAGGCCGCGATGGTGCTGTCGATGCTCTCGCGGTGGGTCTTCCGGATCCCGCTGGCGGCCATCCTCGCGTTCGGCGCCGTCTCAATCACGGTCGGCGGGGGCACGTTCGGCCCCCTGTCGATCCCCGCGGTCGAACTCGGCTACACCGGGCTTGGTTGGGGGCCCGAGGGGCTCTGGTGGGCGTACGCGGCCGCCGCGGTGATCTCCTTCGTGGTCGGCGTCCTCTGGTTCCTCCGCGGCACGTGGACCGAGGGGGTCGTGGAAGAGGACCAGGACTCGCCGAGAAACGAGTCGGAGGGCGAGGGGGTCGAAGCCGATCCGCCGGGCACAGTCGACGTCGACGACTGAGGTGAGATCATCTGTCGAACGTCGAGGACGAAGCCGATGTCATCGGTCGGATTTCCACCCGTACGCGAAGGAAGGCTGCCGTGGAGCCCTCTACCGTGGATCCTCCTCGGGCAGCGTCAGCACGTTCTCGCGACCGATCCTGAACCCGACCAGATCCCCCTCGTCGCGAAGGCCTTTCGTCACCTGGCTCGTCTTCGCGGCCGTCCAGTCGAGCTCCTCCGCGACCCGTTTCTGTTTCATCCGACCGCCGCGTGCCTCGATGAGCCGCATCACCTGCTCCTCGTTGCTCAACAGTTCGCGGTCGACTCCGGCGAAGGGATCGCCGGGGCCGTCGGAACCGGATTCGTCGCCGTCCGCTGCCGATTCCTCCTCGTCGGAGTCATTCGGATCCTCTGTGTCTACTCCCGCCGTCGCACCCACCCCATCGGCTCCCGCCTCGGCTCCGGCATCCCCGACGCCATCGCCGGCTTCGGCATCCCCGACGGCTTCGCTCGCATCGACCGGCTCGGTTTCATCGTCCGACGCGGTTACCCCCGCGTCCGACCGGCCAGGGAGACGGATCCGTCCCGTAGCGACCGCATACCCGCCGGCGACGAGCAGCAGTAGGACGCCAACGACGGCGAGCGTCGTCGCCGAGAGGACGTCGTCGCTCGCCGCGTCCTCGGGCACGTCCGTGCCGGGATCGGCGGCTCCATCGGAGTCGTCCGCCGCCGTAGCCGGATCGAGCGTCACGCGTGGTTCTCCCGTCGAGAAGGTGGTCGGCCCACGCCAGATGACCGCCGTTCCCCTCGTCTCGGTCGGCTCCGGCGTCGCCTCGACGAGCGCCCGGTCGTCAGCCCAGGCGATCCGCAACTCCGACGCGTCGTCGAGGAACAGTCCGTCGATGGCGTCCCCGACGACGAGTCGGTCGCCGTCGACCGCCGCGAAGTTCGACCACCGGAACGTGTAGGTGACGATCCCGTACTCCCGGGGGATTTCAACCCGATCCGTGGCGATCGTCATCTCCGAGACCGCCATCTCCCGGCCGGTGGCCGCGGACGCGTCGTCCGCGGTGGCCTCCATCCGCTCGCGGAAGGACTCGGTGTACGCGTCCGGGTCCGCCTCGACGTCAGCCTGCAGGTCTTCGAAGGCGTCCTCCTCGTCCTCGGAGTCCAGTCGCGTCCGATACTCGACCGTCCAGACGGCGTCGCCGTCCGCCTCGACGTCGACGGCGAGGAGCACGTCGTCGGGATCGATCGACTCCTCGATCTGCTCGATCCCTGCGAGCCCCGCACGCGCTCCCGCCTCGCTCTGGGTGCCCTGGTCGGCAACATGACCGTCGAGCGCGTCGGCTCCGTCCGGGGAGGCGCCGGTCGTCGTGACGGCGCCACCGGCCGTCGCGACGGCAAAGCCCGATAGAACGACGAGTGCGGCGCACGCGAGCGCGATGACGGTCGGCGGTCGATTCACGTTCGACGGGCAGGACCGCGCTTGATAAAACCCTTGCCACACCGGGACGAATACGCCGGGTCGGCCGTCTCCCTGGGGTCGCCACGGCCGGGTTGCGTATGGAGCCGATCGAACCTCGTCGACGCGGTCGGTTCACCGCTCCGGCGCACCGTTTCCTCCCGTACCGGCGTCGTTCGGCGGCCCGCCTCCGTTGCGGTCCGATCCGCCGCCGGAGCCGCCGCGATCGGATCCCGAACCGGTACCGGAGGAGCCACGGTCGCCGTCGGAGCCGTTACCGGAGCTGCCACCACCATTGGCTCCGGGGCTACCACCGTCGCCCCCGCCGCTGCCGGAGGCACCCCGATCGCCGTCGGAACCGCTGCCGGAAGTACCCCGATCGCCGTCGGAACCTCCACCGGATGCGTTTTCGGGCGGGCCCTGGCTAGCATTTCCCGGCGGACCACGCTCATCCGCGGGGCTGCCGGCGCGATCACTCGCGTTTCCGGGCGGATCGTCACTCGCTGGCGGCCCCGCGTGATCGGGTCGTCCCGCAGGACCGCCGACGTTCGGGCCGGCGATCTCCCGTGCGATCGCGGCGACTTCCGGACCGGAGAGCTCGTTCGCGCGGGTTCGGAGGGTCTCGATCCGGTCGGCGTCGACGCCACGAGCCTCCAACTGCTCACGCGGGATCTCCTCGGCGGCCGCCGCGCTCCGATTCGTCGTCCGATCGATCGTGGCGGTTTCGGCGGCGAGCCGCGCCATCCGTGACCGGAACTCGCCCTCGGTGATCTCCCCGGCAGCTCGACGGTCGCGCAGTTCGGCCTGTCGACGTTCGATCTCGTCCAGGCGGTCGGCGTTCCGGTCGAGTCGCTCGGCGATCGCATCCGCTCGCTCCTCGTCGCTTCGGTCGGGACCGACTCGCCGGTCGAACGCCCGTGAATCGATCTCGCCGTCGATCTCCGCGCCCTGGACGCCGACGACGCCGGCGAGCCGCTCACCCGGGCTCGTTCGGTTCGCGTCGTCCGAGCCGTCGCCCCCGCCGGTCGCACCCTCGCCGGTCGTACCGTCATCGGTCGCCGAGTCGTCCGCGTCCGCCACGTCGTCGGCCGCGACGAGGCTCTCCATTCCGTCGCCGACCGTCTCCGTGACCGTCGCTCCCGCCGGCATGGCCGCAACGGCGCCGACGGCGCCGACGACCAACAGCGCGACGACCACGACGGCCGACGGTGACGTACCCGGTAGCATCATGATCGCCGTTGGTCCCCGCTCCGTATATAAACCCATCACCGTCATTCCGGATTCAGTCGGATCAATGCGGTTGCAGCCCTCGACGGATGGCCCAACAACGGGGTCTGCAGGGATTTAATCGATGGTAAAAGGCATTCACGTTGGATTTAAAAGAGGTTCAAAGGGGCTCAAGTGGATTCAAGACGGTTCATCCACACGGATCGCTATGGAGCGGACGCCGGAGGGAACGCCGGTCGGCGTCGACGACCCCTACGAGGTCGCCGGCCGCTGTGATCACCTCACGGACGACGGTCGGTGTCGATACGCGCTCAACCACGCCGGCAACGATCCGGAGTTTGCCGCCGCACGACGACGCGACGACTACGCCTGTCACGTCGGGGAGGACGGACGGTGGCGAGCGTGCCCGCACTACCGCTCGACGACGGACGGCGACGAGTGTCTTCGGTGCGGGATCGCCGAGGTTCGAATGGCTCACGACGCCTCGCGGCCGCTCCTTGAGGAGCATCATCTCCAGTACGCCGGGTCCGGCTCAAGCGGCGACGGCCACGAGATCACCGTCTCGCTGTGTCGGTGGTGTCACGCCAAGGTTCACCGGTCGATCGCTCGGATAGACGACGACGCGAGTCCGGATCCGGAGGCGATCGCCGAACGGGAACGACGGCGATCCCGCGAGCACGCCGAGACGGCATTCGAGAGTGCCCGTGATAGATACGAGCCGGACCGGGGTTGAGCGTCGGTGGGGATTATAAACCACTCATGGCGAGCTTAAAACCACTCATGGCGGGCTTAAAACCACTCATGGCGGACTTATGGTGTTCGGCGCGCGCGAGAAACGCGCGCGAGGGAGCACCCGACTGCGCCGCCGAGCGGTTTCCGGCGGCGCAGTCGGTGCAAGGTTGGGGAGGTGTGCGGCTGCGGTGCAGTTGCGGTGCAGCTGCGATGCGGGACGATGCAGGCACGAGATCAGCTCCTCGGTTGTCGCACCCCTGATTCCTACCGACCCGTGGAGGCGCACAGGTTATAAGTGACTACGGGAACCGTTCTCACCGTTTATAAACTGATTCACGACTCCCTCCTCCCGCAGGCTTGCTATGCGGTCGCCTGCAGGTCGTCGATCGCCGCCGTGATCCGTTCGATCGCCTCGTCGACGTCGTCCGCGTCCACGTCGAGGTGGGTCGTAAAGCGGGTCGTGTACGTATCGAACTCGACGGCGCCGACGCCGGCGGCGGCGGCGGTCTCAACGAGCTCCGAGGCAGGGATCCCCGCCTCGTCGGTGTGCACGACGACGATGTTCGTGTCCGGCGTCGGCGCCTCGATCCCGTCGAGTTCGGCGAGGCCGGCGGCCAGCCGCTCGGCGTTGGCGTGGTCGTCGGCCAGCCGGTCGACGTTCTCCAACGCGAGCAGGCCGGGCGCGGCGATCATGCCCGCCTGTCGCATGCCGCCGCCGAACAGCTTCCGGACCCGCCTCGCCTCCTCGATGAACGCCTCGTCGCCGGCAAGGATCGAGCCGACCGGCGCCCCGAGCCCCTTCGAGAGACAGAAGTTGACGGAGTCGACCTGCTCAACGAGTTCGGACGTGGGCACGTCGAGCGCGACGCTCGCGTTGAACACGCGGGCGCCGTCGAGGTGGACGGGCACGCCGGCCTCGTGGGCGGGTGCGGCCGCCTCGTCGATCCGTGCCTTCGGAATGGCCGTCCCGCCACGGTAGTTGTGCGTGTTCTCCAAGCTCACGAGCCCCGTCCCTGGTCGATGGAGGTCCTCGGTCACGAGCCCCTCCTCGATCGCCTCGCCGGTCGGGACACAGCGGTCGCCGGCGTCGATCGTTCGGGTCTGGAGCCCCGACAGCTGTGCGGCGCCCGCGAGTTCCCACCGATAGATGTGTGACTCCCGTTCGAGGAGTATCTCCTGGCCGGGTTCGGTGTGGACCTTCACGGCGATCTGGTTCCCCATGGTGCCGGAGGGAACGTAGAGTGCGGCCTCCATGCCGACCGCCTCGGCTGCGCGGCGTTCGAGTTCGTTGACCGTCGGATCGTCGCGGTATACGTCGTCGCCGACCGGCGCGTCGCGGGCGGCGTCACGCATCGCCTCGGAGGGCGTCGTGACGGTGTCCGAACGCAGGTCGATGAAGTGCTCGTCGGTCATCTGATACCGGCCCGTATTCGTGCCGTCCGGAAATAGCTCGCGTTCGGGGAGGGGTTTCCCGCTTTCCGGTCGTCGCCGGCTCGTCGGAGTCGTCACCGGTTCGTCGGCTCGTCGGAGTCGTCACCGGTTCGTCGCCGGCTCGTCGGTCCGTGATCGCTCCACCGGCTTCGCGTCCTTCTTAAACACGGAGACGCCATTACCGATATGCCAACGGAAGCCACGGCAGACGACGCGTCGGAGGTCCCCGAAGCGTACGAGGCTCTCCTGGACCGTGCACGGCGCTGGAACGCGGTCGGCAGCGCCGCCGGCGTGCTCGGCTGGGATCAACAAGTGATGATGCCGGAGGGCGGCACTCCCGCGCGCTCGAAACAGCTCTCGACGCTCTCCTCGGTGAAACACGACATGCTCACCGACGAGGAGACCGGCGATCTCCTCGACGATCTGTCGGGGGCAGACCTGACCGACGAGCAGGCCGCCGTCGTTCGCGAGATTCGCCGTGATTACGAGCGGGCCGATGCCGTCCCCGTCGAGCTGGTCGAGGAGATCTCGGAGACGAGTTCCGAGGCGCTGCCCGCGTGGGAGGAGGCGAAAGCCGAGGACGACTTCGAGACGTTCGCGCCGTACCTCCAGAAGCACGTCGAACTCAAACGGAAATACGCCGAACACATCGACCCCGACCGCGACCCCTACGAGGTGCTCTTCGAGGACTACGAGCCCTGCCTCTCCATCGACCGCGCCGAGGCGATCTTGGAGGAGCTGCGGGAGGCGCTGGTGCCGATGATCGACGCGATCCGTGAATCGGACGTCGACCTCGCCGTCGACACCTTCGAGGGGACGTTCCCGACCGACGAGCAGGAGGCGCTCTCTCGGGACGCTCTGGAACTCGTCGGCTACGACTTCTCGCGTGGACGACTCGACGTCTCTTCGCATCCCTTCACATCGGGCAACCAGTTCGACTGCCGGGTGACGACCCGGTTCGACGAGTCGGACCCGCTCGGCGCGATCGGCTCGACGATCCACGAGTTCGGCCACGCACAGTACAACCTCGGACTCCCGAAAGACGAGTGGGGAACGCCGCTCGGCGAGTCGCGTGACCTCTCCGTCCACGAGTCGCAGTCGCGGCTCTGGGAGAATCACGTCGGCCGCAGCCGCGCGTTCTGGGAGCTGTTCTTGCCGACGTTCCAGGAGCGATTCCCCGACACGGCCGACGCCACGATCGAGGACGCCTACGAGGCGGCGAACCAGGTGTACGAGGACAACTTCATTCGCGTCGAGGCGGACGAGCTCACCTACCACCTCCACATCATCGTTCGCTTCGAGATCGAGCGTGACCTGATCCGCGGCGACCTCGCCGTCGAGGACGTCCCCGAGGTCTGGAACGACAAGTACGAGGAGTACCTCGGGATCCGGCCCGAGACGGATTCGGAGGGCTGTCTGCAGGACATCCACTGGAGCCACGGCAACTTCGGCTACTTCCCGACGTACTCGCTCGGGTCCGTGATGGCGGCCCAGCTGTTCGATGCCGCCGAACGCGAGATCGACGACCTCGACGCCACGATCGCCGACGGCGAGTTCGACGCGCTACACGAGTGGCTCTCGACGAACGTCCATCGACACGGCTCCCGCTATGAGACCAACGAACTCGTCGAGTACGCGACCGGGGAGCCGTTCACCGCGGACGCGTTCACCGAGTACGCCGAATCGAAGTACGGAGCGCTCTATGACCTCTGATACTGGTTTTAGGGGCTGAGAATTCGGATTTCGATCCTCCCACCCCAACCGTTTTTACCGGTGGGTGAGGTGTGTACGCACGATGGATCCTCCTCCGCGTGTCCTCTACGTCGCAGACCGACCCGGATCCGACGACGGGACCCGCACGCGCCTCGAGGGGCACCTGAAAGAGCTCGTCGGCAACGCGGACGAGAACGCCGATGGATCCAGGTTCGATCACCCGGGTACCAACGAAGCGGGTGAACAGGAGGCGGGTGAACAGGAGGCGGGTGAACGAGGGGTGGGTGAGGGTGAAGCGGGTGAACATGGAGCGACTGGGGATGGACGCATACCGGAAGTCAACCACGCTTCGGTCGTCACGGTCGACTCCATACCCGATGGGATCGAACGGCTGCTCGGCGAACGAGTCGACTGCGTCGTCGCCGGCCACGATCCCCCACATCGGGACGGATTCGCGCTCCTCGATGCGGTACGCGACGTGACGCCCGACGTCCCGATCGTGTTCTTTCCCCGGACGGGCTCGGAGGGAGTCGCCGTCGGCGCCATGCGACGCGGTGGCGTCGATTACGTCCCGAGGCAGGCCGCCGAAGGTACACCGGCCGTCGAGCGCCTCGCCGAGCGAGTCATCGAGGCGGTCACGACTTGGCGGTCAGCCCCGTTCGAGCGGCTTCCCGTGGGTGCAGCGGTCTGGGACGACGCCTTCGAACTCGTCCGAACGAATGCGGAGGGAGAGACGCTGCTCGGATCGTGGCGGGTCGATCTGCGCGGCGAGTCGCTCGCAACGTTCGTGACCGATGGTGAGGGAGACCCGACAGATTCGGTCCGTGACGCGCTCGTTGAGGCGGACGGTGGCCCCATCGAGACGGTGGAACGAACGCGAACGGCGGCCGACGAGACGATCGTCTGTGAGTGGACGCATCGCGGACTCCTTGACGCCGACGGTGATCTTGACGCGGTCGTCTCGACGTTTCGTGACGTCAGCGAACGGATCGAGCGGGAACGTCGGGTGGACGAACTTCGAGATCGGCTTCGTGAGCTCGCGTACACCACGACGGTGGACGAGACGGTTGACGTGGCAGTCGATGCCGCCACGGACGTCATGGAGGCGCCGCTGAGCGGCGTTCATCTGTTGAGCGAGGACGAGGAGATGCTCTCGTTGGCCGGAACGATCGAAAAGCTCGACGGCGCGTTCGAGACGCTCCCCGAGTACGAACGGAACGCACCCCCCGGAACGCGGGCGAGGTTCGTGTGGGACGTCTTCGAGAGCGGCGAGCCGGCACGGATCGACGACGTCGGGGTCGACGACCGGATCGAAGAGGAAACACCGGCACGCAGCGTTCTCATCCATCCGATCGGCGAACACGGCGTGTTCATCGTCTCCGCACGCCGGGAGGGCTCCTTTGACGACACCGACGACGCGCTGGCGGAGATCCTCGCTCGGACGCTCGAAACCGCGATGAACCGCGTGAAACGCGAAGAACGGAGGCGTGAGCGTGAACGTCGGTTGGCTCGGCTCCACGAGGCCACACGGGATCTCATCGAATGCGAGACGGAGCTGGAGGTAGCCGAGCGGGCGATCACGGCCGCGGAGGAGATCCTCGGCTTCTCGATCACGCTCGTTCGACTGTACGACGACGAGCGGGGTGGGCTCGTCCCGGTCGCCGAGAGCAACGCGGTGGCCGACGTATTTCCCGATAGAACCGCGTTCACGCCCGACGACGGGAGCCTCAACTGGCAGGCATACGAATCCGGTGAGGTCGCGCTACACGACGACATCGAGGAGACGACCGCACTCGATGCCGGCACCGGCCTCCGTAGTCTGATGATCCTCCCGCTCGGAGCGTACGGAACGATGTCCGTCGGCGAGTTGGACCCACACGCGTTCAGCGACGCGGACGTCTCTGTGGCCCGGATCCTCGCAACGACCGTCGAGACCGTCCTTGAGGCACACGACCGGAAGGCGGAGATCCGCGAACAGCGGGACGAGCTTGAGGCGCAAAACGATCGGCTCGAACGCTTCGCTGACGTGTTGAGCCACGATCTCCGAAACCCGCTCAGCGTCGCACAGGGGCGGCTGAAACTCGCACAGGACGACTGTACGTGCGACGCAACCGACCACTACGAGGCGATCGATGACGCACACGATCGGATGAGTGCGCTCATCGATGGCCTGCTTGCGGTCGCTCGCGAGGGCGATGCGGTCACCGACCCCGAGACGGTCGACCTACATGAGATCCTCGAACGGTGCTGGCGAACCGTCGACACCGGTGACGCCGAACTCCGGATCCGCACGGACGCGACGATCGTTGCCAACCCGACTCGACTGAGACAGTTGCTGGAGAACCTCTTCCGAAACGGCGTCGAACACGGTCGGTCGAATGCGGACGACGGCGTCACGATCACGGTTGGCGATCTCGATGGAGACGCCGGCTTCTACGTCGAGGACGACGGTCCGGGGATCCCCGACGACCTCCGTTCAAAGATCTTCGAGTTCGGCTACACGACTGCGTCCGGCGGCACGGGATTCGGCCTCGCCATCGTCGGCCGGATCGCCAGAGCCCACGGATGGGACGTCACGGTGACGGAGAGCGCGACCGGCGGGGCGCGCTTCGAGTTCCGGACGTAAGGGGCGGTCAGCCGTCGGTCGTCGGGTACGCGTTCACGCGACGGACACGTGCGCCGGTATGCGCTCGGTGGCGATCCCGATCGTTCGTGTTAGTTCGGCGGTTTGCTTATAAAGAGCTGAACTATCAGGACGGTCGGGGCGGGGATTCTCCGGGGGAAAGAACGCGGTGGGGTTTATACGTGAGTCCGGGCCGTTCGTTCAGGTAGAGGGAGAAGACCGATGTCAACGCAAGCGCGGAACGAGTTCGGCGGGCGGTTCGGTGGTATAGAGCTATTCGGCAAGGCGCATTCGCTGTCGGTGCTGTTCGTCGTGGCGTTGCGGGCGGCGATCGGGGGGA
>LFFM01000329.1_pt1 | contig 32265 bp, 26 predicted proteins | sample 643131 | NCBI WGS metagenome assembly LFFM01 (sample SAMN03777445, study PRJNA286221) | soda lake metagenome | biome: soda lake; feature: Kulunda steppe; material: water; isolation source: sample Tc-Br brine of Tanatar trona crystallizer | place: Russia: Kulunda steppe | collected 2011-07
ACGCTCGCCGCCCGCATGGCACCGTCGAAGAACTGGTTGAAGAACAGCGCGACCACGAGAACCAGCGTCCCGAGTCCGAGGTTGGTGAGGCTTCCGTATCCGGGTTCCCCGGGTCCGCCCGCGGCCCCCGCGAAGTAATCGATCGCCACCGGCGCGAGCGAGAGCCCGATGAGCGTGACGACGATCCCGCCGAGCAGCGGCGGGAAGAGCTTCCTGAACTTATCGAAGTGGTATCCCACGAGTATCTCGATCGGTGCCGCGATGATGATCGCCGTGAACATCGCCGCCAGTCCGTACGCGTCCGCGATGATTATCAACGGAGCGATGAACGACGCGCTGGTCCCCATAACGATCGGCAGCTTCGCGCCGACGGGAAAGCCAAACTTCCCACCGAACGGATAACACTGAATGATGGTCCCGATCCCGGCCACGAGCAACGCCATCTGGATGATGTAGGCCTGTCCGGACCCGACCGTGAGACCGACACCCCCAGCGATCACGATCGCCAACGACAGGTTGATGACGATCATGAACATGACGTGTTGGACCCCCATCGGGATCGCCTCCCGTAGCGGGGGGCGATCGTCGAGGCCGTATACGATGCTGCTCTCGGTTCCGTCGTCCGCGCTGGATTCCATGTCCCGGCCGAATCCGTCACCACGTATAACGCTTGTCAGGGTATAGACTTAATCGCGTATTGAATAATAGGTCACTCCGGATATAATGGGGCTATCTACAGTTTTATTCACGTACAGTACGCACTCGTCACGGAACTAGATTCGCACTGGTTGACAGGCGGATCGGCGTTCGAAGATCGGAACTTTCCGGACCCAGAACCCGGACGGAATTCGAATCGTTACGGTTTCACCGATCGTGGTTTATATACTCTCCTGACTATCCGGGTTGTGAGGGAGGATCTCACCTGGATCGCTGGGGAGGGTCTCACCCGTCACGACCGTTCATGGCTTGGATATCACCCACGATACTCGGCGGTCGAAGTTTATAAGCGAGGAGGACGGAGACACCCCATGTTCCGCCGTGAGCGCGCACAGAGCGAGGTGCTTGGCACCGTGCTCCTCCTCGGGATCACGATCGCCGCCGTGACGATCACCGTCGCGACGGGGAGCGTTGCGCTCGCGGCCGTCACCGACGACGCCCGGTCGTCCGGCGTCGAGAACGGGATGTCCCAGCTCACCTCGCAGGCGAGCCTCGTCGCGCTCGGCGAGGCGGACGCCAAACGGTTCGATCTCGGCTCGATCGACGGCGGCGACCTCCGACTCGACGAGAACGCCGGACACGTGGACATCCGTGTCCAGGGGCCAAACGGAACGATCACGAACGAGTCGTTTCCGCTCGGAACGCTCGTGTACACCGGCGATCGTCGCGAGATCGCGATCCAAGGTGGCGGCGTCTGGAGTCTGGAAGGGGATCGTGGACGGATGCTCTCGCCGCCGGAGTACCACTACCGCGGGGAGACGCTGACGTTTCCCATCGTTCGACTGACCGGCGAGGAGTCGTCGCCGAGCGCCGGGACCGGGGTCGTCCGCCGAACGGACGGCACGGAGGACGTGCTCTCGAACGTATCGAACCCGCTCCGGGACGGGACCGTCGTCATCGAGATCCGGAGCGACTACTACGAGGGCTGGTACGACTTCCTCTCACAACGTGCCGATGGGCAGGTGACCAAGGACGACGAGAACCGGACCGTCACCGCTCGACTGGTCGTGCCCGAGAACAGGACGTTCGAACAGGCGATGTCGATCGGTCACGGGGGATACAGCCACGGGGGCGGAGGCGACGGGTTGGACGAAGGCTCCTACACCGAGCGTGATTCCCACCAGTCCCCCGAAGCGTTGATCGAGAACCGGATCGAAGCCGCGTCCGAGGGCGGACGGGACATCGACGACTGTCTAGCCGGGTCGAACACCTGTGAGGCGGGGACCTACTACAGCGACGGCGACCACTCGGTCGGCGGCGACGTCGACTTCGACACGAGCGGTGAGGACATCGAGGTCGTGATCGACGGTGATCTCGATATCGGTTCGAACGAGCTCACCATCACGGACGAGACCGACGGAACGGTCACGTACTACGTCAACGGATCGGTCACGATGGAGGGGAGTGCCTTCGTCGGGACGGCGGCTCCCGAACCCGAAGCCAAGCGAACGACGTTCTACGTCGCCGGCGGGTTCCTCGAGGACGGCGGCGACGGCAGCGTCACGGTGGAAGCCATCGTGTACGCGCCAAACTCCGACACCGAGCTCTCCGGGAATCCAACCCTCCGCGGTGCGTTCGTGTTCGACTCGCTACACACGAGCGGTAACGCGTTCACGGTGGACTTCGACGCGGATCTCGCGGACTTCGAGGTGAGCATCTCGGGCGGGGCGGGTGAGAACCCGATCACGTACCTCCACGTGAGCGAGAACGTCGTCGACGTCCGGTTCGACCGGTAGCGTTGCGGCCGGCGATCCCCCGATCACGGTTCTCGCTCCGCTACTGCCTGAGCGACACGCGGACCCCGACCACTCGAAGCGACACCCGTTCGTCCTCCTCGACGGTTGCAACGACCTCCCCGTCGTTCGGCCGAGAGAAGTCCGAGAACTCGTCGCTCTCCTCGAAGTACTCCGCCCACGCGTCGGCGTACGGGGACTCGATCCGGAGTCGGATCGACTCGACCTCGCCGGACGCCGGCACCGGGTATCGGTTCGTGCTCGATCCGCTCAAGCGGGTCGACACTTGGACGGTCCCGTCGGTTCGTATCGCCTCGACGTCGTCATCGCGGATCAGTCGGACCACGGGGAGGACGGTCCGATCGTCCTCGGCGACGAACCGCGGCGGCGACCGCATCGTGGCCCGGTCCCCGTCGACGCGGAACCACGCACCTCCCTCGTAGGCGATAGTCGTGTCTCCGTTCGTGTACGTCAACGTCGACATCCGGAACGAGCGACCGTCGAAGGTCCCGCTTTCGTTCTCGTACTCCAGGGTTACTCTCGTCTCCGCCTGCAACGACAGCGTCCCGTCGCTGAGTCGGATCTCCGTCGCTCGACTCGGGTCCTCGTACCGCTGGATGTCACGGACGTTGTCGTCGAACACGTCGAAGGCCCGCTCGACGTTCGCGACGCGTTCGGCGTTCTGTCGGTCCTCCAGACCGACGAATCCGACGGCGAACACGGTTCCGATGGTCGCGGTGACGAGCGCGAAGACGAGCACGTAGCCGACCACGTCGCTGACGGCCCGATCGGAGCCCTGACTGCGATCGTCGTCCGGTTCGCCGTCAGCCCGTCGGAGCGTCATCGTTCGGACACCACCAGAACGCCGGCGATCGGATCCGTCTCGTTCGCGACGTACTCTATCCGGATCGGCCCCCCGCGAACGGTCGCCGGCTCGACGTCGACGCGGGCGGTATGCGCGAGCCGAACGGTCGCGTCCGGCCGATCCGTTCGGAGGGTGACGCCCGTCTCGTTGACGTCGATAGTGTAGGGGACGCCGGCGACACGCCTCGGGAGATCGATGTCGACCGCCACGGAAGCGTTTCCGTCCGCCGGATGCACGTCCGTCTCGTTCCGGCCGGCTTCCGCCGCCCTGGCGAGTCGATCCGCGCTCTCGAGGTTGGCGACGACGCCCTGTCCGACCACGGAGAGGTCGCCGTGAACCGCCCGCTCCGTCTGCGACTCGAGCACGCCGCCGACGCCGATGACGACGCCCGAGAGCAACACGGCTCCGATGGCGAGCGTCAGCACGTATCCGACGGTCGTGCTCACCGCGCGGTCGTCGTCACGGTGTTCGCCGCGGTCGAGCTCACGCATGCGGCTCACCCGGGGCGACCCGAACCGTCGTCTCGAACCGGAGCTCGGCCGTCCGATAGCGGAGATCGATCGTCGCGTCGTACACGGCCGCCGACAGGTCGTCGTGGTCCGCCGTCGGCTCCGATCCCGCTTCCGACCCCGATTCGGTCCGGACGGTTGCTTCGACCGTCCCAGCCGCCGCGTCGGCGTTCTCGAACGCTATTCCGTACGAGTCGTCGGGCGTCACGAGTGCAGCCGGCCAGAGATCGAAACAGGGAGATCCCTCGAGCTGCTCGCCCGTGAGATCGAGGGAGACGGTGTCGTCGTCGGTCACCCTCGTCCGACAGGTCACGTTCGGACCCCCGCCGGTCGCCTCGACGACCACCACGTGCTCGTCGGCACCCGACGCCGCATCGTCGCGGTATATCACCACCTCCCGCGGCTCGGAGAGCTGGGTACCGTTGAGGACGACCCGGAACGCCCCGTCGGTGGCGGTTTCGTTCACGAGCGTCTCAGGCTCAAGCTCCAGGACGAATCTCCGGGTACGGTCCACGTCCCCGGCGAACGTGTACGCCGTCGCGTTCGAGGCGTTCGCGAGCGACGTCTCGTTGCCTTCGGTCGACAGATACCATCCCCCGTTCATTCGGGACGCATTGGTATCGAGACTCGTCGCTCCTCCCCGTCTAACGTAGTTCAACGCGATCCGTTCCTCGAGGTCGTCGATGTCGGCTTCCAGCGCGTCGGTCGGTGCGCTCCCGCTCTCGCCGAACACGTCACGGTTCACGGCGTCGATCGTCTCGCCAACGCCGTCGACGGCGCTCGCGCGCACCTCCATCGCCTCGCCATCCGCCGGCTCGATCCCTCGCGTGGCGACGTTCTCGCTGTAGATGGTGGCGTTCAACAGGACGACCAACGCGACGAGCGACACCGCCATTACGAGCCCAGCGACGATCAGCAGCTGGCCGCGGTCGGACTCGCGAAGACGCTTCCCGTCGGGAGGACCGATGCTCACATGCGCCATGCGACGATGCGCACCTCCAGTTCGTTGTAGGTCGGCCCGTCCGCGGCATCGGGAGCATAGAACCGTGGATCCCCTTCGTCGGCCTCGGCGGGATCCACGTCACTCAGCGTCACGTTCTCGGATCCCGGAGCGGTCAGATTCGTGTCGTCCGAGACGGATATCGTCCGGCTCGCGGTTACCGCGTTGTCGCTTGGCGTTCCCATGAACACCATTCGATCGCTGGCCTGTGACCCGTCGAGGTGGTATCTGACGTACACGTTGACCGCGATCCGTGACTCGATGAACGTCCGGTTGAGTGCGTCACCGAAGGCGGTCGGGGGTCCCCCTTGTGTATAAAACGCCGACCCCTCCGGCGTGCCGGCGAACGTCTCGTTCTCCGGGTCCCAATACAACACCGCCTCGCGGAGATCACCGTTCACGGCGCTCGTCTCGAGGAGATCCGTCGCGACCGCGCGGTGTTGGTTCTCGATGTGCTGGTTCGACGTGCTCGCGGACAGCGGCGTCACGGCCGTGGCTTGGAGCGCGAACGTGAGTCCCGCGACGAGCAGGATGGCGGCGACGAACGCCTCCAGCGTGTGGGCCTGTCCGCGGTCGTCACCGTCCGTGAGGGCCGGGTGGAACATCGTCACCACACCCTCACGGTCAACCGATACTGCGCCCCGTTCACCGAGACGACTCGGCGGGACACGGTGACGTCATCGGCCGTGGTCGGCAGGTCGGCGCTCGCCCGGATCGTTTCGACGTCCTCGAAGGTGCCGTACCCGGTCTCGACGTCGACGAGGGCCGGATCGCGCTCGTCGAGCTCGTGGATAACGATCTGAACGTCGCCGTCCACCTCGAGCAGATCGTCGGGGGGAGTGCTGGCGTCGAACGGACAGTCGGCCTCGTCCGCGAGCGTCGCGTTCGCGGTGAAGAACGCGACGGTACACGCCGGGGCGAGCACGCCGGGGTTCGTCGGTGCGTGGAGCGCCGTGGAATCGGTCGCGGAGGTGCCCAGGAGATCGACCGTTCCCGCGGCGACCCGGTCGCTCACGATCGGTGAGGCGCTCTCGGCGGTCGAGAACGGTTCGAACAGGCTCGGGACGAACCCGATCACGAACGCGAGCGCGAGGAGGAACACGCCGGCACCCACAGCGAAATCGATCTGGGTCTGTGCGCGTTCGGTTCGTCCGGACTGGATCCCGGCGTGGGAACGGGAGTGATCATGGGTCATCCGACGTAGATCCACACCCCCAGTGCCAGCGTCATCAGGACGACCGCGAACTTCACGCCCGAGAGGACGGTCGCGTTCCGGATGTAGCCGCTGATGAACCCGGAGAGAACGGCCTGCATCGTCACCGCATGGAAGAACAGCATCGAGAGAACGTCCGGCTCGATTCCCCCGCCACCGAAGCTCTGGCCGCCGCCGCCGACGGCATCGGCCGAGCTCCCCTCCGCCTGCGAGGAGAGTCCTCCCATCACGTCGATGAACTGCGTTTGGAGGATGGCCATCACCCCGAGGAGGGTGACGTACGTCATGAGAATGATGGCCACCTGCATCCGCGTCCGGGAGCGTCGCTCCCGCTCGATGTCGTCCTGGTTCTCGGAGGCCTGCGCGGCCGTCGTCAACACGTCCGTGATCTGTGAGGAGGCTTCCTGTGCCTCGGAGATGAGCTTGACCGTCCGGGCGAGTCGCGGGACCGCGTACTCGTTGTTGAACTCGACCATCGCGTCCCGGAGACTCATCCCGTAGTTCACTTTCGCGTGGATGACGTCGAACTCGTCCGCGAGCTTCCCGGAGGAGGTCTCCGCGACCGTCCGGATCGACTCCAACAGCGTCTGTCCCGTGTCGTTCGCCGAGGAGAGCTTTCGAAGGTTCTCCGAGAGCTTGCCCGTGACGGCCTGTTTGGAGCGTTGCCCCCACTCGTGGAACACGGCGAGCGGGATCAGCGTCACGTACACCGGTACGTACACCCATATGAACGCGGACCACACCGGCCGATCGACCCAGCCGTCGAACGTCGTCGGGGCGGAGCCGGCAGCGATCGCGACCGCGACGAGCGCCAGCGCGGCCGGAACCGTCATCGCGAGGGAAAAAAGCGGATTGTCGCGCAAGAAGAGATGCGGCGCGGCGAGGATCTGCGTCGTTTTGTAGGTCCCCTCGCGGTCACGGATCCGGTCGAATATCCCGCCTCGACCGACGAATCCCTCGATCAGGCCGAAATGTAACAGCCCCTCTTGGCTGGTCTGTCGGAGTCGCTCGCTGCCGCCGTCGGGACGGAGGTAGCCATCGCCCGGCTCGTCCTGTTTGACCGTCGAGACGAGCACCAAAAAGCCCAGCCCGGTCAGCGGGATGAGCACGTACACCGTCGCGTACAACAGGAAGTCGTCCGACTCCCCCATCATTCCCATGATCACGAGGATGACGATGAGCAGGAGCGGGAACAGCGAGAGCGTCATGTACATCTCCCCGAACAGCTCCAGGGTCTCCAGCGTCATCTCCCGCTCCTGTTTGGAGGTTCGGAGGTGCTTCTCCTTTTTGTCCTTCAGGAACGCCTCCATGTCCCCGCCGGAGTTGACGATCGAGAGCATGTCCGCGAGGAACTGGGAGAGCTCGTCGGAGGGCGTCTCCATCGACTGTTGGCGGAGCGCGTTCCGGTAGTCGGTGCCGAAGTACTCCGTCTCGTTGATCACGCTCTGGAACTCCTTCGACACTTCCCCGTAGGTGTCTTCGGCGGTCGCCATCGCACGGAGGATCTCGAGCTGGTTGAGCCCGCCGACCGAGAGTGCGTACATGAACGAGACTGAGTCGGCGAGCAGTAGGTTGATCTCCCGCTCGCGGGCGGACGACCGGGAGTACGGAAGCGCGATGAGCGTCCCGAAGCCTAGCGCGAACCCGATCGAGCCGAAGACGAGCCCGCTGATGAACACCGCCGTCGGAACCACGAGCGAACGCAACAGCTCGGTCGCCGCCGGACTCGGCGAGGGGACCCCGAGCGATAGCGTTTCGGGAGCGATCAGTCCGATCGCGAACACGCCGTACCCGAACACGGTCCCGACCACCCAAAGGACCAGCCCGACGAGCACGCCGACGCCGAGCGATCGCGACACGTACATCTCGACCGGGTCGGTCATCCGTGCTTCCGCGAGCTTGCGTTCCACGTCGCCGACGAAGTCGCCGTCCGGATCGAACAGGAGTCCGAACACCGGATAGAACAGCCGGCCGAGGGGGTCGTCGTCGATCCGATTGCCGCCGAAACCGGTGTCGAGGCTCATCGACTTCCCTCTCGCGTGGGCATCGACTCAGCCCTCCTCTTCGGTCGGCTCGACCGTCTCGAACCCCCACTCGTCGATCCCGGTCTCCTTGCGGTTCTCGGTGTCGCCGCCCTCGGTATCATCGTCCACGGTATCGTCATCCTCGGTATCACTATTCTCGGTGCCGTCGCCCTCGGTATCGCCGTCCTCAGCCATCCTCGTCGTGTCGGGAGCTCCCTCGCCCTTCGTTTGCGACCTCATGTCGTCGGTCCCATCGTCGGCCGGTTCGTCGAACGACTCGTCGACCGTCAGTGCACCGTGCACGTCGTTCGCCCCCACCTCGCCACGGCGGGTCCCCTCATCGGTGGATCCGTCCAGCCCGTCGATAGCGACGGCCGAATCGTCTTCCACGGGACCGTTCGGTCCCGAACCGGTATCGTCATCGACGACCCGTTCGGCCAGTCGGTCCGCCTTGCGAGCCGCTTCGGCAAGCGAGTCGTGTGTGGCGTTCGGTCTGGCTGCGACGTCCCGTTCCGGGTCGATCTCGAGTAGCGCGTCGGCGACCGAGTCGGGGACGGACCCGCGATACTCCGCGAGCAGGTCGTCGGCGTTCTCCAAGATCCGTCTCGCCTCGTCGCGTCCGTCCTCGTCCGGGTCGGGTCGGGGGACCATCGCCTCCGTCTCACGATCCACGTTGATGAGGACGGACTCCATCTCCCGGAGGTCCTCGAGCGAGCGCTCCAACCCGTCGTTGGCCATCAGCGCCAGTACCGTCTCGGGATCGTTGATGAACGCCTGGAACGTGGCTGCCACCTGTGCGTAGCTGTTGAGTCCCCGATCGATCAGGTACGCCAGCACGAGCCGCCGCTTTCGGAGCTCCTCGTCGAGCGTCTCTCGACTCCACCCGCGGTCGAACATGATCTCCTCGAGGGTGTTCGAGTCGCCCATCTGGAGGAACTCGTCCGTCTCAGCCTGCCACTGGAACACGTCTTGAACGTTGATCTCGTCGTTCTCGGCGTCGTAGTGGTTGATCTCCGTGATCGACTTGTTCCGCCGTACCTTCTTGCCCTGAACCCGCGTTGACGTCTGGATCGAGACGAGATCGAGGGCGGTGAACATCGTCTTCGAGACGTTGATCGGGTCCGTGGTGAACCGCTTGAGCACCTCACCGACGGAGTCGGCGTGGAACGTCGTGTACGTGGTGTGGCCGGTCGACATGACCTGGAAGGCGGTTCGACCCTCCTCGCCCCGGATCTCGCCCATCACGATGTAGTCGGGCCGCTGGCGGAGCGCGGCCTCAAGCAGGTCGAACTCGTCGACGTCACCCTTGTCGTCGTCGGAGAAGGAGGGGCGGGTGACCGAGGCGATCCAGTTGCGCTGGGGGAGCTCCACCTCCCGGGTGTCCTCGATCGAGACGATCTTCGCGTTCGAGGGGATGAAAAGCGAGACCGCGTTCAGGCTCGTCGTCTTCCCGGAGGCGGTCCCGCCGGCGAAGATCAGGTTCTTGTTGTTCTCGATACAGAGCCACAGGAAGGCCATCTCGTCGAGCGAGAACGTCTTCCAGTTGATGAGGTCGACCGGCGTGAACGGGACGTCCTTGAACTGGCGAATCGTGTAGTTCGTCCCGTGGTCGGACACCTCTCTTCCGAGCGTGAGCTGTGCGCGCGAGCCGTCGGGGAGGGTCGCGTCGACCTGCGGGCGTCGCTTCGAGATCCCCTTGCCGGACCGCTGGGCGAGCTTGACGACGAAGTCGTCCAGTTCCTCCGTGCCGTGGTACACGTTGGTGATGACCTGCTCGTAGTCGGAGTGGTAGACGAAGACCGGCGACTCGTACCCGTCACAGGAGATGTCCTCGACGTTGATGTCGTGTTTGATCGGATCGATCCGTTCGTACCCGATGAAGTCCCGCTTGAGGTAGTACAACAGCTTCTCAACCTGGTACCGCGAGAGGGTCTCGGCGTCGTCGGCGATCACGGCCGGTTCGGGACGCGCGCTGATACGTGGGGTCCCGCTCGTCCGCTGATCCCGCGGACGGTAGCCGACGCGTTCGGCGATCCGTCGTGGGAGTCCCTCGGAGAGGTCGACGCCGATCCCTGGGAAGTCGATCCGATCCAGAAGCCGGGTGAGGGCTCCCTCGTCGTCCTCCTCGTAGAGGTCGTATCGTTCGAGGAGCGTTCGCGTCTCGTCGGCGATGACTCCCTCCCGGAACCCCTCGCCCTCGCCCGTGATCGACTCGTCCGCGTACTTGATCGAGGTCCGGAGCTTCCCCGTGAGAAACTCCGCGAGATCCGTCTCGATGCTCGTCATGTACGGCTGGACCACGTAGTACTTCACTTCGTTCTCCTTCGTTGAACGGAACACGATCACGAACGCGTACGGCTCGTTCACCCAATAGCGCTCGATCTCGCGGAAGTGCGTCTTTTTCGGCATCGGAACCGCTTTCTCCAGATCGTATCGGTTCGCGAGGGTCGTCTCTCCCTCGGCCGTCGAGAAGAAGGCCTCCTCGTCGACATCGGGATTGACGTCGACGGTTCGCTCGTCGATGAGGTCCGCAAGCCGGTCGGCGGTTTCCGCCCCGGCGTCCAACACGGACTCGATCCCGTCGGGGTCGAACCCCAGCGCGTCGACCTTGTCCTCGTGGCTGAACGGGATCGGTTCGTCCTCCTCGTCGGTCGGGAGGTTCCCCTCCTCGTCGCGATAACACTGGTCCTCGAAGTCGCTCCACGTGTAGTATCCCTTGAGAACCGGGATCTCGTACAGGTTGTACCGAGCGTGACACCGATCCCAGAGCTCGTCGCCGACCGCGTCGATCGCGGCGAGTCGAGCGCCGAGCTCCGCCGGATCGAACCCGAGGAACTCGTCGCGGTCGACCGCCACACGCTCCCACTCCTCGTCCGTCGGCGGTCTGGCGGGCACGACCGAGACGTCCGCGCCGGCGACCACGACCGACTCGGCGGCACCGTCGTGTTCCGCATCGATATCGATCCCCCTCCAGACGTCGGGGCCGTCCGCATCGTCGGGGCCGTCGGCGTCGGCATCGACGGGTTCGTCGAGATCTTCGGAGTCGCCGGTGTCGTCGGCATCGACCGCTTCCTCGGCGTCATCCGACTCATCCATGTCGACGGTGTCGTCGAAATGGTCCGAATCATCGGAGTCATCGATGTCCTCTGTGTCGTCCACCTCGAGGCTCGATCCGTCGTGAACCGCGTCGGCGTCCGCGCCATCATCAGACTCCTCCCGAGCAGTTTCCTCCTGAGCAGTCGCCTCTGCGGAGTCGGCGCTGATCTCGTCCGGCTCCGTTTCGTTGCTCTCGCCAGCGATAGACGGCTCAGGATCGTCCTCGTCCGGTCCATCGAGATCCCCAGACGCGTCTATTCCTCCATCAGTGAGGCCGACACCGTCATCCAACTCGTCCGGGTCCTTGGATCCGCCAGTCGGTTCCGGATCGCTTGTTTCCGCCGAATCGTCGTCCGGGTCGTCATTGCTGTCTGTGTCCGTTTTTTTAACGTCGTTCTCGTCGGTTGCGTCGTCGGAGCCTGTGTCGCTTTCGTCGTCGGAGTCGCTCTCGACATCGTCGTCCGTCCGATCCCCGGCGTTCCCGTCGCTCTCGACGTCCCGGTCGAGCACGTCGTCCGCTGTATCCCCGTCGCTCACTTCGTTCGTCTCGTCTCCGTCGTCACCGTCCTCGTCGTCCTCGATTCTCACGCCCTCGTCGTCCTCGACTCTCACGCCCTCGTCGTCCCCGTCGTCTCCGACCTCCTCGGCGGATGCCGCCCGCTCCGCTCGGAGTCGCTCGCGGATGCTCTCGGGGGGACTGTCGTCGAAGACGGTGCGTCCGTCGACGATAACGTCATCGGCATCGATGACGAGGGTTCCGGCCTCGGGCGTTCCGTGCCCGTCGACCGGGGTCTCGCCGTCGGTTCGGTAGGGGTTCTCTACTCCCGCGACCCGAACGATCCGTCCGCTGGTCTCCTTGAGCCGCTCCTTCACCGCGCTTGCTGGAACCGCCGGGGTCTGCGGTACGGACTCGTACAGGGCCTCAGCAGCGTCAGGGTGTCCGTGTTCCCGAAGAAAGGCTCCCCACGTGTACCGGCCGGCCGTAACCGGAGGATCCGATGCTTCGTCATCGGACGCCCCGGAGTCGGACTCCTCCACGTCCGACGCCGCATCACCGGCCTCCGGTGGGTCGGCTTGTCCATCACCGGCCTCCGTCGGATCCAGCTCCGCCTCGCCGGACATCGACCGCTCTCTCCCGTCGTCGACGGGCTGGCGCTCGGTGTCCTCGCTGTCCATACCGATCGATAGTTCCCAACGGCTCAAAAAGGTGACTGGCCAAACCCCGCGATTGATAATCATCGTGTCGGAACGGTGGTGTTTTGGATCCGCGCGGTCGAGCACCATCCGTGACGCGCCGCCAGCAGCTCCGCCAGCTCCGGACCCTTCGCGACTCCGAGGTCCGCGACCGTGTTCGGTCGGTGGTCGCCGAGGAGGTACTGGGGACCCCCCGAAGCCTCGTGGTCGTTCTGGCGCTCACGTCGTTCATGTTCCTGATCGGCGTCGACTACTACGCCGACAGCCTCGGCGACGTCCCGACGGTCCTCTGGCCGCTGTACGCGGACTCGGCCGTTGCGGTCGCGCTCGGCGCGCTCGCGCTGGCGACGCTGCTCCCGACGGTCGGCTCGGGTGGTGACGTCAGCGAGACGCCGACGAACCGTCCGCTCGCGTATCTCCACACCCTCGCGTTCGTCTGGCTGGTCCAGTTCGGGTTGTGGCCGCTCGTCTCGCTGAACCTCGCGTTCGAGGCGTACGTCACGGCCCCCGACGCGTGGATCTACTACTGGGGCGTGATCGGGACGCATCTCTGTTTCGTCGGCCTCGCGCTCTTGTTCCCCGCGTTCGGTCGAACGACCCGTGGCGCGCTGGTACTTGCCCTCGGGCTCGGCGTCGGCAACGTCGTCGTCGACTACGGGCTCGGCCACCACCCGCCGCTGTTGTACGAACCCGGCCCCGTCCTCGCGGCCGCCACGCTCGCCATTGCGGTGTTCTCGGTGTGGCTGGCCCACCGGTCCTTTCGGCGGCTCGACGCCGAGGTCGCTGTTGAGGGATCACCAGACCGGTAGCCGCCCACGAGGCGGTCCAGCCGCATCGGACACTCCCTTTCGGTCCGGTCAGACGTCGTCGACGGCGGCTACCGCCTCCCCGATCGGAGGCGCGTCGAACCACCTCTCGTCGGTGTAGGCGTTCGCGCCCGCGGTGTACAGGTCGGCAACGGTAACCAGGACGTCCTCGGGAAGGGTGATCGGATCGACGTCACAGATCGCTCGCCAGTCGTCGGTATCGCGGTCCGAGACCGTCGTCTTTGCGTTCGAGACCGCCTCGACCCACTCCGGCTGTGCTCGCTTGTACCACTGGCGGATCACCTCCTTGGACACCTGCGTTCCGCCGTAGGAGAACCGGTTCTCGTCGAAGGTACCGACCACGTCGGCGACGCGGAGCTCGCCGTCGACGTAGAGACACTCGATCTTCCCGTCCTCATGGACGAATCCGGCCTCGGCCGCCCGTTCGGTGACGACTCGGTTGACGTCTCGGGCGAGCGCGTCGAGCGCGTCGACGTCCGCGACCCCCGCGATCCTATCGGCGTCCGACCGCGAGAGGTAGCGGTCCTGTCGCTCGTACTTCGTCGAGAACTCGACGACCGGCTCCGGGAGCTCGACGACCGATTCGGGCCACGCCTCGACGTCGAGGCCGACGTCGGCCGGCTCGATCCGTCGCCGGAGACTGGATCCGACTGGAACCGTGTTCCGGAAGACGATCTCGAGTGGAACGAGATAGTTCTCCCCGCCGGCGGCGTGGAACGCGTCGTAGTCGTAGCCCGCGTCGGGACCCTCGTACGGAAGGTCCGGAACCTGTGTCAGCTCGATCGCCATCTCCGTCGGCGGCCCTTCCGCGTCCGTGAGTGGGACGACCGCGTCCTCGGGATCCGCACCCGCCTCGACCGCGACGGGATCGACGACGCCGCGGTAGTGCGTCGGGATCCCGGCCGATTCCAACCGTTCGAAGTTGAACGCACCCATCGTACAGAGGCTCGCACCCTTTTTATGCACCGTGTCGGGCATCCGTCCCCAGTCGAAGACCGAGTAGGCGTCGGTGAACGCGAACCGACCGCGGCCGAGGCGGTCGAGGGTCGCGGGTTCGACGACGCGGAAGTCCTTGACGCTCGTCATACCGGATCCGGCGACCGCCTCCCCCATGAATCTTTCATTTACGTGGTTACCTCGATGGAAGTCGGGACATATCGATCCACGCTCGTGGACATCCGCTCGTCTTCGGGATCCGCTCTGGTCCCTCCCGTTGGGCATCGAAAGGTCCACCCGATCCCCGCACGGATCCGACGTATGAACGACGAACGCGAGGTCGTCGTCCTCCGGTACGGCCACCGTCCCGGACGCGACGACCGGATGACGACACACGTCGGGTTGACCGCGCGAGCGCTGGGCGCGGACCGAGTGGTCGTCCCCGACAACGCGGGCCAGTCGGCCGAGACGGTGCGCGACATCACTGACCGGTTCGGCGGGCCCTTCGCAGTCGAGCTCCGCGAGGACCAGGCGGCCATCGTCCGCGAGTTCGACGGGGTCGTCGTCCACCTCACGATGTACGGGGAACGAATACAGGACGTCGAGGACGCCATCCGTGAGGCGATCGGACTCGCCAGCGATGACGGCGACGACACCGTCGACCACCGGGATCCGTCCCCGCCCCGTGATCTCCTCGTCGTCGTCGGCGGCGAGAAGGTGCCCTGGGCGCTGTACGAGCGCGCCGATTTCAACGTGGGCGTGACGAACCAGCCCCACTCGGAGGTCGCCGGTCTCGCCGTCTTCCTCGACCGACTCTTCCAGGGGGCGGAGCTCGACCGCGAGTGGACCGATGCCGACCGACGAGTCCTCCCGGAGGCAACCGGCAAAACCGTGATCGACGCCGACGACACCGATCCGGAAACCGACGACACCGACGGGGGGCCCGACGAGCCCGGATCGACGACCGTCGACTAACGTCGTCGACTCCGCCCCATTCACGCCGGCACCGAGGCCGTTTCCCGCTTATATATCGTTCCGGCCGACTTCCGACCCTGTTGATAAGTGTGTGCCGACGCGACCGCCGGCGCGACCGCCGACGCTCCGATGTCGGGTATCCATACACGAACCGGGTGCCGTCGGACGGGAGGGCGACAGCGGACCGTGGTATAAGTGATCGCGGCGTGGCGGTCGGGAGTATTTGCCACTCATCCTGGCGAGGTTGCTTATAAGGTAACCTTCGATCGGAGACTAGCGAGCCGGATCCGAGCCTCCTGTCGACTGGAGCCCCGGACGCGACCCGTCTCGTCGTCGGCCATCGACACGAGCGAGAGCCGATCCAGAAGCGGCGGCCAGTCGGCCGCGCCGGCGGCGTCGCCAGCGAACTCGACGGCGTTGGCGAGGCCGTCGCGTTCCGTCTCTCCGACACGAGCCACCGCGGCGTCGGCGGCACGCCGACGGCCGGCGATGAAGAGACGGTCGCCGACGACGGCCGGAATCCACGCGGGGAGCAGGAGCAGCCAGAGGAGGAGCCCCGCCAGCGTGTACACCGGTGGCGGTATCCGCTCCCGTTCGGGTTCGTACCCGTGGATCCGGTTGACTCGTCGGTCAGCGGGGCTTCGGTCGGCTCGCCGGCCGACGAGCAGCGTTGCGAGCAGCGCCATCGTCTCGACGACCACCAGTGCGGGGAGCATCGCGGTGGTGAACAGGGCCTCGCGACGGCGTAGGCGGATGAGCGCGTGTCGCAGGGCCGCGTCACGGTCGGCCGCCGACAGCGAGAGCAGTCGCGTGGAGACGACCATTTGAGAGCCGCGGTAACCGTCCGTGACGGCGATGTTGGCGGCATCCGCCCGGACGACGGTCACGTCGGGTGCGTCGACGCCCACCTCGTCGGCGAGCTCGTCGACACGGTACTCGACGAACGCCGCGGGACGATCGTCGAGGTCGGCGTCGGGGAGTCGACGCACTCGTCGACCGACGAGGATCGGGCCGAGCACGACCGATCCCAGCAGTCCGACGGCCGCGGCGACGAGGAGACCGCGACCGAGCCCGATGCCGAGGGCCCCCGCGACCGGAGCTATCGGGATCACGGCGAGGACCACCGGGACCGCGACGAGCCCCGCCGCTCCGACGGCGGTTCGTATCGCTCGGGCCGGCCCGGCTGCCATACGCGAGACCGGTACGAGGGACGGCGTATATGTCTGCCGGAGACGGTCGATGTCTCGCCCGTCCGTCCCATCCGGAGCTTTTAACCACGTTCCACCGCCAGTTTCAGGTAATGGCTTTTGAGGACCTGTTGAACGACCCCGTCATCCAGAAGTACCTCCACGAGCTCGTGGGTCCGACGGGGATGCCGGTCGCCGCCGCACCCCCCGACGGCGAGGTCACCGACGAGGAGCTGGCCGAGGAGCTCGGCTTGGAGCTCAACGACGTCCGCCGTGCCCTGTTCATTCTCTACGAGAACGACCTCGCCACCTATCGGCGGGTTCGCGACGAGGACTCCGGCTGGCTCACGTACCTCTGGACGTTCCACTACGACAACATCCCGGAGAACCTCCAAGAGGAGATGTACCGCCTGCTCGACGCCTTAGAGGAGCGCGAGGAGTACGAGCGAACCCACGAGTTCTATCTCTGTGAGGTGTGTTCGCTCCGCTTCGAGTTCGGCGAGGCGATGGACTTCGGCTTCGAGTGTCCCGAGTGCGGCTCGCCGCTCGACGCGATGGAGAACGACCGACTCCGCGAGGCGATGGGCCGACGCGTCGAGGAGCTCCGTGACGAGCTCAACGTGGACGTGACGGGCTGATGGTCGTTCTCGCAACCAAGTGCTACGTCGAGGGTGACGCTCGCGAGCGCGCGCTCGACGGCATGAACTCGCTCGTCGGCAACGACGTCGGCGAGCTCGCCGTCGACTGGACCGTCGGCGTTCGCGACGACGACTTCGTTCAGGTCGACGTGACCGGCGAGGACGCCACGGTCGCCCGGAACGTCCTCGCGGAGACGTGGGGAGAAATCGTCGCTCACGACGAGGGGTTCGTCGCCGGCGAGACGTACGTCGGCACGCTCGAATCGTGGGACGACACCGGGTTCGTGCTCGACGCAGGGGAGGACGTCGTCGTCCCGGCCGAGGAGATCGGTCTGGGCGTCGGATCACCCGACCAGGTCGTCGAGCGGTTCGGTCTCGTTCAGCACCTGTCGCTGACGTTCGTTTACGGCGGTGACGTCGGCGATCCGGACGCGGAGCCACACCGGATCGCCGACGCGGAGCGGGACCGGCTGTACGACTGGCAGCGTGGGCCCGGCCGGGTCAACGTCAACTCGGCGACCCGCGGGGAGGTCCGCGCAACGGTGAACCGTGCCGGCCACGCACAGGACATCGTCACCGTCGAGCGACTCGGTCTCCTCGAACAGAGCATCGTGTGTGCGGAAGGAACCGATCCGCCGGGGCTACTCGCCGCGATCGGCGGCTATCTCCCGGCCGAGATGCGCTGTATCGTCTGAGCCGTGAACCGACGTTTCGTCCTCGCCGTCGCCACGGTCGCGCTGCTCGCCGTCAGCGCCGGCTGTCTCGGCTACGTGACCGGCGGGGGTGAGGTCGCGAACGAGACGCTCGATGCGGAGCCGAGCGAGCCCTACGAGTTCGAGACGGAGCGCGATGCCGAGTTCGATCTCTCCGCGGACGGTACGTATCGGGTGGTGTACGACGTCTCGGACACCGACGAGCTCCGCCTGTACGAGGGGACGGTGTACGCGGGCGACCAGCCGCTGGAGTTCGAGGCGTTCCGCTACCAATATCCCGACGGCGAAGTGATAAACGGCAGCGAGTTCCGTGCTCGCGGCGGCGAGGTGGACAGAACCCCCGATGAGACGTGGGTGCGATTCGCCGACGAGATGGAGGGCGGCAAGCTCGCCTTCTCCGGCACCGGATCCCCCCGACGGTTCACGTTCCTGGCGTACGTCGAGGGGTCACACGCTGTGACCCTTCCACCGGGGTTCAGTACCGCCGTTCCGCTCGTCGGACACGTCTCGCCGCGGAGCCACGAGGTCGAGAGCGTCGGCGATCGCGACCGGATCGTCTGGGAGTCGGTGTCCGGATCGTTCGTCGTCCAGTCGTATCGCGAGACGGATCTGCTGATCTTCGGCGGGATCGTCGTCATCGCGTCGATCGTCGCGATCGTGGGCACCGTCAAGTTCCGGCGACAGCTCGAGGAGCTCCGCGAGCAACGTCGACAGATGGGACTGGGTGTGTACGACGAGGAGGATGACTCCGAGCCGGATGACGACGAGTTCCCGTGACGTGCCAGCGTCGAGACGAGGCGGTCCGCCGGTTCCCTCCTCGACCCAGCGTTCTTTTGAGCTGCGGTCGCGTCGATCCGGTATGAACGCTGCCGTCGTCACCGTCGGGGACGAGCTCCTCGTCGGCGACACCGAGAACACGAACGCGACGTGGCTCTGTGCCCGCCTCGCGGACCGAGGCGTCCCGGTCCGACGGGTGACCGTCGTTCCGGACGAGGTCGCCGAGATCGCTCGCGTCGTCAACGAGTACCATGCGGAGTACGATACCGTTATCGTCACTGGAGGGCTCGGTCCGACCCACGACGACGTAACGATGGAAGCGGTGGCCGCCGCGTTCGGACGTGAGGTCGTCGAGAACGAGGCGGCGGCCACATGGCTCGCCGAACGGGGCTACAGCGCGGACGATCTCGTGACCGGTACCACCCATCTCCCGGCGGACAGTCGACCGCTCCGCAACGTAGTCGGCGTCGCCCCCGGTGCCGTCGTCGAGTCGGTCTACGTCCTCCCGGGCGTCCCCCGGGAGATGAAGGGGATGTTCGAGACGGTGGCGGACGAGTTCGAGGGGACGCCCACACACACCGTCGTCGTCGACATCGAGGAGCCGGAGAGCGCGCTCATCGAACGGTTCACCGAGCTACGCAAGCGGTTCGACGTGAGCGTCGGGTCGTATCCCGGCGAGCGTGTGACCGTGAAGATCACGGCGAGCGAGGCGACGACGGCCGAGGACGCCGCCGACTGGCTACGGGAGCGCTCGGAGCCGGCCACGTCTGACCCGGAGTGACGGCTCAGCGGTAGAGGTACGCGACCCACGCAACGATGAGAAGGAGGCTGAGAGCGAGCAGCGCGGCCGCGGTGGCCGAGATCGTCTCCGGCTGCAGGGTTGTCAGTAGCATGGATTCGGGTTATCCGGGTTCCGTCTTAAACGTTGATCTTCGCGCCCGATCCGGCGCCTCGTGGTTCGGGAGTCGAGTCCGGTGTCTGTTAAGTACTCGGCGGCGAACCGTATGGTATGCACGTCGGCGTCGTGGTGAACCCTATCGCCGGGATGGGCGGTCGCGTGGGATTAAAAGGGACCGACGGGAAAGTGGACGAAGCGAGAGCCCGTGGGGCCGACCCCCGGGCTCCGGACCGGGCGCGTCGCGCGCTGACGCGGCTCGCCGACGGCACCCCGGATGCGACCGTCTCGACGGTGGTCGACCCGATGGGCGAGCGCCTCGTTCGGGAGGCGGGGTTCGAGCCGGCGCGCGTCGTCGACCCGTTCGAGGGCTCCGAGACGACGGGAGACCGCCGGGTGGACCCCGAGACGACCGCCGAACACACCCGACAGGCGGTTCGGGCGTTCCGCGATGCCGGTATCGACCTCGTGCTCTTCGTCGGCGGCGACGGCACGGCCACGGACGTCGCGGCGGCGCTGGAGGGAAGCGAAGTGCCGATGCTCGGGGTTCCGGCCGGCGTGAAGGTGTACTCCTCCGTGTTCGCGGTCTCGCCGGAGGACGCTGCGGACGTGGCGGCCACGTTCTCACGGACCGAGCGTCGCGAGGTAATGGACATCGACGAGGACGCCTACCGGGACGGTGAAGTCCATCCCGAGTTGCGGGGGATCGCACACGTCCCCGTGGCGGAGGACCTCCAGTCCTCGAAACAGACCGCGAGCGGCACCATCGAATCGTTGGCGGAGGGCGTCGCCGCCGACGTCCGAGCACGCGAGGGCGACGAAGTCACGTACGTCCTCGGTCCGGGATCGACCGTCGGCGCGATCAAGGCCCAGCTCGGATTCGACCCCTCGCCGATCGGCGTCGACGTCTGGCGGGACGGAGAGGTGATCGCGCTGGACGCGACCGAGGCCGAGATCCTGGCGTCGCTCGGCGACGAGAACGTCATCGTGGTTTCTCCGATCGGGGGCCAAGGGTTCGTCTTCGGCCGCGGCAATCCACAGCTCTCCCCCGCGGTGATCCGCGAGTGTGACGTGACCGTCGTCGCCTCCCGCGCGAAACTGGACGACGTGCGTGCGCTCCGCGTCGACACCGACGACCCCGAGCTCGACGCCGAGCTCGCGGGATGGGTGAAGGTCCGGGTCGGGAAGTTCGAGACGCGAATGATGAAGATCGTGTGATCAGTCGAAGCCGTGTATCCCCGCGGTCGTCACCTCGACGCCGTCGTCGGTGACTAACAGCGTGTGCTCGGCCTGGCTCACGAGGGCGTCATCGTCCTCCTTGAGCACGGGATAGCCCTTGACGACGCTCGCCTGCTTCAGCCGTCGGAGCGCCATCTCCGTCCGGTCACCGGAGAGCCACCGTGCGGCGAAGGGGAGCCCGTCGAACTCGGTGATCTCCTCCAGCGCGTTCCGTGCGCGCCGGTCGCGAACGCTTCGCTCCCGCTGGAGCTCGTATATCTCCTCTACGGTCCCCTCCCCCACCTTCCCGCGGCCGTCGGTCGCGAACGGCTCGATGGCGACCGCCTGGCCGGGCTCCAGCTCGACGGAGCGGTCAACGCCGCGGTTCGGGACGCTCGGCTCGGTGTGTGCGTCGTAGCGTTGCACGCCGTGACCCGAGAGGTTGAGCACGGGAGTGTAGCCGTACCCGCGGATCACGTCCTCGATCGCCTTCCCGACGACGCCGACTTCCACGCCCGGTCCTGCCTCGTCGACCGCCGCCTCGAGCGCCATCTCGGCCGCCTCGACGAGCTCGGCCGTACCGGTGTGATCCACGGTCACCGCTGCATCCGCGATGTAGCCATCGACGTGGACGCCGATGTCGAGACACACCATCTCCTCGCCGAAGGTCGTCTCCTCGTCCCGCCCCGGCGTCGCGTGGGACGCCTCGGGGTCGACGCTGACGTTGACGGGGAAGGCGATCCCCGCTCCCTGCTCGCGAATGAAGTCCTCCGCCCACTCGGCGACCTCGAGATGCGTGCGCCCTGGTTCGACCATCTCGCGGGCCTCGTTCATCGCCTCGACCAGCACCGCGCCGGCCTCTCGGTAGCTGTCGACCGCGTCCTCGTCGAGGGATCCGTGAGTCATGGGTTCGGCTTCGAGCAGGGATCGCAAAGAGGTTGCGGGAGGCGTCGACGAAACGGCTGCAGGAGACACAGACGAAACCGTCGCGGGAGACGTCGATCGCGAGCGATCCTCACTCGGTCGCCGTCGGGTCCGGGTCCGAGGACGTCTCGGACGTCGGGTCCGGGTCCGAGGACGTCTCAAGGGGCGCGTTCGTCTCGTCATCGCCATGCTCCCCGCCGTCAGCCGTGGGGAACCACATCGAGACGACCGTCCCCGTCGGCTCGCGGCTGGCGATCTCCAGTTCACCACCGGACCCGGTGACGATCCAGTGGACGAGCCATAAGCCGAGCCCGCTCGCGTGTTCGAGCGCCGTTTCTCGGCCCTCTGAGAACACGGTTCGCTCTATCGGCGGGATGCCGGGGCCGTCATCGGCGACGTCGACGCGATAGCTCCCCGAGCCCGTGTTCGCGACAGTGACCTCGATCGTAGCGCCGTCCCCATCGTTGTGGACGACGGCGTTTTCGAGGACGTTCCGGATCGCCGACTCGAGCAGTTCGTCGGCGGTGATGACGGCCGAATCCGGCGTGGTGACCGTCACTGACGCCTCGGGGAACGCGGTTTCGAGGGAGTCACAGAGGCGGGGAACGAGCCCGGCCAGGTCGATCCGAGCACGCTGGTCGTCGTCGTGGAGGGCGACATCGATCTCACGGGCCTGATCGCTGAGATGCGTAAGCGTCTCGACCTTTCGATCGATCACGTCGAGATGAGCCATCCCCTCCTCGTCGACGTGATCCCGGAGCAGGTCGGCGTACCCGCCGATCACGTTGGCGTCGTTCTTCAGATCGTGTCTGAGAACGCGGTTGAGAACTTGTAGCCGTTGTTCGTGACGTCTCCCCTCGGTGACGTCGGTCGCGGTGATCACCACTTCGTCTGCGGCATCCTCGAACAGTCGTTCGATCACCGTCTCGAAGGTCCGCCAGTCCCCGTTCGCGTGGGATATTCGGTGCTCGAACACCTGAGGCTCGCCCGTCTCGAACGCCTCTTCGAACCGTCGTTGGCTCGCTGCCCGATCATCGGGATGGATCAGATCGAGTATCGGATCGCCCTCGATGGATTCGGGTTCACGCCCAAGCAGCCGCTCGATCGACGGGCTCACGTAGCGAAGGTAGCCGTCGATCCCGGAGACCGCGATCACGTTGGGTGATTTCTCGATCAACGCACGATACCGTCGCTGAAGCAGCTCTCGCTCCGTCACGTCGCGGATGAGCAGGACCACTCCGCTGTCGGTGGCTGACCCGGTGAGTCCGGGCGCGGCGAGTCCGTGTGTCGTGACGGTGAGGAATCGGGGGCCCGGCGTGTCCGGTATCGTCACGTGTGCTCCCTCGGCGGTTCCGCCCGTTCGAGCGGCCTCGACGACGGCGGGGGCGTTCTCGAACGCCGACTCGACGGAACCGCCGATCCGGACCGCCGGGAAGAGCTCTCTGGCCCGGTCGTTGGCGTCGACGACCCGACGCTCGCTACCGAGCACGACGATACCGTCCGAGAGGTTGGTGAACACTGCCTTTCTGGCGACTGGAGAGAGGTCGAGCAATCGGTATCGGAACAGCACCCACGCGAGGATCGCGGACGTGATCGCAAACGAGATCGGCGTGAGATCGACCCACTGCGGACCGATGGAGCTCCAGACCGTGACGACGCCGACTCCCATGGGAAGCACGCCGGCGAGGAACAACAGCCCGGCCTGCCGTCGGAAGACGCCGGAACGTTGTATGGCGGTTCGCCCGAGCACGACGAACGTGATCAGGTTCACGACGTACGCGTACGCCATGAACCCCAACAGCGCCGGCGTCGGGGTGAACGATAACACGAGGTAGCCGCCCCCGGCGGTCACGATCGACGGGGATTCATAAAACAACGGCACGGATCCGAACGCGAACACCGAGACGACGACGGCCGTCGGAACGAGTGCGATGACCCCGATCCGGGGTGGGCGGAGCCACTCGGGTCGGTCCACGTACGCGGCGACGAACCCCGGCCACGCGATCGCTAGGATCCCGACGCCGACCCAGACGAAGCGGTTCCAGAACAGCGTGGCGTCCAGGCTCGTCGCCGACAGCTGGGCCGCATACGCCAGCGCCCACGACCCGCCACCGCCGGCGACCCCGAAAAAGGACCAGACGAGCGGACGGGAGCCGTGGAACCGACGGGAGAGCACGTACGCCCCGAACACGAACGACGCCGATCCGGCGACGAGCAGCGGAACCGTATACGGCGTCGTTTGCCACGGCATCGATACGTGGTTCGAATCGGCTTACCGGTAAAAACCATGCGAACGACTGGTGTGAAACGGCATCGATCCAGAAGCGTCCGGTCCGTCGCCAGTCCGTATCGAGCACCGAACGTTATATCCGGGTACCGACGCGATTCAGGGTATGCTCGAACCCGGTGACGACGCTCCCTCGTTCACGCTCACGAACCAGCACGGCGAGGCGGTCTCGCTCGGCACGACCGACGCGGCGTACACGGTCGTCTACTTCTACCCGCGTGCGGACACGTCCGGGTGTACGGCCGAGGCGTGTAGCTTCCGGGACGAGTGGGACGCCTTCGAGGGCCACGACGTCGCGGTGTTCGGGATCAGCGATGACCCGGTCGACGACCTCGCCGACTTCGCGGCGAAACACGATCTTCCGTTCCAGCTCCTCTCGGATCCCGACGGAACGGTCGCGGGAGCGTACGACTCCTACGGCGAGAAGCGGATGTTCGGGAACGTGTTCGACGGGACGTTTCGGAACACGTACGTGATCGACGCGGACGGAACGGTGGTGCTCGCCTACGAGGGCGTCTCGCCGGAGGACCACGGTGTGCGGATCCTGGAGGACATCGAGGCGCTCACCGGAGGGGCCTAGCGATCAGAAACCGCCGCCGACTCGCTCGAGGAGCTTCGGGACCTCGTCGGCGATCGCGTGGCGTTTCACTAGCACGAACCCCGCAACGATGACGACGAATCCGGCGACGGTGAACGCGGTCACCGGCTCGTTGAGGAGGAGGACGCCCGTGACGGTGGCGACCACGGGGACGACGTAGGAGACGAGGTTGATCTCGAACGGTCCGAGTCGGTCGAGAAGCGTGAAGTAGATCGTGTACGCCACCGCCGAGGCGAGCACGCCGAGGAACACGAGCGAGACGAGTGCGGGCAGCTCCGTGGCGGGGAGTTGCTGTGTCTCGCCGAGTCCGAGGCTGATCGCGTGCATGCACAGCGCGCCGAACAGCATCGCCCACCCGGTGAGCGCGATACTGGAGAAGGAGGTCTCCACGACGCGGAGTCCGACGCTTCCGATGGCGACGGCGACCACGCCGATCAGGATGAGTCCCACTCCGATCGTCACCCCGCCGACCAGGTTCGCGGGATCGGGCTGTGCGACGAGTCCGACCCCGACGAACGCGAGAACGACGCCGAGCGCCCCGCGGGCGTCGAGGCTCGATTCGCCGATCCAGACGGCCGCGACGGCCGCGGTTGCGATCGGGACGAGACTGTAGGTGATGGCGGCAATGCCGCTCGTGGTGTACTGTTGGCCGACGAACAACAAAGAGTTGTTCGCGGCGACGGAGAGCCCACCACTGAAGCCGATCGCCGCGAGATCGCCGCGGGTGCGCGGGAGCGGCCCGGCCTCCGTCAGGACGACGTAGGTAACCAACAATAGGGCCGCCAGATCGAACCGATACGCCGCGTACAACACCGGTGGATAGTACTCCAATCCGATCTCGATGGCGACGAACGAGCCACCCCACAGTCCCGCCAGCAGAAAGAACAGGAGGACGTCGCGATACCGTGACACGACTCGATCGACGATGTCCGATCGTATATCGGTGTCCGTTCCGGCCATCCACGGCAGTGGGTTCGTACGCAACGAACCGGTCTTTCGTACGCCCGTGCCGGGGGGCGGCCGATCGGACTCGTGCGTCGGGAGGCGGGCTTTCCGACGCCTGCGTCGAGAGGCGTGCGGCGATCAGCTCTCGATCTCGATCTCGGTTCCGGTCGCCGCGGCCTCGACGACGATCGGTAGGGTGACGGTGAGGATGCCGTTCTGGTACTCGGCGCCGATCCCGTCGTCGTCTACCGTCTTCGGGAATCTGAACCGCCGATGGTAGGCCCGCCGCGTCCCGCGATGTTCGTCCTCGTGCTCGCCGGCGATGTTCAACATGCCGTCGTCCCACGTGACGGTGAGCTCCGCGGGATCGAAGCCGGGGAGTTCCACCGTGAGGACGAACTCGTCGTCCTGTTCGTACAGTTCGTAGTCCGTGCTACCACGTTCGAACAGTTCATTCGAGTAGTCGAGACCTCCAGTCCACGTGTTGGCTGGTCGTGGGAGCGCCATCGTGTACCACCTCGAATCCATCTATGTGTAGGGTTGCGATTCTATATAAATGACACGGTCCGCGTGGTTCAATAACAAGGACCAGCTGATACGGAGTCAGTCCGACGAGTCCAGGCGGAGCCAGCTCCCCTTTTAGGTTCAGGGGACCGGAAGGGTGGATATGGAACCTGATCTCGATCGGTTCGCTTCACGACGTTCGACCGTCTACGGTGGCCGCGGCGTAGTGGCCACGAGCCAACCCCTCGCGAGCGAGGCGGGTATCGAAACGCTCCGGGAGGGCGGTAACGCCTTCGACGCGGCCGTCGCAACCGCGGCAGCGCTCAACGTCGTCGAGCCGACATCGACTGGGCTCGGCGGTGACGTCTTCGCCCTTTATAAAACCGCTGACGGCGACGTGGGCGCGATGCGAGCCTGTGGCGGCGCGCCCGCCGATGCGACCATCGAGAACGTCCGGACGGCCCTCGAAGCGGACGACGATGCGGCCTCGTACTATCCCGACGACGGCGGCTACGCCGTCGACGACGTCGCCGAGGCGGAAATGCCCTTTTACGGCCCGCACGCGGTCACGGTACCGGGGACGGCACGAGGATGGGAGGCGACGATCGAGGAGCACGGACGGCTCACCCTCGCCGACGCCCTCGACCCCGCGATCCGATACGCGACCGAGGGATATCCCGTCTCCGAAGTGATCGCCTCCCACTGGGTGGGCGCGGAGGGCCTCTTCACCGACGAGCACGCCCGCGAGGCGTACCTGTTCGACGACGAGGCACCCGTCGTCGGACAGCACGTAACGCTCCCCCGACTCGGTCGATCGATGGAACGGATCGCCGAGGACGGCGCGGACGTCGTGTACGAGGGCGAGATAGCGGAGGCGATCGCCGGGGAAGTCCAGCGTGCCGGCGGGTTCATGACCGTCGACGACCTGGTGGCGTTCGAGGTCGAGTGGCCCGATCCCGTCTCCACGACGTACAACGGCGCGGAAGTGTACGAGCTCCCGCCGAACAACCAGGGACTCATCGCGCTGGAGGCGCTCAACATCGCCGCGGAGCTGGGTGCGGGCGAGCACGACTACGACTCCGCCGAACGCGTCCACTACTTCGCGGAGGCGATGAAACTAGCGTTCCACGACGGCCACCGGTACGTCACCGATCCGGAGTACGAGGAGATCCCGCCGCTCGCCTCCGACGAGTGGGCCGAGAGGCGCGCGGCCGAGGTCGGCGAGCGCGCCAATCACGACGTGTCGTTCGGCGTCCCCGATGCCGACGCCGAGGACGCCGATACCGTACTGCTCACGGTCGCCGATGACGACGGAAACGTCGTTTCGTTCATCAACTCACGGTTCGCCGGGTTCGGCTCCGGACTCGTCGCCGGCGACACGGGGATCGCCCTCCAGAACCGGGGCGCGTCGTTCTCGCTCGACCCCGACCATCCGAACAGTCTCGAACCCGGGAAGCGACCGTTCCACACCCTGATCCCCGGACTCATCCGGTTTGACGAGGACGATTGGGCGGCGTTCGGCGTGATGGGCGGGTACATGCAGCCACAGGGGCACGTCCAGACGGTATCCAACATGGTCGATTACGGAATGCCGCTCCAACGCGCGCTCGACGAGCCCCGATGGCGCTACCGGGAGAGCGGCGAGCTGGCACTCGAACCGCACTTCGACGACGACGTCGCGGCACAACTGGTCCGCAAGGGACACGACGTCCAGCTGCTCTCGCCCGTGCTCTTCGGAGGCGCACAGATCGCCCGCGACGAGGACGGCACCCTCTCGGCTGCGACTGAACCGCGAAAGGACGGCAACGCTCAGGGGTACTGACCGGCGAGGAGCGACAGTGGTCGGAGGCCGGTCGATTCGACACGGCCGGAGCCGGCCCCCGCCATCGCGCCTCGCGTCGGTGCCGTGTCACGCGACGCCAAGGACGCCGCCGTCCGGTGTCGGCGACGGTTCCCTGATAGTCGCCTGTCCACAGCACACCGACAGATACCTATATATACGTTTGCACACACGTTTCGTTTCCGTTCACGAAAATGAACCGAGACGTTACACGTCCTCCGTCAGTCCAGTAGGTCAAGCGGAGATCGGTTCGAGGGATCGACTCGTACGGACACCTGACGCCGCTAGACTCCATACGACGATCGATCCATGCGCTGATACGATCGATTGCGGACGAAGACACGTTTATAAACTCTGGTGTGGTATACGCTCACAGCATGACGCGAAAGTTACAACGACGTGACGTACTCAAGGGAGCAGGTGGCGTGGGCATCGCAGCGATGGCCGGCTGTGCGACAGAGGGGGACAACGGCGATGCGGATGACGTCCCGGACGCCGTCATGGTCGTGGGATTCCCGCAGTCGGGGATCCAGCTGTTCCGCGACTACTACTCGGAGTTCGCGGACCAGTCGCCCGACCTCGACATTATCGTTCCGGACGGTCTCATCGACGATACGCTCCCGGGAGAGGTCGACAACGACATGAACAACGTCATCGGAACCAATCCCTCGGCGGCCGGTCCCGGTGCGGAGTTCTACGCCGAGGAGTACGAGGCGGCGTACGGCGACTCCCCCGGCGTGTTCACCGCACAGGCGTACGACGCGATGGCGGTCAACGTCCTCGCCACCGTCGCTGCGGGCGAGAACGACGGAACCGAGATCCGCGACCGCGTCCGAACCGTCACGAACCCCGGCGGCGAGGAGTTCGGTCCGGAGACGCTCGTCGATGCCGTGGAGGCGGTCGCTGCGGGCGACCGGATCCGCTACGTCGGCGCGTCCTCCAGCGTCGACTTCGACGTCAACGGGGACATCGTCACTGCCGCCTACGACATCGTGGACTTCCAAGACGGCGAGTTGAGCGTGATCGACACCGTCGAGTTCGGCGCGGAGCTCACCGAGGAGGACGAGGAGGCAACCGCTGAGGACCCGGTCGGCATCGACGGGGAATTCGAGGCGAGAGTCGGTGTGTTAATGCCTGAAACAGGTGATCTCGGGACGCTAGGGGGACCGATCCGCGACGGCGCGCTTCTCGCGGCCGATCAGATCAACGACGCCGGAATCGACGTGACCGTCGACTACAGCGTCGAGGACACCCAGACGGACCCGCAAGCGGGTATCTCCGGCGCGAACGCGCTCGTCGATGCCGGCTACTCGTCGGTCGTCGGTCCGGCCGCCTCGAACGTCAACTTCCAGGTGACGGACCAGGTGTTCATTCCCAACGGCGTCGTCGGCATCTCGCCGTCCTCGACGGCACCCGGTATCACCGACCTCGACGACGACGGCTACGTCTTCCGGACGGCCGCGTCCGACATCCTACAGGGTCCGGCGCTCGCTGAGCTCGCAGTCAGTGACCGTGTCGACGCCTCGAGCAGCGGTACGTTGTTCCTCAACGACGACTACGGGCAGGCGCTAGAGGAACAGTACATCGGCGCGTTCGAGGACGCCGGCGGAGACGTCGGCGAACGCGTCTCCTTCGAGCCCGAGCAGCCGTCCTACTCGAGTCAGTGGGGCGACGTGTTGCAGCTGTAGGACGGGCGAGTTCCGTGGAACTCGGTTTTCATACATCGCTGGTCACCCGCCGAGGAAGTCCTGCCGCACGTCCTCGTCGTCGAGCAACACCTCGCCGCGGTCGGTGTAGCGGTTCCCACCGTTGACGAGAACGTACCCGCGGTCACAGCGCCGAAGCGCCTCTTTCGCGTTCTGTTCGACCATCAGGATCGCCGTCCCCGCCTCGTTGATCCGGTCGATCCGATCGAACATGTCGGTGACGAGATCCGGCGCGAGTCCCGCTGACGGCTCGTCGAGGAGTAGCAGGCCCGGATCGAGCATGAGCGCTCGTCCCATCGCGACCATCTGCCGCTGACCGCCGGAGAGGGTCCCGGCCTTCTGTGATTGCCGCTCTCGCAGGATCGGGAACCGGTCGTACACCACTTCGATCCGGTCCTCCGGAACGCTGTCGAGGATGTACGCTCCCATCTCGAGGTTCTCCCGGACGCTCAGTCCCGGGAACACGTTATCGGTCTGTGGGACGAACCCGATCCCTTCGTGGATGATCCGTTCGGGAGGGAGACCCTGTATCTCCTCGCCCTCGAACTCGACGGTCCCGTCCATGTACGTCGTGAGCCCGAACACCGTCTTCATCACCGTCGATTTTCCGGCTCCGTTGGGCCCGACGATAGTGACGTACTCCCCGTCGGCGACGTCGAGGTCGATGTCGGAGAGGATCCGGAGGTCGCCGTATCCGGCGTCGAGGTCTCGAATCCGGAGGATGGCGTCACCCTCGATCGTGTGTTTCGTTCCCGCCTCGACGGTGTCGGCCGTGTCGTGATCGCTCATATGTCTTCACCCAGGTAGGCCTCGATGACGCGCTCGTCGGTTCTGATCTCCTCGCCGGTGCCCTCCGCCAGGACCGATCCTTGGTGCATGACGATGACGTGTTCACAGTTGTTCATGATGACGTCCATGTCGTGTTCGACGAGGAGGAAGGTGTACCCGTCCTCGCGAAGTCGGTGTATCCGATCGAGCAGCTTCTCTTCCAGCGTCGGGTTGACGCCGGCCAGCGGCTCGTCGAGAAGCACCATCTCCGGGTCCGTCATCAGCGCGCGAGCCATCTCCAACAGCTTCCGTTGACCGCCCGAGAGGTTCTCCGCGTTCTCCGTCGCGAGGTGTTCGATCTCGAAGAACTCCAACGTCTCCCACGCGCGCTCGCGGATCTCGGTCTCCTCCTCGACGACGGCGCCGCGGAGTCCGGGCGTCACCGAGCGGATCGCCGACTCGCCGAGCTGGTTCTTCGGCGCGAGCATTAGGTTCTCCAACACACTCATCCCCCCGAGCTCGCGGGCGATCTGGAACGTCCGAACCAACCCTTTCTGTGCGATCCGGTACGGTTTCAATCCAGTGATGTCCTCGCTCTTGAAATAGACGTTGCCGGCCGTCGGCTCGTGGACGCCGGTGATGCAGTTGAACGTCGTCGACTTTCCGGCGCCGTTCGGCCCGATCAGCCCGGTAAGCGATCCCTGTTCGACCTCGAAGGACGCACCGTCGACGGCGGTGACGCCGCCGAAGCGCTTGACCAGTCCCTCAACTCTGAGAGGGATGCCGGACGGGACGCGCTTTGCCGCCTCCTCCACCGCGCTGTCGTTTGCCTCCGGTTCAATGTTCCGGGCGTCCGACCGCTCCGACGCGTCCGACGGACCCGACACGTCGCTACTCATCGCGATCACCTCCTCGTGACCTCGCCGAGAGGTCGACCGCGGCGGCAGTCTCGACGCGACTCCCGAGCAGACCGTCGGGTCTGCGGTGCATGATGAGGATCAGGATGAGACCGAGGAAGACGAACTGGAGCGGCGCGACGTTGTCGGTCGCGAACGCGAGGAACGCGACGGGGTCGAGTGATGCGACGGCGTCGGCGAACGACGGCGGCGTCGGCGCGTCGATGATCCCTCGAACCGTCGCTCCGGCACGACGTGGTCCCTCGAATAACACTGCCGCGAAGACGATCCCGCCGATGACCGAGCCGGTGTTCGAGCCCGCGCCGCCGATGATCACGGCCACGAAGACGTAGAACGTCAAAAGGGGCATGAACTGCGGCGTCGGCGAGACGTTCCCCTGGCTGCCGAACCAGAGAATTCCGGCCAGTCCCATCAGCGCACAGCCGATCATGAACACCTTGATCTTGATCAGGTCGACGTTTTTCCCCAGCGAGTCGGCGACGAGTTCGTCCTCCCGGATCGCCTTGAGGTTCCGGCCGAACGGCGAGTGTCCGAGCCGCTCTAACAGCACGTAAAACCCGACCAGGAACGCCGCGAGCACGACCACGTATCCCCAGCCGATCAGGACGTTGTTCGAGACCCCGATACCACCCTCGCCGAGCGTCCCGAACACGAACGACCCGAACGCGGTCGGGTCGCCGGACCGGCCATCGACTAGGAACAGCTCGCGCACGGGATTGCTCGGCATCCCCATGCCGCGACCGCCGCCCGTTCCCACGCCGATGGTGTCCCTGAGGAGCGTGTCGAACGCGCTCGACTGGAGCGTCAATCGGATGATCTCCGAGAGCCCGAGCGTAACGATGGCGAGGTAGTCCGCCTTGAGCCGGAGCGCCGGGAGCGCCGCGAGCAGTCCCACGAGTGCCGCGACCGCCATTCCTGCAACGATCCCGACCGGGAGAGGCAGACCGAACCCCGGCGGTCCGAACGCCGGATCGGGCGAGCGGACGACGATCCCCATGGTGTAGACGCCGAGAGCCATGAACCCCGCAACGCCGATGTTGAACAGCCCGGTGTATCCCCAGTGGAGGTTGAGCGCGAGTGCCGAGAGCGCGTACACGAGCCCGAGGAACGTCAGGGTACGCATCAGCCCGACGACGCTATTGAGCCCGTCCGTGAACGTCAACAGGGTCGCGCCCGCGTAGATGAGAAGCAGCGTCACCAACACGAGCCCGAGGTCGCTCTTCCGGAGCGCGTCCAGCAGGACGCCGGTAGCGCTCTCC
>LFFM01000330.1_pt1 | contig 32261 bp, 19 predicted proteins | sample 643131 | NCBI WGS metagenome assembly LFFM01 (sample SAMN03777445, study PRJNA286221) | soda lake metagenome | biome: soda lake; feature: Kulunda steppe; material: water; isolation source: sample Tc-Br brine of Tanatar trona crystallizer | place: Russia: Kulunda steppe | collected 2011-07
CACCAACCGCCCCGCCCGATCATTAAACCCGCCGAACAAATCATACAGCACACAACCAGCGTCGCCATCGACGCACGACCCTTTCTCATGATACCCAGCGTCGAGGTCGCGCTCGTACACGTCCTCAAGCATGTAATCCGCATTCGCCTCACCCGGATGGCACGCCGTTCCTCCGGCTGCTTGAACAACGCGCTCACACCCATGCCGCAACCATCCCGACAGCGGGAACGGCGACACCATCCCCCCAATTTGATTCTGCGGATCATCCGCCTCGTACCGATCCGCCGAAGCATGATGCCGATCCGTCACAACCCCATCACCCGGCGCAAGCAGCGGGATTTCAAGCCCCACATACAGATCCGGGAGCGTGAGATTCTCGATGTCGTCCGGCAGCGACACCTCGTGATCGAGGTGTTCGGTGACGAACTCAGGGGTCATTACTCGTCACCTCCCTGCTCAGTCAGACGCGCACCGCACTCCACATCATCCTCAGTCGTGTACGCCCCGCTCCCCTGCGAATAATCACCCGAACGCTCAACCCGTGAGGATCCACACCTACGGACCCTCTCAACCAGCGGTACCGGGCCATCCTCAGGAGAACCCCGATACGACTGAACACAACTATCACTACCCCGAGTCGCACCCTCACCGATCACGTGGGCGACGCTTTCTGCCGGTCCGCTCTCAACGATCGACTCCGGCACGAGCAACACCAGCCACGACGACTGAGTCGCCATATCACTACACAGACCAATTCGGCCCGTCACAACGAGTTCGTGCACGCCACGCATGAACACCGACGGGTGCGCGTGCTCATCCGCCCCGCACATCACGTATCCGACTTCAAAAATAGGGTTGCCAGCCGCCCGGAAGGCATACGCCGTCACCCCATCGCCTTCCCGGAGCTCACAGCCGCACACCTGACACACCACCGGCCCTACCCCGAGCGCAATCGCTTTTAAATGCTGTATGTCTTCAATTTGACGGTCTTCGGCAGGTTCTTGTGTATGCTTTTTTGATTTTTTCATGGGTTCTGTCGACAGGAACCCGGCCTAGGTGTCCTTACCACCTGGGCAATCTTCAGTGTTCCAACAGACCGGGCTTCCTCATCTATAGTTACTATATGCAGTCACTTAAAGTTACTGTGTGTAGTAACTCCTCCTCACGGTCCGTTCTGACTGCCTTGCTCAGTGAGAGGTACTATATATTGGCTCAATCACTCAAAGATATGGTCGATGATCAATACCGTGGACTTCTAACAGAGCGGGAACGTGAGATTCTGAGAGGGGAAGCAGATGTCTCTGACAACTATCGATATAGAGTTGTCAGTCGTATCCGCACGAAAATCGATAACGTAGATAATGATGTGGAAATACTCGCTGAAAACAGACAGGATTTACTTGAAGAGTTGCAGCAAATTGTATGTGATTCTGAAGAACATGACTAAACCTGATTAATGTCTTACTCACAAATTCCTAACGCAATGTGCATCCCCACTTTCGGCGGGTGAAATCAGGAACTGTCTTTCGATTCTCACGTGAATTCCAACTGTCTCCTTGTGCCCCGTCTTGTTTTACTAATTTGAAACCAGCTGCTTCGTAGATCGTCCCGTAGTTACCGGCGACTCCAGCATATGCAATTATTTTCCGATATCCTTCTAAGCGAGCCCACTTCCTAGCACGCGCGATGAGCCAAGAACCGGTATTTGCGGGGCGAGTTGGTAGAGCTGCAAATCGGGAGATACTGATAACTTCATCAGCATCAATGTGCCTGGCGACAGGTCGTCCGAGAATACATACAGCGACCAACTCTTCATTGAATCTTGCACCAAAGGCAGCTTTCCATCCCGGAACAGAACCAAGCTCATGATCCACCATCTTGGCATCTAGAAAGCTATTGACCTCTGAACGACTTCGTTCCCGAGTTAGTCTCAGATCATCAACTGAATTCGGCTTGGGTATTCTGCTGTTCATACACGCCTGTAGTCGACGGAGAATAATAAAGTTACTGTATATAGTAACCTTGCGTTGGCGAGTGTCATTTATCCTCTAATAGTATTTGATCTGCTTCACAACGACTGGATTCTGGAAAATATGATAATGTCAGTAAGAGGCGTTATTTTGTTGTTTCATCTTTCGGATTAGCAAATTTGTCTCCGTCCTCACCTTCGTAAACCTGTCAGTGACAGCTCGCACAGAGAGCTATCACATTATCCGGGTCGTCAGCGCCACCGTCTGTTCGTCGATAGAGATGATGAGTTTCAAGATACGGATTGCCACTTATTGTGGTGAACGGCGCTTCCTTCCCACAATTCTGACAGACGCCGTCAACGAGCGCAAGCGCGTAGTCTCGGATGGCTTGCGACCAGAATCATGATAACGCGTTCAGTGTAGACAGAGCGGTCTACGATCTCGTTGACGAGTGGGTACTACCTCAGACAGTCGGGCGGATTGAAGGTATGAGCGCATAGTTCTGTGTCAGATTCGAGGCTCATTCCTCGGAGACACTGGAGAATATACGCTCGAAGAATATTTCCTGTGAGATATAGCGAATCCTACTCTGATACCTCTTCAACGAGGTCCCGTAAGTAATCGGGCTTGACAAGAGTCCCTTGAAGTCTCGTCACAGTATCCGTTTCTTTGAACAGCATATCGCCATTCCCTCCCAAATCTTCAGCTCCTGACTCGTCTAAAATCACCTGCGAATCAGAGGCAGACGGTAGACGAAACGCGACACGCATTCCAAGGTTTGCTCGGAGATCAGTATCGATAATGTTCGCGCTGGGTCGTTGGGTCGATATGATCAGATGAATACCCACGCTACGGGCCTTCTGTGCGATACGACGAACGTGAGTCTCGAATTCGTCACTCTCATCTCCCAACCCATCGATTAGGTCTGCGTATTCGTCGATAATGACGACGAGTGGCTGGAGTGGATCGTCTGCTCGCTCGTTATGATCTTTGATATCAATGCTCCCACTTTCGCCGAGAATTTTTGTGCGACGGGGGATCTCTTGTTCAGCAATCTGAGCGAAGAGATCAGCCGTATCTTCGCTTTCAGTTATGACGCTCCCCTGTTCTAGATTCGGCAATTGGCTACAGAACATGAAGTTCGTCAGCTTCGGGTCAACAATGGCGAGGCGGAGTTCTTCGGGATCAAACGTTTTCAGGAGACTGGTCAGAATCGAATACAAGAACACAGTCTTCCCACTTCCCGTGGTTCCTCCTACCAACATGTGTGGTGCCTCGTCAAGCGAGGCCAGATAGCCATCTCCATTTGGTTTTACGCCGGCAATGAATGGCAATTCACTCAGAGTCAGATCGTTCCGGTCTGGCAGTATATTGAGATAGTCTTGAATTGGAACGATATCTGTCTCCTCTCGCGGAACATCAATCGCGATGAATTTTGTCCCGGGAAGGCGGTGGATATACGGTTCCCGTTCTAATGCCATTTCACGCGCTATGTCCTCTGAGCGGCTTTCCAGGGAGCCTTGTTTCTGACCACTCGCCAGTTCGACTTTGTACCGCACAAGATTTGGCCCGACCTCAACTTCATCTGGATCGATTCCAGAGATATTGATCCCGAACTCGTGAAGAACACGTTTCAGTGACTCCACCTGATCGCTATATTGCTCTGGATCACCGAATGAACCGGGGGCTGTGGACGTATCGCCCGGCTTCTCTTCATGAGTAGATTCTCCGATAGCAGGAGTTCGTTGATCGGTATCTATCTCGGATGGCTCATCCTCTTGTTTGTCACCTTCTCCGCTGTTTGCCTCACCTACCGAATCAGTTGGCTCAATAGTATCATCTTCATCGGGCTCTTCAGTTATCGGATCGGTTGGTGAGAGGTCGTCTGTACCGCTCATTATGAGACGAACAATCGTACTCTTCGGGAGCCGGGTCACCAAGAGTCTCTGCATATCCTCAGTAATACAATCCTCCGTAGATTCGCTCGCACTCTGATTATTGATTTCCACGGAGACGATACGAGAGGTGACATTCATCTGTTCGTCACCACGGAATACATTATTTACCCGCTCAACCCACTCATTCTTATTACCAGGAACATCTCGACCGATCAATTCATAGTAGAGTTGCTCTCTGAGGGATTCACGACGAGGGGGTGTCGTTATGTTGTCTTCTCCCTCGAACAGCCCTCGAATCGTTGTTGTCGTCTCAGCAAGCTGGTCTGACGCATCACCACTAACAACTTTGTCACCGTCATCTTCGGTTACTTTGAATGCTTGGTCAGGCTCATCGAGCGATTTCACCTCGACGATCTCTAATTCGAGCCCACCGTTCCCGTCTGGCTGTAAGACGATGAAATCAGCTCGTCGATTAGAGTCTCCAAAGTTTAGCCAGTGACGGGTGCGTGGATCGTCGATTGAGAATATCAGCTTCGGATCCTCGTACGTCTCTTCGAGCCAATGTACCGCGATAATGGCACCGAGTAACCCCTTCGAATTCCGTGACTGTTGACTCCCAATTGTCTCTTGAGTGATCAGCCGCAAAAGCCCGCTCCGCTCTGTGTTTGCGATACGAGTCGCTATTGATTTTATATCTGTCTTGTCAGGTGCAATCGGGTACTCGTTGAGAATCCGCTGAAGGGTGCGAGTAAACAGGTCAATGTCTTCCGAGTAGATCGCATAGTCGCGGTCCCCTCGACGTTCCTTAGAAATCAGATCCTCTTCCCAGAACGGATCCGAATTCATCGCCGGCGCAGATACGCACGTCCAGATAGCTCGGTCTTTGAGTGTATCCACGACTTCCCGTTCGAGGGTAAGTTCGTGGACTCCCGAATTGTGAAGCTTTTGTCGTTGGTTCTTCAATTGGTTGACCAGATCTTGGTACTCTGAAAAGAGCCTCCCCTCCGTAGAAGCGCTAATATTTATTTCGTCTTCAAATACGTCGTACTCGTACTCTTTTGGAACGTATAGTGGATTGATCGAGGTCTGCATGTCGCGCTCAAACTCTTCAATATAGAACCTCGACTGGTCATTTACAACGACGATATGCTTTTCATTCTGGCTAATATGGTCAAGCAGACCCTCGTAATCGCCACACTCCCGAGTTAGTATGGTGAAGTCGTCAGTATCTCCTTCTGGGCCGAATACGTTGATGATACCTTCCTCTTCAGCAGAGGTCGTCCCTGCAAGGATGTTCTTCGATTCACCGTTGATATATGCATATTCGATGGTTGCGCCGTCAAGTTCCTTATTCTCTGCAGCGTCGACGACCGTCGTCAGGAGCTGATGTGGCTGAATTGGGTCAACGACCGTTATTTTGAGATGTTGTTCTGCAGGTGGATACGCAGCGGTGAATTTGTTTATCAAGTAATCCCATAGATATTTGTTGTCTCCTGGTTCGGCACGTCCTGCTTCCGTGTACACCGGGAGAGTAGCCTCCTCCCCTGATTGAATGAGATATGTTTCTTCCTGAATTAGTCGGCCACCACCAACAGTTAGATTGGTTAGGACATGCGGTTGCTCCTCGACTGTTTCTTGGAGGAACTCCTTGTCCGTCTCAGACAAATTCGAGGTGTTTTCTGTGACTTCCGTCGCTAGCTCGACATACTTCCAGAGGTGAAGTGGATGAAGCGGGGAAAGTATGAGTTCACGACCATTACTCGTCTCCAGCAATATCGTATCCAGGAGAAGGAAATCAGATAGGAGGCGACGTGCTCCTTTTGCACTAGCATCCTGGAGTGACCGATATTTTTTATCGAGTTTATCCTGTGTCCGACGATAGTTCTCAAGGTATGTCTGAGCGGCACTGAGCAGGTCTTCGTCGCCTAGCAGTCTGATCATTGGACTGTGGATAAGCGACGGAACTGCATCGACGAGCTCCTCTCGAGCATCTAGGTAATCATCGAACGCATCTACAACTGATTGGAAGTCTTTTGATTGCTCAGCAAATGTACGAAGCTTCTGGAAACTGCCGCCATCCTCGTCAACAGTGAAGTATTCGGTCTCGAGGGTTGGGAAATCGGTAATAGTACTGCTTCGGGAATCACCCCCTCGGACAACGCCCCCAAATCTATCTGTAGTTACGAACTTATCTATGAAATGAGATAGATCGGAGTGGACATCGACCTGGATCTTACTGTCATCGTCGTAATCGAATTCGATGGTCTTCTCATTCTTTTCGATTCCGTCACGAATATCCTTATCAAATCTTCCCGCTAGTGACGATAATTCCTCTTGATTACCCGAGAAGGTCATCTCCATTCCCACGCTTGCATCGTCCGAGCGTCGGGTGTATTGGCTCCGTCCTTGGCCTCCACTATCTCCTCCCCCAGACGTATCATCGGCACCACCCGAATCCCCGCCATCCTCACCGGTCGTTGCAGGAACCCGGCGTGATGTCGTACTAAACGCATCCCTGACTCGGTCGAACTCAAGTTCCTTCAGTAGGGAATTATCGTTGGTGCGCTGAAATCGTCGCAGACGGTCAATAAACTGCGCTTGGTCTTCTTGATTGTCATCGGTTGACTTGATACTGTTAATCAGCCGCTTGCGATCTCGGTTTGTGATATGGATTGTACGGCTCACCAATTCGGCGTTTTTTTCGAGGCGACCGGATACTTTCGACGGGTCCTCAAGCAGATGTGAGTCTACATACAAGCCCAGGACGTTCAATTCCTTTCCGAGTGCATCGATAGACTCCTGGTTTGTCGATTTGAGGCTGCTGACGCTATACTCTGCAATCGATCGGATATCGAGATTAGCATCAATACTCTCACCAAGAGCATCCCACACCGCTTGAGAGGGTTTATTATCTACAAATTCTGGCCGATCAGCCATGAGGCTGCAGAGAGATCTACGAACGAGACCGAGCGGTACCGTTGAGAGCCTATGCAAGGAGCCTAATTTCGGTGGATCGCCTCGGACAAGGACAATGATACGATCGGGAAGCGACTGGTCATCCCAAGATAGTTCTGCCTCAGTTCCATTGCGCCATTTAATAGCCGTTGAGAGCTCGTCAGTAACACGAACATTGGTCCCGTCACAATGGGCGGAGAGTGAATCTAAGTCTGCTTCTCCGATACCCACAAGGACCAATCCAATATTGTAGTCACTTTCGTCATTGAAGACATCGATTAGTGTAGCTGGAGTAAGCGAAGGGGGAGATTCAACCATTACACCGAGTTGTTCCTCCGGAAGCTCGTCAGAAATGAACTGGCCGAAGGCTTCGCTAATCAGCACCTGACTCTGTTCTTTTGTGTTAGTGTTCGGATCTGGTAGGTCGTTGAGTCTCATTATAGGTCGGTGGAAACGATGGTTACACCATCAGCGTATTCTTGAGCGAATCCAAGGTCAATGACGGCTTGCTTGAACCCCTCATAATTACGATTCGAGAGGGGATCACTCTCCACAGTACTTGCTCCTACGGTGATATCCCACTGATCGAGATGGTCACGGTCTGATTCTGTTCCGCCGACGATTATCCCGTATCGTTGGCGAAGGCGCTGACAGAGTTTTTGTAGCGGTATTTGTTCATCCGGTTCGACTACCGACAGTATGACCGCTTCCAAGATCTCCGGATCAGGTGAAATGCGGCGTTTGTTAGCTCGATTTCCGCGTGGCTTTAGGATCCCAGATCGCCACCCGTACGTCTGAATGGTATCGACTGGAGTGTATGTCTTGTATCGGGATTGGTGAATCGCATCGTTCACCGTGTTCACAAGCCTATCAAAGACATCTGAGGCTGGATCTCCTTCGAAGAGATATCGGAAAGTGTCATAGTCTGACTGAAGCTTTGAATCGCTCTGACGATTTAATTCGAGTAATTCCTGATCCTCTATTTTCTGGAATATTCCATCTTCATCGTATTCGCTCGTGTCCCGGTATCCACGACGGTCAAGAACTGCCTCTACGCCAAGCCGAGACGCGGACTGTACTTCAGTCCCAACTGCGTCGTAACACGCCAAGCTTGCGTTGGCTACTGGGTTATTTTCGCCTCCTGTATAGTTCATCAACAGTGGTGCTCGCGCGTCGCGTGCGTTTTCGTTGTCGCGAACCTCATTGCGTCGGTTTGCCATATAAGCATACAGAATAAATGAACTGAATTTCACGACACGACGCAGGTCTCGCGGGTAATTGACTGAACTTCCGTTAGGTTGCTTCAGGTGTTCACCAAGTGTCTCGAATCCGTCGACAAACTCTGAAGCAATCTTTCCATCAGCTAATGGATCGTCTGCTTCGGGTCCGTCCCACGATTTTACGGTTGCTGCGCTCCTCTCAGCATCTTTAACAAGCGGCCTGAACAGAACTGAGATGCTGTCGTGGTGGTCTGTCAGTTGGTCGTTGAGTTTGCTCTCGAGTTTTCCCTCGGATGCCTGTATAAGATGGTGAATAAACCGACCAACGGTAACACCAGCTGTGGGATTGATGACAAACCAGTCACTCGTACAGGTCGGCGCTGAACCCCGTTGTGAGGCGTAGAGAGCGTTGTCGTTGGCCAGAATCTTTCTGAGAGTTTGACGCAACTGATCCAACCGCTCGTATTTCTCACGGGGATCAATTTCGAACCGGTCAGTGATCTCATCCGGAAGTTCAGAGGACGGGGTCTTACTCGGCTTCTCTGTGAACTGGAAAAGTTCCTCGGGAGAATGGACATGACCGAGAGCATGTCCGAACACCGTTTGAGCAACATGAACCGGTTTGAGCGACCGGCTCGTCGCTTTAAATCCAAACATCCACACAGACGCATCGCCGTTGACGTCGTTTAGTTTGAGACTCATTATTGACGATACACGCTGTTATTGACGTCGGTACTCTCCAAACGACCCGTCTCTGTATCTTTCACCGTGATTGTGCCGGTTTCCTCACTATACGTCTCATGATACTCTATCTCTTCCATGAATTCGAGGATCTGCTGTTCTATGTCCCGCGTCCGGAGGGTGTACGGAATGTCAGCATCAAGCGCACCCAAAGCACGGTAGAGCGAACGATTGATTCTGAGACGGCTAGTGTTCTGGTCTCGGTTGTACTCTAAGATTGTGTGTGATGGTGTGTAGTCGATCGCATCTCGGATTTCTGGGTGAAGGATCGGTCGGCGGATATCGAAATTGTTCTTTTGAACAGAAGTGCGTGAGATCAATGCGAGAGAGCTTTTTGAACGGTAATTATGTGACATCCAAAGTTGAAGTTCGGACCGCTTAGAGTTGTTCGGCTGGAAATATCCGTTCAAGAGCTTGATCAGTTGCTCTTTGTTGCCCTCTCGTGAGGACCCATTCCGGTGGTTGAGGAAGTCGTATTCGACGTTCTGGTAGAGCGAATAGCTGTCGTACCCAATATCCATCTGAGTGTCCTCAAAGAGGAACCGGCGTTTCTTTTGCTGGAATATCGGGACGACCGTTTCCCCGACGTCATCCCTATCAGAGAAGTTAGTCTCCCGTTCGGCGTCGGCCCAAAGCCTACTGTCGATAAACGGATGAACAAGTTGCGGCGAACGGAGTCGACGTCGGGCTAGATCGAAGATTGCGCCACTTCCTTCGAATGCGAGATTGTAATATTTGAGTTCTTCACCGAAATTGGTCTGACATTCCTTGAGACCAGCAGTGAGGATATAACAGAGGTAGTTCAGTAGATCTCGAACTGTAATATGTTCATCGTAGTTACCTAGATCAGTCAAGAAATCGACGAGATTCTCCTTGATATCTTCCTCGTGTAGCTTTTCTGCATTGTATTGGATATGGCATCGACCGGAGTGGTCATGCCCTTCAGTTGCGAACTCACCGGCGAAATTACGGATAGCTCGTTCGATGACTCCCGGTGTGAGAACGTTCTGGTTGTTGAGATTGACGACGACGATCTCGTCGAAACCAATCTCAACGAGGCCGTCCTCGTTATACACAATCTGGTTCTGGAGCTGTTTCTCGACGGTATTGAGGAACTTATACTCATCACGATGATCAGTAGTCATCTCGTGGAGTGGCCCGTCGTTAATTGCTAAGATGCCCGGAGTATCTTCCTGGTATGCCTCATCCCATTCTTCTAATAGGTCCTTGTAATCTGCATACTCGGACGCATCTAGAAGGTAGAAGAACTCATCTTCGGGGAATTCGTCTTGTTGCATCAAGATGTGCTGTGTTTTCCCGTCACCGGGATTCCCCGTAAGTACGATCTGTTTCCCGTTTTTTAGTTTGTTTTCGAGAAATGAATCGAGATTTGTTTCGATATGAATCTGCCGACGCTGGTGCGGGGTCAAACTCTCGGCAAACCCGCCTCGGGCGAGTTCCGCCAAGAAATTCTTCCCTGTTTGAGTCCGTTCAGTGGCCATTATTTGAGAGGATGTGTCAGATGATATCTTACCATGACTTATCCCTGCCGATTACGTGGAATTAGAAATCTGCGAGCGAGTGATTCTGGTAATCAACCTCGTGTCCGAGCTGGAGTTCTTCCGTTTTGTCGAACGACTTGATATCCTCCAGTACCCAGTCCTTTTGGACACGCATACTTACCCAGCGAGACTTCCAGTGGTCGTAAATTTGTTGTTGTTCAGCGGATGAGTCTTCGAAAGGCCAGAAATAATCAGGGTCGTCAGTCAGCCCGAAAAGGAATTCGCGGAAGTTCCCCGCCAACGGAACAGCATAAATTACTCTCGGAGACTCGTGGCGGAGGAGCTCACCATCGAGGCCGAGATTCTGTAACCCCCTACGGATCTTTCTCATTTTTGGAGCGATGCCTTCACCAAATCTTCCTTTGACTGCCTTACGGTTCTCCAGCATCTCTGTCACCTGAGCAAGACGTTTTCGAGCACTTGATCCAAATTGAACCGATCCATACCCCTCTGTTGTCCCGATCTCTTCAAACTCGATCTGGCCGTTTGGTACTGGGATCCGAACTCTGTCGTACTGAGCACTACCCCGCTTGAAAAGGCCAGTTGTATCTAAGAATACGAGTTCGTTGTTTTTTATGACGGCCTCGCCTTTCATCGCGCTCGCGATCCTCGACGAGTAGCCTTCGTACTTCTCTCGATAACTATCGATCACCTCCGGTCCTGTGAGTGCCATGGCAACCAGTTTACCCCCGAGGATGTGGTTGTACGGGGGAATCGCACCACAGACTTGGATGTTCATCATTCCGGCACCCACGCGACGTTTTTTAATTTCTTTGAGAGCAGTTCGAAGCGCCTGTTGACCGGTCTCTGAAGAGAGCGCATCACGGATGAACTCCTCATCGTCGTCTTGATCCTGTTGAAGGAAGTACTCTCTATCCCGAAGGAGCTTCTGAAGGTTCCGCGCTCGCTTCTTCACGAAAAGCGCAGTCTCGCTCTTTTTTTCCCATGTGTCTAACGAGTCGGGGTCGATATCCCTAATATCTAGATCTTCGAGATCATCGGGTTCCAAATCAAACTCGGCCGGATCGAAGACATTCTCGTGGGCGTCCGGATCCTCTACCTCGTTCACAAGGGGCGGGGATTCCTTAAACACGTAGGTCCCGAGCCCTTCAAGCTGCTTGAGACGCTTGAACGCTGTATCGCTCGCCGTTTTGAAGTCTTTCTCCGTTAGGTCATCGAACCGCTCGATGAAATCGTCGAAGCGGACATTCTCAATACTCAGGTCGATTGCGTTTTCGACGGCCGCACGGAGCAGTGAGGTGTATTCTGCGATACGCTCGTCATATTCCTCCTCCGTCTCCAAGAACTCGGTATCTTCTACGGTTCGGGTCGTTTTATCCTCGGTTCGCTGATCTGCCGGAAGAGGCTCTTCATATTCCACCTTTCTGTATTTCCGCTCCAGCGATTCCTCAAGCGCGTCAACTCGCCAGCCGATGTGCTTGTCGCGCTGCTTCAGATTCATCATCGAACTGGCGAGCGATGCGATACCCATCACGGGATGGTGCTTACGAGCAGCGTCCCGAATGAGGAAGTTGATGTTACGTCCAGGGACGCTGTTGTACGGAGTCAACCAGGTATATCGGAAATACCGCCAGATATCATGTAAATCAAGCCCGGTATGCTCGTCTGTCACCCCTTTGTCAGCCACTTGAACGTACGGTTGGATCTCATCGTTAAGCGCGACAGTGATCTCCTCTCGATCGAAATCGGTGAGGTGTGAAAGATCATTGTACAGGTCGCTTCCGTCAACAATTAGATCGGTGACGTCTACGCGTACGCCTTGATGCCGATCTGGAGTCTCCATTTCTCGAATAAACCGGCGAACGCTGTCGTCGTCGAACTGTGCGCGCCGTTCCTTCTGGAGGATCTTGCGCTCCTGTTTTTTGTACTTCTGTGGGTCGTCTTCGTATCGGTCCGAAGCTGGGGGATACAGGCGAACAGGCGGATGTCCCTCAATTTTATCGGGGTCTTTCTCGAGGAAATAATCGATTTCGAGGAGATCGAGAAGCGCCTCTAGAACGGCGAGGTATTTAATCCTCTCTTGATACGCCTCCATCGCCGCTCGGTCGTGTGTCGGAGGGGTTTCCGGAAGATCATTCTCGATATCGTTGATCTTCGCAGCGATAACAACCTCGCGATCGTTTGGCGTTTGGCAGATACGGTCACAGAGTCGATCGAGGTCGTCTAAATACTGGTCACTCAGGTCTGGTTGGAGAAGATGGGATTGGTCGGCATTATAAATCGGAGCCATTGTGTACGAAACGTCCTTAGTAGAAAATGATTCAGCTCAGAGTGATAAGGCTACCGCTCTGACTGACCGGCCATGTTTCGACACCGACTAAGTCAATATGAACCCATACAAAATGATAGTTTTGCTTATATGGACCTATATAATTAACTTTTATATTGTCAATATTAGTTAGATGACGCGTTACAGATAACCTCCTCGGTTTTTCTTCAAGATTGCAAACAATTTGAGTCCAGACTCATTTTTTACATTGACTGGAACACCTCTACAGGATGGACACGTAGATCTGCGGTCAGGGTGGCCTACTCCTCACGTTTATTTATAATGACTCATGGATGGCACTTTCCAACTGACGGAATCAGCCAGATTGGATCGTTGAATTGACTACGAGAAAGTATCTGGATTTGAATGTGTTTACCCTCCCAGATCCAGGGGGACCTTTTGATATCAGGTATAAAATGAATAGCGGAAGAAGTCATTACTCCGCTTCCCCTCGATGCCGGCAACATCCGACTTATCGTGATCATAGCCTGCGTCAACCAGAACTCGATCTGGGAAACCTGCAGCAATACTAACGCAGCACCGTGCGATGATACCGGTGGCTACACACACTCAACCGTGAGTGGCTCGAAGTCGTCGCCAATCTCTTGCTTGGACAGTTTGCTATGACGATTCTCGATCGGTTGGGGTCGAGAATCATCTCTTCGAGATTGAACTGTTACCTGCGGACAGCAAATTCTACAATAAACGTGTCCTCCGCTGTCCGCGTGAAATTGCCGCAACGGTTGTCCAGTCCCGAAGAAAGGTGAGCGAATGAAGGCTTAACTCGATGCGTACGAATCGTAGATGACAATCTAACGCATGTAATCACTAGTACGAGCCCAGATTTCCGAATAAAATAGTTGTTTCACACAGTTTCTTGGGCCCAAACAGAGCAGACTACACGCCACTGTACTCGAAGTTTGAATCGAATAACTCCTCTCGCCACTGAATATCGTATTTGTCGTACATTCTATCGAGCAGTTTCTCGTTCTTGCGTGCTGTAAATGGAGTTCCGACAATGTGATTCTCTGTAATTACGATCGCATACTTGTCGTAGACCTCACCTTCGATTTCGTCGCCTCCAGTAGTCCAACCTTGGTTGGGAACGTCACCGCGAAAAATCAAATGAATTCCTGTACCTGATTGCGAAATCTCTGCGTAGGTGTTTGCTTCACGTACAAGATTCCAGGCTTCAGGATCGACTTTGCCCGTTGCAGGATCGATACAGCCATCTATGTCGACGACTACGAAATCATCTCCTTCACGGGTAATTATCGTCTGTATGCCGCTGATATCTTCTTCGTTGGCGGCGATCTCTTTGGCCTCTTTGTAACTATACCACTCCTTGATATTCTTGTAGAAGATTTCCGTTACTTCCCCTTGGTCAATTCTCGCTGGTTTTTTTCTGACACCGTCGTCCTCTTTCACTTCTCTGTAGCAGACCCATCGATCTAGCCTTTTGAGCCTCCGTAGAAGTCTAGAGTTTCGCCCATTCGACGCCACAAGTTGCCGCATTAAGTTGAGGACGTAATCGTCTGATCATAAAGATTATCCTTTGCTGAACAGATTTATCCTGCATTCCATATGACCAATTCAACGGACAAGGAGGCGTCTCTCCCTACTGACAAGGACGAGAGCGTCTCAAGGGAGTTTCAACTCAAACAGTTGATGAGCGAACATATGAATGACCTCGTTCATACCTACAAGACCTTCTTCCAGATGTCAGTTAAAGAACGCAAACTGGGGAAATACATTGACGGTACAGCAGCTGTGGGCGCTGCTATTCTCACCGGAAACTTGTTCCTAAATATCGTCCCCACCTACGTTAGTATCGGGACTGCGATCGTTATCGGTATTGCATCTGGGGTGAGTACATTATTCGAGTTCGAATCGCAAGCCAATGACTACGAGAACGCTGGAGACGCTTATAACTCACTGTTCAAGGAATTTAAGCAGTACTATCGTCTCATCTATACGGATCCCTCTATCCCCTACGAGGAAAAACGGGACAAGTTAGAGAAACTCACTGAACGCCACCGTCGGCTGAATAGTCTCACCCCTACGACTGATGACAAAGTCTACAAAAACATTGATACCGAAGATATACTCTCCAATATCCAGACAACCGACGACGAACGGGCCAATCTGCTATACACACCCAGCGAAACAGAAGCTGAGTGATCTCTTCCTCAGGGATATTTCGGGTTCTATCGCCGATGCGGTTAATTTATCTGTTGTCAATCGGACAATTCCATAGAGAGTGCCTGTGTGAGTGTTTTAGACAATGACTCCGTATGGTTCTCACCCGGCTTTAATGGATGGTGAGCAACAGGGATGAGACCATCAGCCCGCAACGATTCTGAATCTGTGCTCCCGATGTGGATAATCGAAAGTGCAGTAGAATCCACAGAGTCGAAGAGATCAACACCGTACCCAAACAGGCGTTGGTAATCTTCCAATCCAATCGTTTCCCGATACCGGTATTTGGCGTCACCGATCCATTTGATTTGGCCGTCCACCATCAAGACAAAATCCGGTCTACCAGGATGATTCACTAAATCATCGAGTACCTGACTCTGGCTGTACATCGTCTGGTCGTAGAAGAGTTGAACCGCTGGTCTGAACGTGAATTTCGAGATTCCGTCTCCCACCCGCTTGACGTCTACTCCCAGTGCTGACTCAACTATATCGATGAGTTTTCTCAACACCCACAACTCGTAGAGTTTACTAATCGGTTTAACCCCAACCGTGAGCTGTTCGGCAATACCGATCTCGAATCCCCTATCCTGAAGATACGCCTCCCAAAGATCTACTATCTCCGCCATTGTGTCCGTGACGACATTCCGTGTTTCTGCTAACACGTCTGGATCGGCGAATGTGATGTCGAGACTCTTCTCGAAGAGGTCACCGGGAAGGCCTTCGACGACAAACTGTCGGTGGTACGCTAAGTGGCGTTCGAGTACTCCGGTCAACATGTGCGTCTCCGCTTGCAATTCATCGAGATCCTGAGCTAACCGCGCATGGAACCGTACTAGGAGTTTGTTCGGAAGCGTGTCAGTCGTAAACCGAGGTTTGTGAGAAACCAGTTCTTGACTCCCATTCGTCCGCGTGTGGATCGTTCGCTGAACGTCTAACCGCCCACTGACGTCAAATCCATTCTCTTGCTCCCACTCGACCTCCACGTGTGGGCGATACGCAAGCACTGATTCTGTGTAGTCGATCAGTGCACTACTGTACGCCAGTAGCATGCTCCGCGGTTCCGAGACAACATCAGTAACGTGCGGGATAAGGGCAGAGACAGTCGGAACTGATAGGATCTCGAACCATCCTGCAATACTTTTGAGGAGATCCTCATACTCCTCGAAAGATAATTTGTCAGGGAAGACTTGGATATCTCCCGGGTACTCCCCTACCCAGCCACCCGGGACAAATGTATCTAAACCTGCTTGATTCTTGGAGATCTTGGGTGGGTCTTCTTCAATACCGTACTCATCGCGGGCGTCTTCGAACACCTGCTGATTTTCCGTGAGAAACTCTCTGAGATCATCCCAATCATTCGTAGATACCCCGAGCGATTTCCTCGACCGCCACTCGTACGTTCTCATCGAGTTAGATTAGCCGGTAATCTTCCATCGCGCCTTTCAATTGTTGCTTAGTTTGCGGCAACCCGAGGTTGTCTACCACCCGAATGAACTCTTCGAAACGCTCCTCAGCATCGTTTCCTGATGCAATCGTCTGACCCTTACGGAGTTCCGCGGTGAAAGAGTCCAACTGTGGGACAATATATGCTTGAACTGCCTCGTCTACTAAGTTCCATCTCCCAGAGTTGGGAAACAGGAACCATCCTACCATGACATACGCCACTGCGTCGATGATAATTCCCTGACCTATTTCGGCAATATCCATCTCATCCAGCGTTTGTGCGATAAGGAACAGTACATCGATAAAATCGACATCCCTCGTTCGGATTGATTCTACGGTGTCATCGAGTACATCAACCGGGTCAAATACTTCCTCCAAGATTGGCACTCCCAGCGGCGAATCGTTTTCCAGAATGGCTTTTTGCTCGAAACGAGATACGGCTGCCCGCTCAACGATCAAACGAACTTGCTCCACGTGGTTTTCAAGAGAAACCTCTCCAATTGTTGGCCCTTTTGTGGAAAAAGAATCTTCTTCATGGAATAACGAGGGAACTCCAATAAAGGCAAACCGGCGTCGGAACGCATACCCCAGTGAGAACAGTTGCGCCTGGTCCTCTGTATTCATCGTTGCCAGAATACGGAACGAGAGGGGCATAGACTGTTTGACCGTACCACCAGCATACGAGAGCTGGGATTCAGTACGGTGGTCCATATCGAGGAGAGTAAACACCTCACCAAAGGCCTGATCGAGGTTAGCTCGATTGATTTCGTCGATGATTATCCAAGCAGGATACTCATGATCGGCGAGACTTTGTTGGCATTTTCTCGCCTGATTCGTCAAGAAGCCCTCTTGGGCCCGGAATCCTTCGCCCTCCGGGCGATATCCCCCGACTAGATCGTGGTGTGTCCATTCTGCATTTGCTGTCTCTACGTGTAGGTCGGTGGTGAGTCCCTTACCGAGCCGTTCTGCAGCTCTGGTCTTTCCGCTACCTGGTGGTCCATAGAAGATCAAATTCTTCCCAGCAACGAGATGAGCTAGCGCCTCCCGATATAGCGCCGGACGTAACTCGCCACTGACTGCCTGCTCGATCAGGACTTCACCAGGTTCGTCTGCTTCTTCGAGAATTTCTTGTGGCGTTTTCTCAGACTCCGAATCGACAGGATCAATAATCGTCCGAAGTTTATTTTGGTCTTCTCCGTCAGGCTTGTCGGAATCGTCGTCTTGCTCCTCAGTTTCTTCCTCAACGGTGTCGATTGTACCGTTGTCTGTCACTTCTATCGGGATGCCATTGGTGCGAAATTCTTCGACTAACCCTTCTGCCTCCCGCCCTTCGAGTGATCTAATATTACGGCTTGTCGGGAACGAGGACTCTGAATCGGGGAGTCGATAGAGGTCGTCCCACTCAACTCTGATTTGCCAAGGAAAATGAACAGACCAAGAAACATCTGCAAGGTCTCGCTGGAGATCAGACGTTGCTTTGAACGGGCCGTACTGAACGTTTTCATCGTAATTTCGGAGGATTAGCCAATCGTCTTTCTGTGGCGGGTCATCACCGTATGAATCTTTGTTGCCAAAGATCTTCTCAGAGAAACTTTCTTGAGACGTCTGATCTGAGCACAGAAATTGGTAGATTTTCATTGGGTATTGAGTTGGTTTGGTTGGGGGGCCATCAAAATGGTTTCTCCTCTGAGCCCACCTAATCCAGAATCACCTATTTGAATTTCCCTTTCCTCAAGAGGCCATATTCATAAGACAACCTATCCTATTAATGCCTACGAGAATGTCTCTCCAACCACGCAACAGATCTGCGTAAAATAATACTATGGCCGTTAGCATCTCGATCGCTCTCGACCCAAATGGAAATCCGGTCCCAATAGAGGAAGCAGATCATCGAATCAACTATTATCGTTGTCCGAGGTGTCATGAGTTCGTAAATCCGCGGATGGGATCGGACAGATCCCACTATTTTGCTCATGCTCCGGGTGTTCAGGATGACTCACCCTGCCCACTTGGGGCTAAACAGAACTACGACAAACTCGTCGATGAATATCGAACCTCTGAGGTTGAAAAGAGTGAACGAGACAGACGGCTCCGACTGTACCTCCGACAGGTTCACGGGAATTGGCTGGAGCTATTTGGTGTTCTCCCAGCGCTCGATCGGGGTGATGTTTCCGATTACGACTTTCTTGACGAGGCCCTATCCAACTTGGAGATCTCGAGTACTGGTCTATCGTCAGAACCGTCTCCACAGCAATTTCATCCGAGCGAACCCGAAGTAGAGGTTGAACTGGATCCGTCTGCAGATGAGTACGAACTTTGCGTGAAAGGCCCTGAGGGCTTTGAATCGATCACAGGGATTTGGCGGTCTGATCCTGTTGAAGTTGATGACCTCTTTATCGGCGATCAAAAGCGAGCGAAGAAGCACACATCCGACCGTCGAATAAATGACGGTGAATGGGTATATGCCGTGACTGAAAGCATTCCTAGCCCCTTACCAGATGCCGCTGAGACGTTCAATCTAGATAATTCTGATGTTATTGGGTTCCCTGTCATCGATGAGACCTCTGACTTATTCGAAACACTCGTGGATAGTTCTCGGCAAGACCAGTACGGGTTTGAGGCGAACATCATGCTTCCACGTTGGGCGAATCCAACATCGGACGAACCGGTTATCGGGCAGCCCGAGCAAAAAGCACTGATTGGGGTCCAACCGGCTGAAGAAATCGATCCAGTGTTTGAGATCGTCTCGGTCCCAAAGTCGGCAGAACCAGTGCGACAGCTTGAGCAAACCGGCCCGGGGAATCCTCGGTTCTATATCACCGAATTTCCTAAAGATGGGTCTCAAAAAATCTCTATCCACCAACAGCGATCTGAACGACACCGATTCGTCCACCTTTTCTCGAGTGATGAACCGCATCAACAACAGATGATTGGCGAAACGGAACAAGAGATTACCTGTGGGGTCAAACTAACATATGGGGACGAAGATGAGTTGCTGACCCCAATAGAAGGGTCGTCGAACCAGACACTTCGACGAAATCTATTGACTACCGCCCCGATCTCACTTCTCGGCCCAGACGGAATGGAGGTTGAAGTCCGAACAACTTTCCCAGAGAGCTCGAATTTGGGGCCAACAATCACCAGAACAACAACAGTTGGTGATGGAGTTCCGGAACAGATGGATTGGATCCGATCTGAATGTACGTCTATCAATATTGTCTTTGACCGGCTTGGGACAGTCACTGTTGCTTTTGATCGAGGTGATGGTGAATGAGTACACTGACTCCAGGAGACCTCCGTACCGCGGAAATTGCAACGATCACCAAAGCTGGAAATGCAGCTGTAAAGGTCGGCAGTGATTTTGTCACGATCGGCCCGATAGACCAGGATATCTTGGGGAAAGGCTCTGAAATTACGTTCCAATTTTATGGCGGATCTTGGGGAGTTCTTCTCGACGAAACCAAACGTGCTAGTGACTATTTAGATTTCATCGAAAATGTTGAAGATACTGTCGTTGCAGACGTTCCTCCTGAATCTGGAGCACAAGCGTTCGTGAGAGTTGATAAGATGTCGGATTCTAGGATCGGATATTCCTATTTCGAGGACACCACTGGCGATTCTCATATAGATGATACTGCGATTGTTCTCGGACCTGTCTCAGTCTCTGAAGGGGACCTCGTGGAGGTGGAGGGTGTCGATAACAACAGTGCTCGCATACTGAATGACAAAGATCGTGGAGAGGACTATCAACCGCGATGGGAGTTGCTATCTAACCCTGATAACCAACCCTTCGGTATCGGGGAATCTCATGAGATTACTATCACCGGGGTCAAGGGCAATAAGGCGGTTGGTCATCTCGAAGATTATCCTGTTCAATTCGGGGATACTGATGTTGCTGTTGGCCAAGTCGTTATCGCTGAAGTTGTAGGGTATGATGATGGCTACGTTAATGCTAAAATCATCGAGAAGACTGATGAGATCAGACGATTGGCTGGTGGGAACTTTTGGACAAATATTCAGTGGCTGAAAAAGGCCGGATATGGTGGCGATGAGCCGTTACACACGTTCGCAATGGAGTTTATTGGCGTCGATCAGGGAACCCTCCCTGAATCAGATGACAAAGTACGAAAGGCCCTGATTGCTGAAGCGATCAGGCTTGCTGTCGCCGAGAAATCGGAGGTCACTGAGAGCGAAATTGACAATGCATATGTTACGAGCGTCCGGCATTGGGCGGTTCACAAGCTCAGCCCACTCCTCGGAGTTGCAGGTTCTGGTGACACGGAGAATTGGTTCCAGAACATTCTGAAAGAGGGTCAAGGATCGACGCTGGTGTCTCATGGCGACCTGATACAGCTGACTGGTGGGTACTACGCGAGGAGCCCCACTCGTGCGATTCCGTATAGTGAATCCGAAGCAGTGCTGGCGTCGGGGGTACCTACATCGGTACTGCGAAGTATCCATTTAACGCTGGACATCCGTGGTGTATCCCGACTTGCGATGATGTCTCGATCGACGTTAGAGCATCTGGGAATCCCGATCCAAAGTCGAGATGCCTACCTCGGACTTGAGGAATACGATACGTTTGATGCAACATTCCTTGAGAACCTTACTGACACTCGTATCTCCAAAGACTGGGAACCCGAAGAATCCTGGGGGAGCTATATTGGAAACGTCGGATTTGACTTTGAATTCGGAGGCCCTACATCTGAAGTCGAAATAAATGACCGCCGATACAGCATCTGGAATTCGCAGGCTGATTCGCCTGGAGGAGACTATTGGCTACGTGTACAACCGGTCACTAACGGTTCTGCCAAGATGGTCCGGATTCCATGGAGATATAGCCGGATCGTGTGTCTCCTTGTCGACCAACTCTCGGATGACGCTAGAACTGTCGAAGCCTCACCATTAGATGAAGGGGAGGAGCGAATTTCGTGCAACTTCCGTCTCCCGGGCCCGGCGAAACAGTGGCTACATGCCCTTGGCGGAGAGTATGAAAATCCAGGTCATGGGAAGCTTCACTATCGAATCAAAGACACTCAACACGAATCTGTGATTGATCTCTTTTCCCAGTTCCCGGTAACGATAGAGGACGCTACGAACTAGTGGCCTATCTATTTCGCTCTGTCTCTCCAATCAGTAATTGACTCAGAGAGTTCAATTTCCCTTAGGGAAGGGTTTGCAGCCCCCGAATTCAAGTGTTTCTTCCTGGTCGAATATTTTAACTGACCAGACGTTCCACTGGATGCTATCAGACGGAATTGGTCCTTACAAGTCTACGACCTCTGTGAGATCACTAGTAGGACCATCACCGCTGTCCTTAATCAATGAAATCAATCAAAGACGTCTCTGAGAGACTCGTCGATGATCATCAAAAGTACATTGAGACGACCTACCACCTTCATAATCCTCGATTGATCGAGGAGCGGCGTCGATTAATGGAGAGCGATGAAGTTGCGACTGAACCGTGGGTAGAAGCATCCCCGGGATATACTTCTGGAGACAATATCGCGGATTTGGATCTTCCACCCGAAGTAACCGATATTCTGGGATCGCTGAATGATGCTGACCTCGATGTGTTCGATCCACCGTATACCCACCAAGCGAAGGCATTAGAGCGGTTCTTTGCTGACGATAAAGATCTGATCGTCTCGACCGGGACCGGATCTGGAAAAACCGAGATTTTCCTGTATTCCATTCTCGGTCAACTTGCACGAGAGGCTAAGCGGGGGAACACGAACACAAAGCGGGGTGTTCGGACATTGGTTCTCTATCCGATGAATGCCCTTGTGGCCGACCAATTGTCCCGAATGCGGTTGATGTTTGGTGACGACCAAGGGGCAAATATTCTTGAAGATCTTATGGCTCGCCGAGTTCAGTTCGGGATGTATACCGGGCGAACTCCGTACCACGGAAAGTACGATACTGACAAGAATTATGACCGCTTGTCTGGGGTGTTTGACGACTATATCGAACTCCAACAACAGCAAGCACAATCCCCTAGCGACGGGCTTTACGCGGATCTCAAAGAGAAGGGGCGGATTCCTGCGAAGAACTTGGTTGATTTCCGGAATAAAGGTGCAACTCGCACCGATCAATTCCGGACACAACCGGGAGATACTGAGCTATTCACCCGTCAAGAAATGCACGAAGCAGGCGTCAATATGGAGCATGGGGGCACACCAGACCTGCTTATCACCAACTATTCCATGCTGGAGTACATGCTCCTTCGACCGATCGAGCAACCACTCTTCGAGGATACTCGCGAATGGCTCGCCGCCGACGAGGATAATGAATTGAACATCGTTCTCGACGAGTCACACCTCTACCGAGGAGCTCAGGGTGCAGAAGTATCACTTCTCCTGAGTAGGCTCATGCAGAAACTGGGCGTTGATAGTTCGCGTGTTCGATTTGTCCTCACTAGTGCGACGATGGGAGGCGATGTCGAAGATGTTGGTCCGGATTTTGCTGCTGATCTTACTACAACCGATGCAAACAATTTCGCAGTCATCACTGGTGACAAAGAGGAGTTTGACCCTGGTGACGAGGGCTCTCCTGATGCAGCTCAAGCATTCTATGATGTTGGCTACGACGTAGATCGTGAATCGGTTAGCAGGCTGGCCGATGGACGGGGGTGGAGTGATATTCCTCCTGAGGATGAAAAAACTATCCAGCAGTATCTCTATTCAGAGCTTCCAGAGGATCCTGTCTTTAGGAAAGCCCACGAACAACTTCGAGAGGATACGCTCGAACTCTCGGAGATTGCGACTGATCTATTCCCAGATGCCGATGACAAGATCGCACGAGACGCGACGGGAAATCTTCTCCATCTTTCGACAGAGGCTGAAGACCCAGATGACGAGACAGCACTATTACCGACCCGGCTCCACATGTTCCTCAAGGGGTTGCCGTCACAGTACACGTGTATCAACCCAGAGTGTGAGGGTCGGCGAGCGATAGATCCTGACAACAAGATTCTCGGGCGGTTCTATGCCAATCCACGGGATGAGTGTGATCACTGTAGTAGTCGCGTCTTCGAACTCCTCAGCCACCGTACCTGCGGGGCAGCGTACATTCGGGCGTATCTTGACCCAAATAATGAGTCTGGCCCGACGTACCTATGGACAGATCCTGGAGAGAGTGAAGATCTAGAAGAGGTACACCTCCTCGTAGAAGAGCCCCGGGAGGATAGTCCGGGAGATGCAGATGTGCCTCTCTCTCTGACCACTAAAAGCCGGGAACTAGACCTCGAAACAGGACATCTTCTGCAGACTGAAAGCGATGACACCGTGACAATCACGGTACGGATTCCTGAGCGGCCTGACAACGAAGATCACGTTCGTAGCTTCACCCGATGTCCGGCATGCGGGATCGAGGAACGTCGTCAAAACGATGGTTCCACCAAAATTTCTGACCTCGAAACGAAGGGTGAGGAACCGTTCGCGAATATCGTTCGCTCGATGTTCGAGTTCCAACCCGAACAAGAAGACAAAGGGCACCTCCCTAATAAAGGGAAGAAAGTTCTCTGTTTCTCTGATGGCCGGCAGAAAGCTGCACGGCTGGCTCGTGATCTTCAGAAAGGGGTTGAACTCGACTCGTTCCGAGAAGTTGCTGCGTACCTTGTCGACAAGATTTTAGAAGATGATGCACCCATTGACCACTTCTTCCCCGCATTTGCAATCTATTGCGAGCAGAATAATGTGACCTTCTTCGATGACGAAGACGAGTCATCGTACAGTTCCTCGTATGAATATCAGGGATCTCGTGCGATCATGCAGGAAATCCAAGAGCGTGTCTCAGAACACCTCGATTACCACGAGCCTGATAATCCGTACGAACTTCTGCATTTTGAGCCCGTTCGTGAGGACTTGGGTGATCGCCCTAAGCAATTTGATACGATGCTACTCCGATCCTTGGGAGACTCGTATTTTTCTCTCCCTGCCTCCCTCGTCGCCTATCTGAAGCCGCGTGATACGGTCTTCGAGGACATTCAAAATAAGAATGAGGATGTCGACGAAGAGCTACTCTGGGCTATCGTAGTGGAATCGATCCGAGCTTCTTGCGAAGAAATGGCGTACAATAAGGAAATCTCGACACACTGCCGGAACGAGACTCAACAACACCGGTACAGATCTGATTCTGAGGAGGGCATCACCTCGGATAATCTAGTCCCAGACTATATTCAGTCCAGTTTAGCGGGAGAGATCTCGGACGAACAATGGGACAGCATTTCTGAAGCGCTCCATAGGACGTTGGCGGGAAAGCCGCTTTTCGAGCGAAATGCAGAGAGCAAGTACTTCGTCAATCCAGAAGCGGTTTCTATCGATCTCGCATTGAACGGTGACTGGCACCGCTGTGAAGGGTGCCGGAGATTTACCAACATATCCTTCCATGGAACGTGCCCTCGGGAGGGTTGTAGCGGCGAACTCAATCCGCTCTCAGAAGACGACGTCCACCTCCAAGCCAGTAAGAGCTTCCTCCGTGATCCGGCGAAAGCGGTTGTTGATGGTGAACGAGATCCGTTCACGCTCCGCTCCGAGGAGCACTCTGCACAGCTGAACGCGAAGGACGATTCGGACACGTTCTCGAAGACAGAAAAGTACGAATTGCTGTTCCAGGACATTATGGTTGGCGAGTCCGAAGCTGAGCAACCGATCGACGTTCTCAGTTGTACGACGACTATGGAAGTCGGGATCGACATCGGGAGCCTCACGGGCGTTGCTCTCCGAACAGTTCCTCCCCGACCCGACAATTACGAACAACGTGCCGGTCGGGCTGGTCGTCGTGGTATTGGTCTATCGACGATCATTACGTTCGCTGATAATTCCCCTCACGAGTCACACTACTTCAAAAACCCAGAAGAAATGATCGGTGCAGACGCAGACAAACCGATCATCTATTCAGGGAACGAAAAGATCGCCCAGCGCCACATCAATGCGTCCCTACTCGCAAAGTTTTTCGACCCCACGGAAATTGACGAGAGTGCAGACGTATTCGAATCGCTCGGATCTACGATCGCATTCTTCGAAGAAGACGACGAATACACCCTAGTGGATTTCCGTGAATTTATTGAGTCCGAGGTGTTCGTCGACAATTCAGAGATCGTGGCCGAAATTGGTTCTCTGCTCCCAGAGGCTCTGGGTGAAGATCGCGGCGATTCGTGGAGAGTCCCACTTGTCCTTGACCAAGCTGAGACGTTCTTGGAATATCTCGAAACCTTACAGGTCAGAACGGACTGGTCGGAGGAAGTTGATGAAGAGGATGAACTCTTGCATACGCTTCTGGATGAAGCACTCCTGCCAACATTCTCGTTCCCGATCAATCTGGCTCACTTCCTCGTGAAGGGGTTCGATCGAGACAACAACGTCGAGACAAAATACGACATCACGCAGGATCTCACACAAGCTCTCTCTACACTTGCACCGGGGCGGGACCTAGTCGTGGACAAGAAAACGTTCACCTCCTATGGACTGTCATTCCGATTTGCTGAGAACCCTGTTAATCGCGCTGAGCAAGTCGATTGGGATTCACTAGAACGGTTGAATTTCTGCTCTGAATGTGACTCGATGTTCGAGGATAACGAAGATCTTGCCGGAGAGGCGTGCCCGATCTGTGGCGGTGATGTGCAGTCGATCAGGCGGTACACTCCGGAAGGGTTTGCGCCTGAGTACAAGCCGTATAGCGGACCGGAGGAGGGTGGCTCATACTCAGATACTCGGGTTCAGGCTACCGCCCCAAAATACCCGCTGACGTTAGCATCCGAGGAGACAACAGGAACTGAGTCTATCGACTCAAGCAAGAGTACGGGGATCGGCTCTGTCCATAAATTAGCAGATGAAGAATTACTTGTTTCCAATTTCGGCCCTGAAGAGGATGGGTTTGAGGTGTGCCAACTTTGTGGTGCAATTGGTGTCGACGGGAGTCTCTCTGAAAGCCACAATCGGCCATACCCTAAGGATGAAAGAGTGTATCAGGCGGAGGATGACTGGAGTGATAAATGCAATGGACGGACAATTTCGACTTCGCTCTCCCACTCGTTCCAGAGTGACCTAACAGTGCTCCGCATCCCGGTGAAGGATCCGATGGTTTGGCGTCCGAACGAACCGTGGTTTGGCGCTGCCGCACGATCATTCTCTGAAGCACTGGTGATCGGTTCTTCACGATCTCTCGGAATCGAATCTGACGAATTGGAGGGTGGGTTCCGAACACGTGCACCCGAACCCGATGCTGACCCGGACATCAAGGGCTACATTGAGTGCTTCCTCTTCGACACAACTCCCGGTGGGGCTGGTTTCTCCGCACGGGCGTGGGAACTGTTTGACTCCGTTTTAGACGCTGCTCATCGTGCGTTGCACGATTGTGACTGCAACTCTTCTTGCCACAACTGTCTGAACACCTATCAAAACCGCCATATCCACGATTCACTCGATCGTCATATCGGTGGGGACCTACTCACGTACCTCGAAACAGGCACGGCTCCAGAAATGACCAACTCCCGTCGTGAACGTCTTGTCAATCAACTTCGCGGGACGCTGCAACACCTGAATAACGACATCACGATCGAGGAGAATCCTGATGGCATTTGGACGATATCGGATTCGTCCGGGAAAATCCGGTTTGATCTCCGGTCTGACTTGCGCGCATCGCGAGTCGACCACGGAGTCATTGATCATGACTTCTCAGGATATCAACTGACCGCGCAACTACCGAAAACTGCATACGAGATCACACGATCGCTCTAATTGGCGCCATCAGGTATCAAGATTTTTCGATCGCTTGGTGTAACCGCCACGTGTTGATCAACATAGCGTCCTTGTCGTCGGTACTGCCGCTGGTGAGAAGGCCGAGGTGGTTGAGTTCGCATTTGTATTAGAAGTGAATCCTGGGTTTGTAGTATTCAAAATGCAGTCCTGATGTCGGAGAGAAGTGGTCGGGGACAGTCCACTATACATATTAATGCGAATCCTTTTCATAGGACTGCCAGAGTATGACCTTATCACAGGTGGGTTAGAGCCAACCGAGTAATACGATGACCGACTCAGACTCATTCTCCTCGATGATGACGATGGGCGTCAAGAGATTTCGTGTTCCTCGTATACAGAAGCTATAGGCCTAGTGAAAGACCATCAGTTCGACGTTACTGCAGCAAAGATTATTGATCGAGATGGTGATATTATTTTCACGTCCGCTGATATGGAGATCGAAGTCTGGGAATTGATCTGGAAACAGGAAAAACGCCGTGAAGCGGTAAGCGTAGAAGAACGAGCTTGTTCATATGATAGTATCTCGTGTTTTTCTGATGATCTCTGTGTCCAGTGTGAAATGGATAAAGTGCAAAACGCGGTCTCTAGTGAGTGAACAAAAACTAGCGGCTTCGCCATGTGGATCGGTATGAGGAAGTGTTCCACAAGAGATTCTCTCTGTTAATGCTAGAAGGCTTGTTGAAATCCTCAGAGAGTAACATACTCTGCCCTGTTTTAGTCAATATAACATCCCTTGTGACCAAACTACTCCGGCGTATTCTGGATGAAGTCAGTGTTGATAACATTATTAATGATTGAATTTAGACGACGAGTGAGGTTACTGTGGCCACAAATTTTATTAAGAATGAGTGACATTCTACATTCGGGATAGGGTAGGTAATTCCGAATTTAGGCGGTATTATGTATGCCCTTGACGGGGTGAGCCACAAAAGCACCGCTGTCCCTGTCCCTTTCCACTCATACGGTATAGTTTGTGAATATTTGGGAGTGGTAGTGAAATTTTAATACAAAAATGAACTTACCAGTAGTGTAGATCTGTTGAAACCCTCAACAGTCGATACAAATGGATGCTGAATACACAGCGAATATACACTATCGATTATGACACACACAATTGAGCAGAAGGAGTCAAATTAATCTGGAATCGGCCATTCCGATTCGGGTACAAGGTCTTCGTGTCGAAAAGAGAGTGGAGGTTCCTCTCCGGTGTCCACTCGCCGTAGACGGTAGCGATGGCTATCAATATCGCGTCCCGTCAAATCGTTAAGGTCGTCTAGTTTGTCTGCCATAACCTCGCATACAAGACCATGATATTGTGAATCGATATCCTCGTCGCTCAGGTAAATGCGAACTCGTTGCCCAAGTTCATAAGGTGAGTCTGAGGGTTGAGGGATATTCTCCATAGGGGTATAATGAGTTGCTCTGCACAAAACCTTCATGTTAGATATTCGGTCCGAATTTAGCAGTTCGCTCTAAAAAGATCACTCTTCAAGGATTTCAACACCTATGAAAGCCTGCTAGCGCAACAAACCACGTCTGCGATACTATATTTTACGCCAAGATCGACCCGATCGTGTCTATAGAGAGAAACCGCAAGCAGACGCGGTGATAACTCAGGAATCGTTCGGCAGGCGGTCAGAACGTGAATGCTGTAGCCGTGGCTCACGACCGCTGCGACCGGCCGATGAGGGCCGCCGAGCCGGCGGCCCTCAGTAACTCACCTCTTGTGGATCAGATTCCTCCATGCGGTCGAGCATCTGGAAGATCGATACGAGCTGCTGCGCTGATGGGTGGTGTGTGCGTAAATGGAGCAACACCTATTCGGGCTCGCCGCCCGGATGCCGTCAGCATCCGGGCGGCCTCCCATGATGGTGCTTCCTTGGCACGTAGGCCAATCAGAGCCACGTGTTCGAAGACGCTGTTGAATCATCGGCCTTTGACCACCCCAGTACCTCTTTACGCACGCTGGGGACTTAGCAGGCTTTCATCCCATCAGAGCCGGATATTTGGTGGATGGTTGTGTACATAGATGATACGGGCCATAAATTACATATCGTCCGAGGATTTATTCTTAAAAATGTCCGTGGATAATCACGACCGCGCTGCGGTGATTATCGCTGGAGAGCACGCGGACGGCCGAGAGTACGAATTTGTTCATTCATCGGTCAGTCCCACACGTGTTGTTGGTGAACTCAGGTTCTCACCGGCAGTGCAGCCTGACACCGTTGAGACACCCGAATTCATTATAATTACCGAGTCTGATTGGGATTCCGGGACTGCAGAGGTTTGTATCTCTACCGGTGAGCGGACACAGGGCACGATTCACTTGGAAGTTCCCGATAGCAGCAGTATTAGCAATAGAGGGATAGAGTCTTGGAAGGTACAGATATTGTCTGCTCCGGTTTATTATGCTGTCGTACAGATTTGTCGAGAGAATGTTACAGCTGCGTCGGATATCCTCACTCAGCAGTATAATCCGGACGCGATCGGGTGGGAGTTCCGTGGGGATTGCCGTGACACGCTGTGTTTCGACGCATTTGTAGACGTGTTAGATAACCTCGCTGGGAATGACATTGCTGGCATGTTCGGTCACGTGCAGTTTCGCTCTGCAATTACGTATTTTGCGAAGCGACTCTGTGATAAACCCCCGCAGGGTATTTACTCGTTTGACCAACTGCAGCGGCGTTTACAGCAGTGGAATGGCGCTTTGAATCTCAAGCCTCTCACAGTACCAGAGGTTCTCGGAGACAAACTCGGACGGCAGTGGTACCGTGGCGAGTTATCAACCGAACGTGATGACCTGCGCACGATCGGATTTGACCCCGGAGCATATGATGAAACATGGGAAACGGTCGTGCCTGCGTGCTGGATTGGACACGCAGTACTGACTGATGGCGTGGATGCTGCGAAAGCTTACGTCCGCAACCGTCCAGTACCCTGTACCGGCCAATACAACATACTGAAAACACAGGCGAATGAGGCCGGAAGAGGAGATCGAGGTCCAGCTTGGGCGGCGGTGCTTGCACGTGCGGTGACAGCACCGGACGGTGAGTTCCGCCATGATGCGTATTGGTATCTCCGGCTGACTGGGAAAGACTACAGAGGAAAAGGGAAGTTCAAACCAATGCTATTCGCGGGCGCAACCGCTCTCGCGCCAAAAGACATGCCAGCGTTCCAGGTACAGAGAACAGAGTTTGAAGAGGAGTATGCGACAGGACACGTCTGGCGGTATGATCAAGCTCTTCGGAAGGAAGCAGAAGCATTCCGTGCTGCCAAGCGAATCGCAGAAGGCGAAACGAACAATCTGTACGACGTAATTCCATGGATGGTTGCGAAGGCGGAGGGAAATCTCGCACATGCGGAAGCGAAGATTGCGGACCGCGCCGGACAACCAGCCGAGTTTGTCGGCCGGTATGAACAGGGAATTGCAGAAATCACTCAGCTCGCTCATGAGTACGACCTGGCTGCCAGCAATGTTGACGGATATCTACAGTTCTTGCAGGAGAAGCGCGCGGATGCGAAACAGCATGTCGGTGAGGGAGACTCAGATCGGTGATGACCGTCTAATATCTTATAAGAGATTTATCAGAGCCACGGAGGAGTATTCGTAGATCCGGTGTTCAGCGCAATGGGTTCAGCTTTGGACCTTGATTTGCTCGCCAATTAAATAGCTACTCTCTGCTTGGAGGCGAACACGATATTCTTCGCCCGCACTCCCGTTTTCAACGTGGACGTGGTATCCTTTATGTTCAGCAATCGCGTTCCCGCTCCCACTAATACGGTCGACAGTGACTGTTACTTCGGTTCCGTCAAGGTCAGATATTGAGGCGGATTTTGAGCTGTTGGATGTCTTGTTCTGTTTCGACTTTGATTTCGACTCCGACTGCTGGGATGAGCGCTTGTGCTTTTCCTGCGTCGTCACTTTTCCGTCAACGATAACGTTTGTTCCTTTGCGGGCCCGGTCATGGAACGTTCCTTCACTGTCACCGACTGTTCCTGGTGCTGAGTCACCAATATCGTGTGCTGGGTCTTGGCGGTGGCCGTAGCCGTATCGATCCTCATTCGAAGCCATACGGCGAATTATATGTTGTTGAACTTAATGGTATGTGTTAGCAATCTGCTGGCGAACGGCGGCTACAGACTGACGTCTCTGAGTCGCCCCATCTCGTTTAGATAGTCGTAAAGATGAGCGTATACGTCAGCAGAGCTCTCGTCAGGAGATTTGTGGTCTGCAACTGTGGAAAGGGTCTCCCAGTTTCCGACGAGTACAACTCTACGTTTTGCCCGAGTGAGCGCGACGTTCAGACGGAGTTTACCCTCGTCCGGGAAGGTCAGAAACCCGCTGCTGTTGTAGGGATTCGATCGAACGAAGGAGACGATAATGGCCTCTCGTTCAGAGCCTTGGAAACTATCGATGGTGTCGATCTTGATGTTGCTGCGGCCGTGGATTCCCCGGTCGTCTAATGCCTCTCGAATCACGCGTATCTGCGCGGTGTATGGCGTTATGATACCAATGTCTGTAGCATCAACATCGTAGCTTAGCAGGTGTTTCATCAATCGTGCAACGACATCGGTTTCTTCAGAATTAAACTTCGAGGAGGTCTGGTCGGTTGTTTCCTCGTCACCGGCTACGTTGAGTTCGATAATCGATTCGAGATCTCCGATGGTCCAATCATCACTCGCCGGGCCGTGTTGGAGTGGGCGGTCGTAAACCGCTTCACTAGCGAAATTAGCAATTTTACTGTTCATGCGATACTGGATATCTAGGTGCTCACTCACGTCGGACCCATACAAATTGAATGGATGCTAAAAGAGAGAGATTAGCCGTTTAAGATATCGAAGCCTCGTCAATTTTCGCCCCGAGATTCACTAGACAGTCGATATGGCCACTTCCCGAGAACGGCTGGTTATGAACATTATACTCACCATCGATCTCAAGTATCTGAAAAATAGGAATTCAACAGAGCCTCAATGCTCTATATTGAGATACCGCCTGTTCTTCCAGCGCAATTCAGTCAACAATTGATGTAGGGGCTGGCTCAAAGCAATCCTGCTCTATGAGCCATGATTTAAAACGTCTATAGAGCTGGCTACAGTCTGCTCGGCCGGATGGTTCTTCAGCACAGAGTGTGTCCCAGTTGCCAACAAGCACTAGTCTGTATTTTGCGCGGGTTAATGCGACGTTCAATCGTCGAGGTCCTTCATCTGGGAATGAGAGGAATC
>LFFM01000331.1_pt1 | contig 32220 bp, 31 predicted proteins | sample 643131 | NCBI WGS metagenome assembly LFFM01 (sample SAMN03777445, study PRJNA286221) | soda lake metagenome | biome: soda lake; feature: Kulunda steppe; material: water; isolation source: sample Tc-Br brine of Tanatar trona crystallizer | place: Russia: Kulunda steppe | collected 2011-07
CGGGGGAAGCCACTGACCGCCGCTGATCGACAGCTGATCGACCGCTGATCGACTGCTGACCGCCGCTGATCGACTGCTGATCGACTGCTGATCGACTGCTGACCGCCGCTGATCGACCGCCGCGAGCCGACCGATCGGCCGGGAACGGCGTTCCGGATCCGGATACCTTTTTGACGCCCCCGGATATCCGGGCGGTATGTCTCCCGTCACCATCGACGCGATCGAGCGCGCCGCGAACCGGGCTGCCGCCGCTGACATCGTCCAACGCACCCCGGTCGAGCGGAGCCGGTCGTTGAGCGAGCGGTGCGGGGCCGAGGTGCTACTCAAGATGGAGCACCTCCAACGGACGGGGTCGTTCAAGACCCGCGGCGCGCACAACGCCCTCGCGCGGATCGCCGCCGACGAGCCGGAGATCCGCCGGGTGGTCGCCGCGAGCGCGGGCAACCACGCGCAGGGGGTCGCGCTCGCGGCGACCGAGGCCGGCCTCGACTCGACGATCGTGATGCCCGAGTCGGCCCCGCAGGCGAAGATCGAGGCGACCCGGAGCTACGGCGCGGACGTCGTCCTCCACGGGGCCGCGTTCCCCGACGCCATGGCGCACGCCCGGACGCTGATCGACGACCCCGAGGTCCGGTTCATCCACGCGTTCGACGACCCCGACATCGTCGCCGGACAGGCGACGCTCGGGCTGGAGGTGCTCGACCAGGTCCCCGACGTCGACACCGTGATCGCGCCGATCGGTGGCGGCGGGCTGATCGGCGGGGTCGCGGCCGCGCTCGCGGCCCGCGCGCCCGACGTGCGGGTGGTCGGCGTCCAGACCGAGGGCTCCGCCACGGTCGCCGCGAGCCTCGCGGCGGGCGAGCCGGTGTCGATCGACGACCCGGACACGATCGCCGACGGGATCGCCACCGGCGGCGTGAGCGACCTCACGTTCGGGCTGATCCGCGAGCACGTCGACGACGTGGTCGTCGTCAGCGACGACGACGTCGCCGCCGCGATCCTGCTGCTGCTCGAGCGCGCGAAACAGATGGTCGAGGGCGCGGGCGCGACCGCGACGGCCGCGCTGATGAACGACGCCGTCGTCGACGAGCTCGACCTGGCTGGCGAGACGGTCGTCCCCCTGCTGTGTGGCGGCAACATCGACATCACCACGCTTCAGGAGGTGTTGACCCACGCGCTGGTCGACCGCCACCAGCTGATCGAGCTGGCCGTCCGGATCGACGACCGTCCCGGGAAGATGGGTGAGATCTCGACGCTGATCGGCGCGGAAGGGGCGAACATCCGGACGGTGCGCCACGAGCGCAGTCGGCCCGACCTCCCGGTCGGCGACGCCGACCTCGTCTTCGAGGTGGAGACGAACGGCCCCGCCCACATGGAACGCGTGTTGACGGCCGTCCGCGGCGCGGGCTACGTCGTCGAGTGTACGACCGGTTCTGGTCCGTCCGTCTGACCGATCCCCGACCGTCCGTCTGACCGATCTCCGGCCGTCCGCCTGACCGATCCGACGCTTTAAAACGCCGTCCACGGCTATCGACGCGGCATGAGCCTCCTCGTCACCGACACCCTGTCGGACGAACGCGTCGAGTTCACGGCCGACGGCGACGTGACGCTGTACGTCTGCGGGCTGACGGTGTCGGACGACCCCCACCTCGGGCACGCCCGACTCTGGTTCCACGCCGACGTCGTCCACCGCTGGCTGGCCCACCTCGGCTACGGGGTCCGACACGTCGAGAACGTCACCGACGTCAACGAGAAGGTCACGGCTCGCGTCGGCGAGCGCGCCGAGTGGACCGCCGAGCGCGACGTCGCCGAGGCGTTCACCGCCACGACGTTCGGAGCGATGCGCGGGCTCAACCTGCTCCGCGCGGAGGTGTACCCCCGCGTCACCGAGCACGTCCCCGAGATCGTCGCGCTGATCGAGACGCTGGTCGAGAAGGGATACGCCTACGAGTCGAACGGCTCGGTCTACTTCGACGTCACCCGCTTCGAGGGGTACGGGAAGCTCTCGAACCAGGACGTCGACGAGCTGGAGGCGCAGGGCGAGCCGGACGAGCGCGCCGAGAAGCGCCACCCCGCCGACTTCGCGCTGTGGAAGGCCGACGGCGTGAGCGAGGCCGCCGCGCGCGAGCACGCGAAACACGACCACGGCGAGTCGACGCCGACCGGCGAGACGTGGTCGTCGCCGTGGGGCGACGGGCGGCCCGGCTGGCACGTCGAGTGTTCCGCGATGTCGACGACGCACCTCGGCGACACCCTCGACATCCACATGGGCGGGCGCGACCTCGTCTTCCCGCATCACGAAAACGAGATCGCCCAGTCGACGGCCGCGACCGGCCAGGAGTTCGCCCGTCACTGGCTCCACGTCGGGCTGCTCTCGATGGAGGGCGAGAAGATGTCCTCGTCGATCGGCAACTTCTGGACCGTTCCCGACGCGCTCGAGGAGCTCGGCGTCAACGTCGTCCGGACGTTCTACGCCGGGGCGGCCTACCGCTCCGATCAGGCGCTCACCGAGGAGACGATCGCCGAGGCCGAGACGCGATGGGACCGGCTCTCGCGGGCGTACGACCGCGCGGTCGACGCCCTCGACTCCGTCGACGCCCGGACGAAGGCCGTCGACGACGACCTCCGCGAGACGACTGCCGGCGTCCGCGAGGCGTTCACGGCGGCGATGAACGACGACTTCAACCTGCGGGAGGCGACGACCGCGCTCCTCGACCTGACCGACGCCGTGAACCGACACGTCGACGGCGTCGAGGAGGTCGAGGGGGCCGAGGGGATCGCCGCCTACGACTACCGCGGGCTCCGTGAGGCGGTCGAGACGTTCGAGGCGCTCGGCGGCGACGTCCTGGGGCTCCAGTTCGCGGAGCCGAGCGACGGCGACGTCGAGCTCGCGGGCGAGCTGATCGAGCTGGTCCTCGACGTCCGCGAGGCCGAGCGGGAGGCCGGCAACTACGAGCGTGCCGACGACCTCCGGGACGCGCTCGACGCGGTCGGCGTCGCGATCGAGGACGGCCCCGACGGCGCGACGTATCGGTTCGAGTGAGCACGGGCGTGAAAACGGGGTGAAAACGGGGTGAAAACGGGCGTGAGAACGGGTATGAGTCGGGCGTGAGAACGGGTATGAGTCGGGCGTGAAAACGGGCGTGAGTCGGGCGGCGTGAACCGCCGCTGCTGTGGCTTATAAGTAGGTGAACCACTCGTCGTGGTCGTCGCTGCGGCGCTCGACGAGGTCGAAGAACGCGCCCTGTAGCTCCTCGGTCACCGGGCCGCGCGTGCCCGAGCCGATCTCGGTGTCGTCGACCGAGCGGATCGGCGTCACTTCGGCGGCCGAGCCGGTGAAGAACAGCTCGTCGGCGGTGTACAGCTGCCCGCGGGAGATCACGGCCTCGTCGTGGACGGTGTAGCCGCGGTCCTCCGCGAGCGTGATGACGGTGTCCCGGGTGATCCCCTCGAGGATCGACTGGGCGGGCCCGGTCGTGTAGATCTCGCCGTCGTTCACCATGAAGACGTTCTCGCCGGGGCCCTCGGCGACGTTGCCCTCCTTGTTCAACACGATCGCCTCGACGTAGCCGTTGCGGCGGGCCTCCTCGCCCGCGAGCATGGAGTTGACGTACAGCCCGGTGGTCTTCACGTTCGTGGGCACCTGCGAGGAGGCGTGTTTCCGCCAGGAGGAGACCATCACGTCGACGCCCTCGTTGAGCGCTTCCTCGCCGAGGTACGCACCCCACGGCCACGCCGCGAGCACGAGGTCGGTCGGACAGTCGGCCGGCGAGACGCCGAGCGTGTCGTAGCCGTAGTAGGCGATCGGCCGGATGTAACAGGACTCGAGGCCCTGGCGGTCGAGCAGCTCGACCGTCGCCTCGGTGATCTCCTCGCGGTCGTGTTCGATCTCCATGTCGTACATCTTCGCGGAGTCGAACAGCCGCTCGAGGTGCTCCTCCCAGCGGAAGATCGCGGGGCCCTTTTCAGTGTCGTAACAGCGGACGCCCTCGAACACCCCGCTCCCGTAGTGGAGCGCGTGCGTCAGAACGTGGGTCGTCGCGTCCTCCCAGTCGAGGAACTCCCCGTTCTTCCAGATCGTGTCGACGTCCATCTCGTCGAATCCCATGATCCTCCCGTCGGAGTCCCCCGGCTTAAAATTATGACATACGGCGGACGGTGCGGCGAGCCGCCGCGATCGACGGACGCGGCTCCGGGCCTCGCCGCCCCGGACCTATCGCAGCGCCGCGACCAGCGCCGATCCCTCGACGTAGGGGATGTCGCGCCGTGCGGCGTACGCCGCGGCGTCCGCGGGCGTGAGCGCCGCGCCCGTCTCGTCGTCGAGCATCTCACAGACGACCGCGGCGGGCGCGGCGTCGACCGCCTCGGCCATCGCGAGGCCGAGCTCCGTGTGTCCGACCCGGTCGTCGATGCCGGCGCGGGCCCCGCGGAGCACGTGGACGTGGCCGGGGGCGCGGAACGACGCCGCGAAGTCGTCGGCGTCGTACGCCTCCGGGTCGCCGTCGACCGCCGCGGCCGCGGCCGCCAGCTCGGCGATGGTCAGCGCGCGGTCCGCGTCGGTGATCCCGGTGAACGTCTCGCGGTGGTTCACCGGCAGCGAGAACGACGAGCGGTCGTCGTAGTCGGGCGAGTCGTCGACCGCGGGGTGATCGAGCGCCTCCGCGAGGAACGGGAGCCCGAACGCGTCCGCGACGTGGTCGGCGACCGCCACGCAGACGAGCCCGCCGGCGTCGTTGCGCATGTGGGCGACCGCCGCGGCGTCGACCGCCGCCGCCGGATAGACGATGTCGGTCTCGCCCTCGCGGTCGGCGAAGTCGTGGACACAGACCGGGTCACCGGCGCGGAAGGCGGCGAGCGCCCGGTCGACCGCGTCGGTCGTGTCCCCGACGTCGGCGTCGTCGTCGTGCTCACCGTCGGGACCGACTGCTCCGTCGACGTCGGCGTCGGCCCGCATCACGCCACCTCCACGCCGGCGGGGTCGTCGCCCTCGTCGGCCCGCGAGGCGGCCTCGACGCGGACCTCGATCGCGTCGCCATCGGCCAATCCGAGCGCGTCGCGGAGCCGGTCGGGCGCGATCAGCTCCAGCTGGTCGTCGTCGTGGTGGGTCCGGTCGGGGACGATGGCGTGTGCCTCCCCGTACCGCTCGCCGTCGGCGACGACGACGACGCCGTAGCAGGTCGCCGCGCCGTAGGTGCGCTCGTCGTCCTCCCACGCGTCGATCGGCACGGCGTCGACGCCCGCGATCTCGCCGCGTCTGCGGACGCTCTCGGCGTCGAGCGCGACGTTGAGCGTGCCGGGGAACGGCTCGTAGCCGAGCCGCGACTCGAACTGCGCCGCGTAGCCGGGGAGGGTGATGTAGTGTCGCCCCTCGCCCATCCCGCCGGTGACGGTGCCGCTCAACACGAGCTCGACGTCGGCCTCGAACAGCCGGCGGTAGTCGGCGTACTCGGCGCGGAGCGCGGCCTCGCCCGCGTCGGTGAGCGTGACCCACTGGCCGTCGCCGACGACCTCGCGGCCGATCAGTCCCGCGGAGTCGAGCGACTGCAGCCGCCGCGAGGCGGTCTGTGTGGACGCGCCGAGCCGGTCGCCGAGCGCCGCACACGACACCTTCGTCTCGGTCAACCCGCCCGCGAGCGCGACGTGTTTCAACGCCGCCAGCGCCGCCGGGTCGGGTTCCGCCGTCATCGCCGGTTCTGCCATACCCGACCTTGACTATCGGGGGTGAAAAGGATAACGAATGTGGTATGCTTCTCAAAAGCGTTATAGTTTGTCACGGCTCCGTGACGCGTCACGGAGGTGGGCGGCTCCGACCGAAACGCGGGACGCGACCTATCTAAGCGCGTCGGTCGGGGCGCGAACCGCCGGGAGCGGTGACGACGCCCCGCCGGGAGCGGTGACGACGCCCCGCCGGGAGCGGTGACGACGCCCCGCCGGTGCCGGGGAGTCCGCGTTCGGTTCGGAAGGGCCTTTTAACCCCACCGACGAACGGACGTGTATGTTCAGACGGTTCCGCTCGGAGGTGGAGTCGGCGCTCGCCGACGCGCTCGCGGGCCTCGACCTGCCGACCGACGACCTCGGTATCGAACGACCGCCCGACGACATGGACGCGACGCTCGCCTCGAGCGTCGCCTTCCGGCTTGCGGGCGTGGTCGGTGACGCCCCGCCGAACGTCGCGCGAGACGTCGCCGCCGCGGTCGACGTCGACGGCTACGACTACCTCGTCGCCGTCGACACCGCCGGCCCGTACGTCAACTTCTATGCCGGCGACCGCTACCTCGCGGACACCCTGACGACCGCCGCCGCCGACGCGGGATACGGGGCGCTGCCCGACCGCGACACCTCCGTCGTCGTCGAGCACACCAGCGCGAACCCGACCGGCCCCGTTCACGTCGGCCGCGCGCGCAACCCGATCGTCGGCGACGCGGTCGCCAACGTCCTCGACTACGCCGGCTACGACGTCGAGCGACACTACTACGTCAACGACGCCGGCCGACAGATGGCGGTGTTCACGTGGGCGTACGAGACGTTCGACGAGGAGGACCTCGCGGACGACCCCGTTCGCGACCGTATCGAGTACGACCTCGTCCGCTACTACCGCAAGGGGAACGCCTACCTCGAGGACGCCGACCCCGAGGACGTCGAGGCGGCCGAGGCGGAGATCGCCGCCATCCTGCAGGGGCTCGAGGCGGGCGAGGAGGCGACCTTCGAGCGCGTCGGCGCGGTCGTCGACGCGGTGCTGGGCGGGATGACCGAGTGCCTCTCGCGGCTGCCCGCCGAGTTCGACGAGTTCGTCAAGGAGACGCGGTTCATGCGTGACGGCTCGACCGACGACGTCGCGGAGCGGCTCAAGGCGTCCGAACACGCCGTCTACGAGGAGGAAGCGTGGCAGCTCGAGCTCGACGAGTGGGGGATCGACAAGAACCTCGTCTTCCTCCGGTCGGACGGCACGTCGCTGTACACGACCCGCGACCTGGCCCATCACGAGTGGAAGTTCGCCACCTACGACCGCGCCGTGACGGTGCTCGGCGAGGACCACAAGCTCCAGGCGGACCAGCTCGACGCGGCGCTGCGGATCCTCGGCAACGACACCGACCGGCTCGACTCGATCCACTACTCGTGGGTGAACCTGCCGGAGGGCGGGATGTCGACGCGCGAGGGGACCGGCGTCATGCTCGACGACCTGCTGGACGAGGCGATCGCCCGCGCCCGCGAGGAAGTGGAGACGCGCCTCGACGACCGGATCCGCGACGACGACCTCGACGAGGCAGACGTCGAGCGCATCGCCCACCAGGTCGGCATCGGCGCGGTCCGGTACGACATCGTCTCCAAACAGCCCGCGAAGGCGATCACCTTCGAGTGGGAGGACGCGCTGGACTTCGAGGCACAGTCGGCCCCGTACGTCCAGTACGTCCACGCGCGCTGCTGTGGGATCGTCGACGAGGCCGCGGCCGCCGGCCACGACGTCCCCGGGGTCGAGGGGGCCGTCGACGTGGACGCGGGCGCGTTCGTGACCGACGAGGCGCGTGACCTCCTTCGGGAGGTCGCCCGGTTCCCGGCCGTGATCGAGGCGGCAGCGGACGACCTGGAGCCGCACTCCGTCGCCACGTTCACCCGCGAGCTCGCCGAGGCGTACAACGCCTTCTACCGCGAGTGTCCCGTCTTGACCGCCGAGAGCGACGACCTCCGGGACGCACGGCTCGCGCTCGTCGTCGCCGCCCGCAACACGATGGCGAACGCGCTCGCCGTCCTCGGCGTCGCCGCGCCCGAATCGATGTAGGCGTCGTCGCCCCCGAGCCGATGAGGGCGGCGAGCGGCGTCCGGCGGCGTCGAACCGAGGCGGACCGAAGGTCAAAGCTTACTTACACGCACGGGCGCGACTGGTAGGTAATGAGCAGCGACGCCGAAGAGACGAGCGACGACCGGCGGAAGTACGAGTTCCGCAAGGTCATCGAGGAGCTCAAGGACTTCGAGGGCTCCGGCACCCAGCTCGTCACCATCTACATTCCGGAGGACAGACAGATATCCGACGTGGTCGCCCACGTCACCCAGGAGCACAGCGAGGCGGCCAACATCAAGTCGAAACAGACGCGTACCAACGTGCAGGACGCGTTGACGTCGATCAAGGACCGCCTGCGGTACTACGACACCTTCCCGCCGGACAAGGGGATGGTGATCTTCTCGGGAGCCGTCGACGCCGGCGGCGGCCAGACCGACATGGTCACCCGGACGCTCGAGTCGCCGCCGAACCCCGTCGAGTCGTTCCGGTACCACTGTGACTCGGCGTTCCTCACCGAGCCGCTCGAGCACATGCTGGAGGACGCGGGGCTGTTCGGGCTGATCGTGTTGGACCGACGCGAGGCGAACGTCGGCTGGCTGAAGGGGAAACGCGTCGAGGCCGTCAAGTCCGCCTCGTCGCTCGTCCCCGGCAAACAGCGGAAGGGTGGTCAGTCCGCCCAGCGGTTCGCCCGGCTCCGGCTGGAGGCGATCGACAACTTCTACCAGGAGGTCGCGGGGATGGCCGACGACCTGTTCGTCGCGAAACGACACGAGCTCGACGGGATCCTCGTCGGCGGGCCGTCGCCGACGAAAGACGAGTTCCTCGACGGCGGCTACCTCCACCACGAGCTGCAGGACAAGGTGCTCGGCAAGTTCGACGTCGCGTACACCGACGAGTCGGGGCTGAAGGACCTCGTCGACGCCGCCAGCGAGGCGCTCGCCGACCAGGAGATCGTCGACGACAAGAACCAGATGGAGGAGTTCTTCGAGAACCTCAACACCGGCGAGGAGGCGACGTACGGCTTCGAGCAGACCCGTCGCAACCTGATCATGGGCTCCGTCGACCGCCTGCTCATCTCCGAGGACCTCCGCTCGGACGTCGCCGTCTACGAGTGCCCGAACGGCCACGAGGAGTACGAGGTGATCGACGCCCGCCACTCGACGCCGGACCACGAGTGCGTCGAGTGCGGGGAGGAGGCGACCGTACAGGAGCGAGAGGACGTCATCGAACACCTGATGGCGATCGCCGAACAGCGCGGCACGGAGACGAAGTTCATCTCGACCGACTTCGAGAAGGGCGAACAGCTGCTCGACGCGTTCGGCGGCGTCGCCGGGATCCTCCGGTACTCCACCGGCGTCTAATCCGCTTTACTGGCATCTGACCGTTCTGCTGACATCTGACCGTTCTGCTGGCACCTGATACGTTCTGCTGACGCCTAACCCGGTCTGCTGGTGTCTGAACGGTTCTACTGGCGTCCGAACGCGTCGCGCTCGAGCCCTTGCGGACGATCGATCGCGCCGAACCGAACGACCGTCCCCGTGACCGCGCCACGGGACATGACAATACCTAACCCGGTCCCGACCGACGGTCCGACCAACGTTCGATGGTACTCCAGGAGGCGTTCGTCACGGACTTCGCGCTCATCATCGTCACCGCAACGGTCATCGGCTACCTCGCCAAGCAGACGGGGCAGCCGACGATCATCGCGTACATCCTCACGGGGCTGATCCTCGGCCCGGTGTTCCTCGACGTCGTCACCGAGGAGGGCCTCGTGGAGCTGATGGCCGAGCTCGGACTCGGGTTCCTGTTGTTCCTGCTCGGGATCAAGATGCGCTTTTCGGACATCAAGGACATCCTCCGTCCCATCGTCAACATCGCCGTCCTCCAGACGGTGCTCCAGACGGCGCTCGCGTTCGGCGTCGCGTGGGTCCTCGGCTTCGATCTCACCGAGACGATCGTCATCGCGCTCGCGACCGTCTTCGGCGCGACCCCGATCATCGTCAAGATCCTCACCGACAAAGACGAGATCACGAGCCTCCCGGGGAAGATCGACGTCGGGGTGCTCATCGTCCAGGACATCTACCTCGTGATCGTCCTCGCGCTGTTCTCGGCCGACGAGCTCACCAACGCGACGGAGGTTGGCGTCACCCTGGCGACGATCCTCGTGATGATGTCGTTCATCGGGCTCTTCTCGCTGCTCTCCTCGCGGTACTTCCTCCCGACGCTGTTCCGGCGGATCGCCGACAACAAGGACGTCTTCTTCGTCATCGGCATCGCGTGGGCGTTCCTCTTTATCGCCGTCACGGAGCACCTCGAGCTCTCCGTGGAGGTCGGGGCGTTCCTCGCGGGGATCAGCCTCGCACAGCTCCCGTACAGCAAGGAGTTGGAGGAGCGCATCTCGCCGATCACCGACTTCTTCATCCTCGTCTTCTTCGCCTCCATCGGCTTGCAGATCGCCGCCGACGACCTCACCGCCTACTGGGTCGAGGCGATCGTCGCCTCCGCCGTCCTCATGGTCGGGAACTTCTGGATCATGTTCTACCTCATCGACCGGGAGGGGTTCACCGTCGAGACCAGCTTCCTCGGCTCGATCAACATGATCCAGGTGAGCGAGTTCTCGCTGGTCGTCGGCGCGCTCGCCGTCACGCAGGGGTATATCGGAACCGAGGTCCTCGGCTACCTCAGCCTGATGGCGCTGTTGACGATGAGCCTCTCGACGTACGTCATCAACTACAACCACGCGATCTACGCGCGCGTCGAGCCGTTCTTCCGCCGCTGGCAGTCCGACGAGCAGACGGACGTGGAGCTTCGCGAGTTCGACGGGCACGCGGTCGTCATCGGCTTCGACGGGGTGACCGAGGGGCTGTTGCCCCTGCTCGCGGACCGGTTCGACGACGTCGTCGTCATCGACCGCAACGTCGATCACGTCGAGGAGCTCGAGGGCTTGGAGCGCTACGAGACCGTCTACGGCGACTTCTGTCACGGGGAGATCCGAAAGGCGGCGAACCTCTCGAACGCCGCGTTCGTCTTGAGCTCGACGGTGCAAGCGGAGATCAACGAGCGGCTCTTGACGGAGGTCGACGACGACGCGACGGTCGTCGTCGAGGCCGAGACGGCCGCGGTCGCCCGCCGGCTGTACGACGCCGGTGCCGACTACGTCGTGATGAGCACGCAGCTCACGGCCGACCACGTCGCCGAACGGCTCCGCACGGTCCTCCGGGACGGCGGGACGTTCGGCGACATCGACACGTCGCGCGGGCCCGTCCGTGACGGCGACGCCGCGGCCGACGGGGGTGAGCGCGATGTCTGAGATGATCGCCGCGCTGTCGGTGATATTCATCAGCGCCGGAGTGCTGCTGCTCGTCGCCAACCACCTGTCGCTCCCGACGATCCCGTTCTACATCATCGCCGGGTTCGTCGCGAGCGCGTTCGTCCCGCAGGAGGGTATCCTCGACCTCGCACAGTGGGGGATCGCGTTCCTCGTGTTCGTCTTCGGCGTCGGGGTCGACCTGCCGAAGCTCTCCACCGTGTTCCGCGACAGCGAGTTCACGGCGTCCGCACAGCTGATCGTGCTCGCGCCGCTCGGGTACGGCGTCGGGGTCCTGTTCGGGTTCGACCCGCTGAACGCGCTCTACTTCGCGATCGCGGCGACGCTGAGCTCGACGCTCGTCGGGACGGGCCTGCTCGAGGTCGAGATCCGAAACAACCTGGTTCACGGGCGGCTGGCGAAGTCGATCCACCTGTTGGACGACTTCGTCGCCATCGCGCTCGTGTTGGTCCTGAGCGCGTCGGCGTTCACCGCCGACGCCGTCGCCGCGAAGATCGGATACGGCGTCCTCGTCGTGCTGCTCGCGCTGATCATCCAGCGGCACTTCTTCGAGTACCTCACCCGCTACGCCGAGGGGTCACAGGAGCTCCTGATGATCGGCGCGATCTCGCTGCTCATCGGGTTCCTCACGCTCTCGGAGCTCGTGGGGATCTCGCCGGTGATCGGGGCGTTCGCCGCCGGCCTCGCGATCCGCCGCGACTACACCCGGAACCTGGGGATGCTCAACGGGATCGGGTCGATCAAGGACTTCTTCGTGGTGATCTTCTTCGTCACCCTCGGCGCGCTCGTCTCGGTGCCGTCGCCGCGCGTGTTCGCGGTGGCGGCCGCGCTCGTCGTCCTCACCGCCGTCTGCAAGCCGCTGATAACGATCGCGGCGTTGCTCTACGAGGGGTACGACGTGCGGACCGCGACGCTGACGAGCGTGAGCCTCGACCAGATAAGCGAGTTCGCGCTGATCATCGCCATCCAGGCGCTGCTCATCGGACGGATCGCCCCGGACCTGTTCGATGCCCTCATCCTTGCGGCGGCGTTCACGATGGTGACGTCCTCGCTCACCCGTCGATACGACGAAGCGGTGTTCGAGCGGATCACCGGGCCGCTGTTGGGCGATCGACAGACGCGGAAGATCGACGAGCAGAGCAGCGTCGGAGGGACGCCCACCGACCACGTCGTGATCGTCGGCTACGGGCGGTTAGGGCGGCGGCTCGCGGCGACCTGTGAGTCCGCGGGCGTCGACTACGTGGTCATCGAGAACGACCCGGCGATGATCGCCCAGCTCCGGGAGGGGGCGGACCGGTTCGTCGTCGGCGACGCGATGTACGAGTACGTCTGGACGAAGGCGAACGTCGACGACGCGCGGATCGTGGTCTCCACCGCCGACCAGCGCCGCGTCACCGACCGCGTGCTCGACCTCGACGTCGCTGCCGAGATCGTCGTCCGGTCGGCGGATTCGGACGAGGCGGCCGAGCTTCGCGAGGCCGGCGCGTCGTTCGTCATCGTCCCGGACCTGCTCGCGTCCGAGCGACTGGAGGGGATCGTCGCGGACCTCCTCGACGGCTCGGTCGACGCGGACGCACTCAAGACGCGACACCTCGCGGAGCTCGACCAACTCGAAGAACACGGGTTGGACTCACAGACACCCCACGAAAGGCCGATCTGACCGGATTCGCGGCGACGTGCCGGCGGCTTGGGGCTGCCCAACCGCGACGGTGCTGCGCGACGCGCGTCGTCGTCCGTCGCCTTCCCGCGGCAGGTCACGTTCCTGTGGGGTTCACGCCTCGCTAGTCCCGGTTCTCCTCGTTCTTCCCGTCCTCCTCGTTCGACCCGTCCTTCCGGTTCGACCCGCTCGTCCCTCCTCGGCCGCGCCGAGACCGGTTGCCGGCCGTGCTCAGCGCGGAGTCGACGAGGATCCCGCCGCCGATGGTCGCCGGGCTGATCACCGCGTCCGCGCCGGCTCGTTCGAGCTTCCGGACGTTCTCGCGGTTGGTCGCGGCGGCGACGATCCGCGCGGAGGGGTTACCGCTCCGGGCGGTGAGGATCGTCAGCGCGTCGGTCCGGTCGTCGTCGGTCGCGACGAGCACGACGTCACACGACTCGATGCCGGCCCGTTCGAGCGTCGCGTCGTCGCTGGGGTCGCCCGCGACGACGACGACGCCCTCGCGTTCGAACGCGAGGGCCTCGGACGCGGTCGAGACGATGACGGCCGTCCGGTCCCTGCCGAGCGCCTCGAGGATCGGGGCGGTGAGGCTCCCGCTGCCGAGGACGATGACGTCCGGATCGATCGGCCCGTCGCTCGTGTCCATACCTGCGGGACGCGCCCCCGCCACCATAACGGCACCTATCATTGGCTGATCCCCTCTCGATCGTCGCGCCGCCGCCGGTATCGTCGGCTTCTTGGTGCCGTCGCGTGCGTGTGCGTCCATGGCGTCCCGCCGCGTCTGGATGGGAGCCGCGTGCCTGTTCATCGCCGGCGACGGGATGGCGATGCAGGCGCGCGGTCCGTTGCTCGCGAGCTTCGAGGCGGAGTTCGGGGCCTCCCAGTCGCTGCTCGGGCTCGTCGCGCCCGCCGGGACCGTCGGGTTCGTCGTCTCCATCCTCGCCGTCGGCCTGTTCGCGAGCCGCCTCGACGTCAAGCGGACCCTCCTCGTCGGCGCGGTCGCGACCGCGGCGTCGCTCGCCCTGCTGGCGGCGGCCCCCGTTTACTGGGTGTTCCTCGGCGCGCTGCTCGTACAGGGCGCGTCCGCCGGCGTCTTCCGGGCCATCGACCGGCCGCTGTTGAGCCACCTCTACCCCGACACGCTCGGCCGGGTGTTCGTCCTGTACGCGCTCGCGTGGGCGGTGGGGGCCGTCACCGGCCCGATCGTCGTGAGCGCGGTCCTGGAGCTGACCGGCTGGCGGTGGACGTTCCTCCTGCTCGCGCTGTGGTTCGTCCCGGTCGCCGTCGTCGTGGCGGCCAGCAGCCTCCCGACGACCGCGTGGGACGAACGCACGATCGACCGGCGCGAGCTCCGGGCGCTGTGTCGCCGGCCGTCGATCGCCGGGACGCTCGTCGCGATGGCGCTCGTCGGCGGGATCGAGGGCGCGATCTTCACGTGGCTGCCGTACTACGTGGGGACGTTCACCGACCCGACCCTCGCGAACCTCACGCTCTCCGCGTACCTCCTCGCGTACGTCCCCGGCCGCCTGCTCTACTCGCGCGTCGTCGGGCGCGTCGCGTACGTCCCGCTCGCGATCGCGACGACCGTGTTCGCCACGCCCGTCCTCGCGCTGGTGTTTTACGCCCCCGGCGGCGTCCCGATGCTCGCGGCGATCCTCCTCGCCGGGGCGTTGCTCTCCGCGCTGTTCCCGGTGCTCTCGGCGTTCGGCGTCGAGGCCGCCCCGGAGTACAGCGGCCCGGTGAGCGCGCTCGCAACGGGGGCGACCTACCTGGGAATCGCGGTCGCGCCCGTCGCGATCGGCGTCCTCGCGGAACGGATCGGCATCGCGGCCGCCATGTCCGGCGTCGTGTTGACGCTGTGTGGGCTCCTCGTGGCAACGCTGGTGTCCGTACGCCGGCTGACGACCGCGTGAATCGAGGCCTTCAGGAGGCGTGAGCCGGTCGCGAGCGGCCCACGGCCGTCCCGCCGGGTTCGCTCGGGACGACGGAGACTGGCCCTCGTTGACACCGCTCGTGCGAGCACGACGCCGAGAACCTGTCGTCGCCGTTCTCGCTCATCCGGTCACCATACTGGTGGTAAGCAGAGTACTACAATAACGTTCTCCGCCGACCGGGACTCCATGACTGTCCGAAACCGACTGGGCATCGCTATCGCCGTTCTGTTCGTCGTTATGGCGCTCGCCGGTGCGGTCACGCTATCGACGGCCGGGGTGGGTGCACAGGCAACCAATGACACCGGGCCGAACGTGGCAAATGACACCGGGCCGAACGTGGCAAATGACTCCGGGTCGAGCGTGACGATCACCGTCGGCGCCACGGGAACGGCTAGCGCCGCGCCTGACCTCGCCGTCATCGACGTCGCCGTGGAGGCATCCGCCGACTCCGCCGACGCTGCTCGCGCCGGGGTCGCAAATAACGTTTCCGGGATGCGTGAGGCGCTTACCGAAGCTAACGTCTCGGATGATCAGATCAGGACGACGTACTTCTTCGTTCAGACGGAGCGAGACGGCGACGGAAACACCAGTTACTACGCGGTCCACGGATTCGAGCTTCGCGTCCCCGTTGACGACGCTGGCTCCGTGGTCGACGCGGCCGTAGCCGGTGGCGCGACTCGTGTCGACGGTGTCCGGTTCACTCTCTCCGAGGAGACGAACCGCGAACTTCGAGGCGACGCCCTTGCATCCGCACTCGACAACGCGCGTGCTGACGCGGATGCCATCGCCAGCGCAACCGGCGTCGACGTCCGAACCGTACGGTCAGTACAGACAGGCGACGGGGGCATCGGCCCGGTGTTCGCCGAGGATGCCCCCGAGGACGGAACGGCGTTCGATCCCGGTCCGGTGACCGTTATCGCCCACGTCACCGTCACCTACGAGGCGGGCTGATCGACGAGCCGGTCGGGAACCAGTATCGTTCGTGAAGGCACGCACCGACCGACAGGTTTCCCTTACCGATCACGGCCGCTATTCCGTGCGGCGCACCGTTGCCGTCCCCCATTCCTCAGGGTTCGGATCGTAACTCGGGCCGACGAAGAACTCCATCGCTCCCGGCTGGCTGTCGACCGTGAGTTCCGTCCCGTCGATCATCTCGCCGTCGAGACTGAACTGGACCGGCGCTCCCTCGTGTACTACGTGCAGGTGAGACGTCTTCACTCGCGTGAGGTGCGTGGCGTTCCGACGGAGCAGTTTGTCGGCGGCACCCGTCGAGAAGTAGTCGAGCCTCGGCACGTCCTCGATGATGACGACGTTCACCTGTCCGTCCTCCATGTTCGCCTGACGCATCCGTTCGCCGGGGAACCGTCTGCCGTTCCCGATCAGCAACATCAACGCGTCTCCGGTCCAGACGGGGTCCCGGTCGGGGCCCACCGAGACCCGTAGTTTCAGTCCCTCGAACCCCCGAGACAGCGACATCGTCGTAAGCACGTACGCCAACACGCCGAGCCGTCGCTTGCGGGCGGGCGTCGTCTTCGCGCTCGCGTCCGCCGTCAGACCACCGACACAGGAGTTCAGGAAGGGGCGACCGTTCGCCATCCCGATGTCGAGCGCACGCGTGTCACCGGATCCGATGACCTCGAAGGCGTGCTCGACGCCACGGATTCCGACGTTGTCCGCGAAGTCGTTCCCGGTCCCGGCCGGGATAACGCCCAGCGAAACCTCGTCTAACTTCCCCGCCTCGAGGACGCCCGTGAGCGTCCCGTTCAACGTCCCGTCGCCTCCGCAGGCAACGACCGCGTCCGCGCGTTCCGCCGCCTCGGCCGCGAGTTCGACCGTGTCGTCGCCGCTCTCGCTGTCCAAGACCTCCCACCCGCGTGCAACGGCCATTTCACGTGCCAGCCGGGTCCGCTTCCCGTCGCCGCTACGTGGGTTTCTGACGACGACCGTACGTGGTCCACTCATACCACGTCGTGACGCCACGTCCTGAAATGGATGGCGACTACACCCGGGGCGTGCGGGGGACGTGCGGAGGGCGTGCGGAGGGCATGCGGGGGGCGTGTGGAGGTCATGCGAGGGCATGCGGGGGGCGTGCGGGCACCGCCCGCTCCCTGCGAGCGAGCTCCGTCGGTCGATACTGGTGTTTTATGGGGAGCGCGCGACCAGAACGACCGTGTTCGACTGCGACCTCCATACGCACAGCCGGTTCTTCCATCGCGCCCCCGGGTTCGCGGCCGGCTACGACCCCCACGGCGTACGGGCGACCCTCACGGTAGCACGCCGGCGGGGACTCGACGGGGTCGCAGTCACGAACCACGACTTCTTTCGGCGTGACACCCTGGTGAGCGACGCCTGTATCCCGGGTATCGAGATCTCGACGACGGCGGGTCACCTTCTCGTCATCGGCCCGAACCCGCCCGAACGCACGCAGGCCGGGGCCCTCTCTCCCGAAGCCGCCGTCGAACTCGCACACCGGCACGACTGCGTCGCGATCGTCGCCCACCCGTTCCGGAACAGCCGCCTTCGGGAGAGCGACGCGGACTTCGACGCGATAGAGATCAACGGCAAACACCCCGAGCATCGCAAGCGTATCCGCCGTCTCGCGAGCGACCGTGGCCTCCCGGTCGTCGGCGGCAGCGACGCCCACTTCCCGTTCGAGGTCGGACGGCTCTCGACGCGACTGGACATCGACCGGCTCACGCCGGAGGCCGTCGTCGAGGCGATCCGCGACGGCCGGGTCGAACCGGTCGTTCGCGACGGCCGCTTGGTGCGGGCCCTCGGGTCGGTGTACGCGAACGTCCACAGGCTGCGTGGGCATCTGTGACACCCGCCTCGCCGTGAACGGAGAGGGAGGACGTCACGTACGTCCGGCCGCCATCATGCCGACTCGCTCCGTCAGAGGGATCCTCCCATTGGTGGATCCGTGTCGTCGCCGAATCCGCTTCCGTACGATTCGAGGACTTCCGTAACGGTGACCTCGTAGGCGTCGTACCACTCCGTCCACCGTCGTTTCGCCCGTCCGTGGTCCGGATGTGCGCCGAACGACTCGAGCGCGCCCAACGATTCCCAGTAGTACACGACGAGCACCTCCTCGCTCTCCGGGTCGTGCCACGTCCGCTCGTCCAGATATCCCTCCGTGTTCTCGGCAGCCGCCTGTATCGCGTCATTCAACTCGTGAAACTCCGTATCGTACTCACCCGGATCGAGACGGAACGTTACCACATACATCTGCGCTACTCACTCGCCCACGTCAACAAGACGCTTCCCCACTGCGCAGACGACGGTTCACAACCAGCGGCTCGCTGACCGACACCCAACACAACCAGCGGCTCGCTGACCGACACCCAAATCGGGATTCCGGCCACCCGCGTCGGGGACCTCACTGTCTCTCGCAACTGGGAACGGTCCTCTGAACGCTCCTCTCGAGACGGCGAAACGGAAACGGTTCGACGGTACGGTCGAGTATCCTTTTGTAGGCGTGTCGTTTCATGATCGTATGAGCGATACCGAATCGAGTTCGTCGGATGGCCCCTCCGTAAAGGCGGTGCTCGACCGCGTTCGGAGACACGACTTTCACCCCCTCGACGAATCGAGCTTTACCATCGATCGGACGCTCGAAGAGCACGGCATCGCGGATCTCGACGACGACGATTGGCGAGTCCGACTGCTCGCCGTCCGCGACCTCGTTCGGCTCGGTGACGCGGGTACGTCCGCAACCGCCGCGGGACTCGGAGACGACGACGTTCAGGTACGCTACGTGTGTGCGACTGCGCTAGGCGTCTTGCGAGCACGGTCCGAGACCGAACACCTCGAACGCGTGGTTCGCGAGGATCCCAACGCGCTGGCCCGATCGCAGGCTATCGTGGCCTTGGGACAGATCGGTGCCAGCCGATCACTGGATCTGCTTCGTGACCGGCACGAGAACGACGATTCGAAGGACGTGCGCCATCAAGCCGAACTCTCGATCGACCGTATCGAAAAGGGTGCGGTCGTCGAGCCCGAACTGGAGGCCGCGTACCGAAACCTCGACGAGGAAGCGTTCGGACGACTCACAGTCGGTGAGTCCGCGCCGTCATTCGAGCTACCGGACACTGACGGACAGACGTGGGAACTCGAGGACGCGATCGGAGACGGCGACTGGACGGTCCTGATCTGGGTGTTCGCCGACTGGTGTCCGGTCTGCCACCGCGAGTTCGACGAACTGCTCGAGCTTCGTGAAGAGTTGCAGGAGGCGGGTATCAACGTGGCGACGATCGAGTGTCACGGGCGATACCGCGGTCGCGTGATGGTCGGGCGGGAGCTCGAACCGGAGTACTGGTTCGCCGAGGAGTCGTTCGTCGATTCGTACGCGGAGCGGATCTGGTGGCCGCACCTCCTCGATCGGGCAGGAGCGGTCGGTGCACAGTACGGCGTCGATCCGATGGCCTACGCCGTCCACGCCGAGTATATCAATCGCCCCGCGACGGTCATCATCGATCCGACCGGAACCGTTCGCTTCGCGTATTACGGGACGTTCTGGGGGGACCGTCCGTCCATCGAAGAGACCCTCGAACTGATCCGGTCGACGGAGTTCTCGTTCGAGCATCCGGAACGACGGCGGATAGTCGAGTAAGGCGCGGTCGTTCACGCGTACGTGTTCTCAAGACGGGTGACGACGTCGTCGCTCTCCGCCATCCCCTCGATTCCGTGTTCGGGGTCGACGAGCGCCGGGACCCCGGACTGACCGCTCACTGATTTCACCTCGAACCGAAGGAAGCGGAAGGGGAGCACGGGATGGGACTGATATTCGAGATCGAGGGCCTCCAGCGTACGCTCAACGTTCGCACAGTAGGGACAGCCGGGGAGTCGATAGCGTTCGAGCGTCGAGCCCTGCTCGAGAACGGGTGGAAGTACTAAAACCTCGTCGCGGATCCGGGACGTGGTCGCACGAGCGTCGACACGGCCCGGCTGCGAGCGCTCAGAACGTGATGATCTCGTAGTCGTCGTCGACGAGCGAGCGGATGCTCGGGTGGCCGTCGTACTCGTCGAGGGTGACGAGTCCCGAGTCGGCAACGGCGTCCTCGACGCCGAACGCGCCGGAGCAGTACTCACACACTGCGGCGTCGTCGCGGACGGCCTGATAGAGCTCGTGGTAGTCGCTCTCCTCGTCTTCGAGCTCCGGGATCCACTGGGTGCCGGCGCCGTCGAAGATGAGTTCGAGCTCGTCGCCCTCGGTCTCGGCGAACTCCTTTGCGGCCTCCAGTCCGTTTGCGAGGCGGCCGTAGTCGGAGTGCGATTCGTTGCCGGCGAGAATCACGATTGCTGCTTTCGTCATCGTGCTCCTTTATAAACGCTACCCGTACATAATCGACCTGCTGGTGTGTGTTCAACACGCCGACCCGGTAGGTGATAGCATGCCGTGCCGGGTTCAGCGTCTCCGGCGGTCATACGTGCCACGGGCGGTCGTCGCGCTCACCCGTGATGGCGGTGGTCGTGTCCGCCGCCGCCTCGGGAGAACTGCCCGGAGAAGGCGCGGTCGACGACCTCGGAGAGCGCGGGATGGACGTGGACCGCGTCCCGGATGTCCGCGACCGTCCCCGAGCCCGCGGTCATCGCGACGACGACCTCCTCGATCAGGTTCGACGCCTCGGCTGCGTGCTTCGATGCCGCACAGCCAGCGGTCGTTTATCAATAACGGCCCCCTCTCGAACGTATGACCCTCGCGTTCTCGCCCGAACTGGTGGCGACGATCGCTCTCGTCGTCGCGGTCGCGGGCGCGGTCAACGGGGTCGCGGGGTTCGGCTTCGCCGTCGTCGGGACGATGGTCCTCGCGACGACGCTCGACCCTGCGACCGCCGTCGCGTTCATGATCCTCCCGATGTTCGCCGTGAACGTCGCGCTCGTCGGCGACCTCACCCGCGAGGAGCTCCGCACGTGCGGAATCCGGTTCGCGCCCCTGCTCGTCGCCGCACTCGTCGGGACCGTCGCGGGGATGGCGCTGCTCGATCGGCTCCCGGGAGCCCCGCTTCGCGTCGTGCTCGGGCTCGTCTCGCTGGGCTTCGTGGCGACGAATCAACGCGCCGTCCTCCTCCCGGCGCTGCCGATCGTGAGCGACCGTGACCTCGCCGATACGCCGTTGGTCATGGCGGTCGTCGTCGGGGTCTCCGGCGTCCTCTTCGGGGCGACGAACGTCGGCGTGCAGCTGGTCGCGTTCGTCCGGAGCTTCGACCTCTCACACGGGCTGTTCATCGGCGTCGTCGCGCTCGTGTTCGTCGGGATCAACGGCCTCCGCGTCGTCGCCGCGGGCGCGCTCGGGCTCTACCCGAACGTGGGATTCGCCCTCGCGTCGGTCGTCGCCGCGGTCCCTGCAGTCGCCGGCGTCGCCCTCGGGAAGCGCCTCCGGGGGCGCGTGAGCGAGCGGCTCCGTCGAGGGGTCGTCCTCGGGCTGTTGACGCTCATCGGTGTCCGGCTGATCCTCGGCGGCGCCGGAATCGTCTGAGCGTCGTCGTCGCTCACGCTCACCGGTTCAGTCGCCACCGGATCGCGACGGCCGCGACGAACACCGTCGCGAAGGTGACGCCCCCGGATATCAGCGCGCCGCGAGCGCTCGACGCGCCCATGACGACGGTGGTCGAGGCGCCGCCGCCGGCGAGGGCCGCGCCGCCCGCGACCCCGCCCAATCCGATACAACAGAGGCTCACGAGGCCGACGAGCGACAGCGACCCCAGCACGCCGTCGTCGCTCATCGGTCCCCCTCCCCGTCCCGGAACGCGTCGAGCGCGAGCGACCAGTCGTACGTACGGTACCGTATCCGCGAGACGGCGTCGGGATCGATCACGTCGTACTCGCGGAGCAGTGCGCGGATACCCGCGCCCCCGCCGAAGTCGCCCCGGTACCACAGGAGGTGTCGGGGGACGCGGGCGGTCCCGTCCTCGACGACCGTCTCGCTTCGCAGGTACGACGCGGCGGCGCGGTCGAGCTGGTCGTCCACGTCGGCCGCGTCGTAGGCCGCGACCGCGGGACAGGAGGCGGCGCCGCAGTTGAGCGCGAAGTGGACTCGCGGGTCGGGGTCAGCGACCCGGTGTCGCCGAACGAACGCCGAGACGAACGGGTTCGGCACGTAGCCGAGCCCGTACTTCCACTTCGCACCGCGGAGGACGCCGTGTTCGATCCGGTCGAGACTTAGGTCCGTCCCGGCGACGGTGACGATCGGCTCGCCGAAGAACCGTCGACGGTTCTCGAACCGTCCCGGATCCGCGAGCAACGTGGCCCCCGTCGCGGCGTTGTAGACGTTGAGCCAGAAGGCGAGCCGCTCCTCGGGGTCGAGCGCGTCCAGCGCAGCCGATGGGGCGCCAGCGATCCGCTCTCGGACGGTGTCGAGCGTCGGCTCGCGGTCGTCGGGGCTTCGGACCGCACGGAGGAACCGCCGCGAGTCCGCGACGAGGTCGGGCTCGTCGTCGGACTCGACACGACCGTCATCGGACGCAGAGCCGGAACCGTCCGAGAGTGCCCGGTCGAAGTCCGGTATGGGCGTCGACTGGGGGCTGACCATGAACGGGTACTGCTTGCCACGTGCGAATAGGTATCGCGGTCTGACGCGCGCCGTACCAAACCGAACCGGCGTTATGCCGCGGCTCCGCGTACTGCGAACATGAGCGACACGACCGCGTCTCAGACGGCGGACGGCGTGCCGGACTTCGAACTGCCGAACGTCGCGGCTGGCCCCGACCCGTTCTCACTCTCGGCGGTCGCGGCCGACCCCGACACCGACGCCGTGGTCCTGCTGTTCCAGCGGGACTACCACTGCGGGAACTGCCGGAAGCAGGTACAAGCGATCGCCGACAGGTACGACGAGTTCGAGGCGCTGAACGCCGCCGTCGTCTCTATTCTGCCGGAGCCCGTCGAGCGGGCCAGCGAGTGGCAGGACTCGTACGACCTCCCGTTCGCGCTGCTCGCTGACCCGAACACCGACGTGAGCGACGCGTACGACCAACCCGTGCGGTTCGGCGTCCTCGGTTCGCTCCACGACTTGGTGGGTCGGATGCCGGTCGCGATGGTCCTGGATACCCGGTCCGGCGAGCCCGTCGTCGCGTACACGTACGAGGGACGGATGCCCGCTGACCGGCCGGAGATCGACGACCTGCTCGGCGAGATCCAGCGGATTCGCGCCGACTGACGGATGAGCGGGACCGGACCGGCGAGCGATCGGGGGGCCGACGAGCCGGAGCACTGGACCGCGCTCGTCGCGCTGTGGCGGATGTCGCGTCCCGCACAGCTCGCGCTGATCGCGCTCGTGTACGGCCTCGGCGTCGCGATGGCGCTCGGACGGGGCGCGACGACCGAGCCGGTGAGCGTTGGTATCGGGCTGACCGTGCTCCTCCCGATCGCGGCGAGCGTTCACTACGCGAACGAGTACGCGGACGTCGAGACCGACGGGCTCACCGAGCGGACGCCCTTCTCCGGCGGCAGCGGCGCCCTCGTCGACAGCGGTCTCCCTCCGCGTCTCGCGTTACGCGCCGCGGCCGCGTCCGGAGCGGTCGGCCTGACGCTGCTCGTCTGGGCCGCGAGCCCGCTCGGCGGGCGGGCGCTCTCGGCGGTTCCGGCGGCGGTCCTCGTCGGGATCCTCCTCGTCGGCTGGCAGTACTCCGTCGGGCCGCTCCGGCTCGCGTGGAACGGGCTCGGCGAGGTGACGAACGCGATGCTCGGTGGGGTCGCGCTGCCGCTGTACGGGTTCGCGGTCGTCACCGGCGGCGTCACCGTCGCGGCCGCACTCGCGACCGTCCCCTTCGCGCTCGTGGTGTTCGTGAACCTCCTGGAGACGCAGTGGCCCGACCGCCACGCGGACGCCACGGTCGGGAAGGACACCCTCGCGACGCGGTGGTCGGCCGATCGACTCCGGCTGGCTTACGGCCTCGGGAGCCTCGCCGCAGCCGGAGCCGCGATCGCACTCGCCGGCACCCTGTTCCCGCGACCCGTCGCGCTCGGGACGCTGTTGCCGCTGATCGGGTTCATCCCCGGATACTCTCGATTCACGCGCCACGAGGAGCCGCTTCCGGCCGTGGTGACGATGGTGGTCGTCGCCGCGGGATCGACCGTCGGGTGGGGCCTCGTCGCCGCGGGGATGGTCACCGGGTAGTCCTCCGAAGGGAGCCGCGTGGCGGACTCCTCTCTCGGTTCCTCGACACCCCGGAGATCGTCCACGCCGTGAGCGACGTCTCCACACTGAGGAACTGGATCTGGCCGGCGAGATCGAGGTGTGGCGAGACGAACTCGTCCGACACGGGCTAGACCAGTTGACCGGCGATTCCTCGGACCCGAACGATTAACGGCGTTCGACGCGTCCGTTCAGGCATGGCCACCGAAGAAAGCGCAGAAACGGCCTCCCCGATTGACGAGGTGATGGAGGACATCCGGCGGGAGCTGGTTCGACGGGTCGCAGCGGACGACAGAGATTCGAACCGGGACGTCTACGACGCTCTCGAAGACGAATAACCGGACTGTACTGAGCAATCGTTAGTCGGAGCCGGCCAGAGCAAATCACTCTGCGAGTGATTTTCTCTATCGAATCCAGCTTTGCCTGTACGCGACCCCCACCGATGCACCAGTAGGCGGCCACCTATCGAACGAAAGCACACACCTTGTCGTATTATGGTGTTTACCCCGACGCCGTCATGCGATTAGAACAATACGGGCGCGACGGGATTTGAACCCGCGGCATCTTGGTCCGGAACCAAGTGCTCTGTCCGCTGAGCTACGCGCCCACACGAACGCGTATTTCGGGCGAGCGTTTAACGCTTCTGACTCGGTGTCGCGTCCGCGCCGCCGTCGGGCGATACGGACGGGCCACGGCGACGCCGAGCCGTGGATCCTCCCGCGGATCGTCCGGTAAACGGGCGGACGAGGTGAAGGCGGCTCAGACGGCGTACGCCCGCGTGGTCGCCACGAGCGCCTTCCGGTAGTCGCTCTCGGTCGGGTCCGGCCCGAGCGCGAGGAACCGCCGTTTAAACGCGTTCACGTCGACCGCGGGCGCGTCGCTTCCCGCGGCGCGGGCGAGGTCGTAGATCCGGTGGGTCGGCGGCGCGATGTCGTGCCGCTCGATCAGCGCGAGCGCGAACGCGGCGTTCACCGCGGTGATCTCCGGGTCCGCTCCCGCGGTCGACGGGTGCGACCCGGGGCGGGGCGGATCAGGGCGGTCCGCGACGGCGGCCGCCAACGTCGACTCCAGGAACCCGAGCAGTTTGTCCGCGGGGGCGACCGAGAGCGTGATGTCGTCGGCGTAGATGTCTTTCATGTGGTTGGCGATCTGGTAGCAGTGCGCGAACTTCTGTCGCTCGACGCGCTCGCCGGCGAGCCCGAGGTAGAGCGCCTCCTCGGTCGATTGGACGTGCGAGGCGTGACCCTCCTCGTAGCGGGCCATGTGCGAGAGCTCGTGGACGGCCAGCTCGCGCGCCATCGCGCTCGTCGCCGCCCGTCGCGAGACGTTCAACACGTGGTGGTCCCGGTAGTGGCCGGCCCACGTCCGTTCGTCGGGGTCCTCGCGAACGCGCACGCGGACTGGGTTCTCCAGTGAGAACTCGGTTTCGAACAGGTCGGCCGCACTCAGAAAGGGGTCCGGGGGGACGTCCCCCTGTACGCGGAGATCCATGCGTGTATTTGACATACCGTCTGTGGATAAGTCTCTTGCGGCGCTTCGGGCCTCCTCGACCGATCCGTCCGCTTCCGTTCCACACGCCCCAACTGATCCGTCCGCTTCCGTTCCACACGTCCCAACCGATCCGTCCGCTTCCGCTCCGTCCCACACCGCCCCGTTCGCGTCGTCGCGCGACCGTTTATATCGCCGCGCGACCGTTTATGTCGTCGCGCGCCCGATCGGGAGGCATGACCGTGTACGTGGCTTACCGGGGCGGCCTTCACGTCGTCGACGTCGACGAAAGCGGAGCCCCGCACGATGGCTCCCCTGACGGGGTCCTCCTCGCGGATCGCGACGTCGAGTGTCTGGCTGTCCACCCGGACGCGCCGGACCGGGTGTTCGCCGGGACGTTCGGCGGGGGACTGTACCGCACGGCGGACGGCGGCGACTCCGTCGAGCGCGTCGGTGTCGACGGGATCGACCACGACGCGGTGACCGCGGTGGCGACGTCGCCGGTCGATCCGGACGAGGTCTGGGTCGGCACCGAGCCGTCCCGACTGTACCGCTCGGCCGACGGCGGCGACTCCTTCGAGCCGGTGTCGGGGGTGGCGACGGTTCCGTCCGCGCCTGAGTGGTCGTTCCCGCCCCGCCCGGACACCCACCACGTGCGCTGGATCGAGGCGTGTCCCGCGGACCCCGGGCGGTGGTACGTCGGCGTCGAGGCGGGCGCGCTGGTGGTCACCCCCGACGGCGGCGGGACGTGGATCGACCGCCCGCCCGGCTCCCGCCGCGACAACCACACGCTCGCGACCCACCCGGACGCGCCAGACCGCGTCTACGCTGCCGCCGGCGACGGATACGCCGAAAGCGACGATCGGGGAGCGACGTGGACGGCCCCGCAGGACGGGCTCGACCACCGGTACGTCTGGGGACTCGCGGTCGATCCCGGCGACCCCGACACCGTCCTCGCGAGCGCCGCCGCCGGGGCGGGCGACGCTCACCGACGGGGGAACGCGTACCTGTATCGGAAGCGCGGGTCGCCCTCGTCGGTGAGCGACGGCACGGCGGACGGACCCGACGCCGGCTCGGCAACGACGTGGGAACGGCTCGACGACCGCGGGATCCCGACCGGCGAGGGGACGTACCGCGCCGTCCTCGCGGCGGGCGTCGCTCCGGGCGAACTGTGGGCGGTCCACGACCGTGGGCTGTATCGGACACGCGACGCCGGCGACTCCTTCGAGCGAGTGCCGGTTCACCTCCCGGAGGCGACTCCGCGCGCGCTCGTCGTCGCTCCGTAGCGGGGCGATCGGTAGCTCAGTCGTCCGCGAGACGTTTGTGCATGACCGTGGCGCTCGCCGGACAGTACTCCGCGAACTGCGCCGTCTCCCGGATCGCGTCCGGGACCGCCGCCCGCGCCACGCGTCCGTAGCCGCGTCCCTCGAAGAACGCCGCTGCCGTCGTCGTGAGGAGGAAACAGTCGACGACGCCGGCGTCCCGAGCCGCGGCCTCGAGCGCGTCACACACCGCCGTGCCGTAACCACGTCCCCGAACGCCGTCGGCGACGACGACGGACCGAAGGAGCCCGACCGATCCGAACGTCTCGACCCCGCCCACGCCGACGGTCTCCCCGTCGTGAACGGCGAGGGAGAACGCCTCGGGTTTCGATCGGACGTCGTCGATCGGGAGCCCGTTGTCCCGCAGGAGGCGCTCGACGGTCCCGATCCTCCCGGCCGTTCCGGCGGGTCGGAGCGTCACTGTGGAGTCGACCATACGTCCCGTTGGGGCACGGCCCGCAAAACCGTCACGGCCGCGTCGGGACGTCCCGTCACACCGGGGGATCGCGGGGGCCGTTCTGCGGGTTACCGGTCGTTCCGCTCCGGCTCCTGTCCGTCCTCGGCCACGATCGGGAGGCGTATGCTGACGACCGCGCCGCGGGGGTCGTTGTCGGCGTACGAGACGGAACCGCCCGCGTCGTCGACGACCCACCTCACGAGCCAGAGGCCGAGCCCGGAGGCGTGCTCGATCGGTGTCTCCTGGCCGCCGGTGAGCGACGGCCGCTCCTGCGGGGAGATCCCCGGTCCGTTGTCGGCGACCGACAGCACGGCGTCGCCGCCCTCGCGCTCGACGGTCACGGTCACCTCTGGGTCGCGGTCGCAGTGGTCGATCGCGTTCGTGACGAGCTCCTCGACGGCGACCGTCACCCCGGCACCGGACCGGACCGTCGCCGGCACCAGCGTGGCGTCGACGATAGCGCCCGGGTGTGCGCTCCGGAGCGTCGCGAGCGCGTCGGCGACCGCGTGATCGAGCCGGAGCGGGTCGTCGGTCCCGTCGCGCCCGTGGAGGATGGACCGGAACCGACGGGCCGCGTCCGACAGCGACAGGAGGCTCTCGGCGGCCGACCGTATCCGCGCCGTGTGGAAGGCGGGGTCGTCGGCCTCGTCCTCCAACTCGGCGACGTGGCCGAGGACGACGTTGAGTCGGTTTCGGAGGTTGTGTCGCAACACTCGATCGAGCACGGCGAGGCGGATCTCGCGTTCGCGCCGGTCCGTGACGTCGCGCTGGAACCCGAGGAAGTACTCCACCGCCCCGTCGGGGCCGTGTATCGGGGTCACGTCGAGCGCGTTGTACCACCGCGTCCCGTCGGCCCGTTCGTTGAGTAGCTCGACGGAGACGGGTTCGCCCTCGTCGATCCCCCGTCGAACCTGCGCGATCGTTTCCGGATCGGTGTCCGCACACTGGAACAGTCGCGGGTTCCGACCGAGCACCTCCTCGTGGGACCATCCGGTCAGCCGCACGAACTCGTCGTTGACGTAGACGAGGGGGTTGTCCGGCAGCGAGGGGTTGGTGATCGTCATCCCCACCGTCGCGGTGTCCATCGCACGGCGGTACAGCCGGAGCTGCTCCTCGCGGGCCCGCCGCCGGGAGACGTCGTGAACGACCACCTGCACGTCCGCGTCGGGGATCCCTTGGCGAGCGGCGACGTCCGGACCACGGATCGGACCGTCGGCCGGGCCATCGGTCGGCTCCGCGGGCCCGTCGTCGACCGCGGTCGCCGCGATCTCCGTCGGGATCGACCGGCCCGTACCGACGATCGACGCCTCCACGGGACCCGTCTCGCCGTCCGACGACAGCCCGTCCAGCAGCGACGCGACCCGGTCGCGGTCCGACTCGGCGATCAGCGAGATAAACCGGGTCCCGTCGACGGCTCCCGCGGCGGGCGCGAGCAGCCGGGTCGCCTCCGCGTTGTGGTACACGACCACGCCGTCCGAGAGGAGGAACACCGCGGCCGGCGTCCGCTCGATGAGACGGCGGTACCGCTCCCGGCTCCCGGCGAGCGCCGCCGACAGCCGTCGCACCGACAGCGCGCCCTCCAGCCGCCGGCACAACACGACCGATCGAAGCGGCGTCCCCAGCACGTCCGTAACGACGCCGGCCGCGGAGTCCGGGAGCGCGGCGAGCGCCGCCGACGCGTCGCCGGGCGCGACGAGCAGGCACGGCCGGATCCCGTCGCCGTCGATGCGGGCGGCCCGGAGCGCTCCTTCGGCCGCCCGAAGCGAGGCGACGTCGACCAGACAGCAGTCGAAGGCGACCGTCGACAGCTCGTCGGGGGCCGCCACGACCGGATCGTAGCCGTGGCGATCGAGCCACTCCACGAGCAGCCGACGGTCCTCGCCGGGGCGGAGACAACAACAGATCCGCGCGTGTGAGTCCTCACGTCGCTCCTCACCGGAGCCGTGTTCGTCGTCACTCTCGCCGGACCCGCGTTCGTCTCCACTCCCGCCGGAGCCGCGTTCGTCTCCACTCCCGCCGGAGCCGCGTCCATCGCCATTCGCATCGGAGCCGTATCCATCGCCGCGCCCGTTCCGTCGTCGATCGTCGCCGCCGGATCGATCGGTCATTCGGTCACTCGTCGCCCGTGAACTCGGGGGTGCCGGTGAGTATCCCGCGGAGGTTTCGGAGCGGCTCGCCGAGGACGATCCCCTCGGCCGTGATCTCGAACTCACGAAGGGTCCGCTCGAAGTCGCTCGCGCGCTTTTTCAACACGCCCGTCGCCTTCCGGAGCTCGCCGTCCATCTCCAGGTACCGAATGAAGAGGATGGTGTCCGCGAGGTAGCTGATCCGGTCGCTCGTCGGCTCGAAGTCCCCGGTGACCGTGCCGACGTCGTCGATGAGCAGCGTCGTCACGTCCATGTTCCGGAGGTACCGGCACAGCGCGTGGATCTCGCGAACGAGGTCGTCGTCCTCGCCGCGTATCGACAGCCGGTAGCCGGCGAGACCGTCGATCATCACCGTCTGAGCTCCTCGGTTCTCGACCTCCTCGCGGACCCACGCGGCGAACTCGTCGGCCGAGACCTCGAGCGGCTCCACCTCGACGAGCGACAGCGTGCCGTCCGCGCGCATCTCGTCGATGGGGATCCCGATCGCTTTCGACCGGTGCGTGAAGGAGGCGACGTCCTCCTCGAACAGGTAGATCACCGACCGCTCGCCGCGGGCCGCCGCCTCCTTCGCGAACTGGCTCCCGGTCGTCGTCTTGCCGGCCCCGCTGGGGCCGGAGACGACCGTCACGCTGCCGCGCTCGATCCCGCCGTGCAGGAGGGCATCGAGGTCGTCGACGCCCGAGGAGACCGTGTCCCCCGAGAGCTGTCGGCGATGGTCGGTCGGGACGAGCTTCGGGTACGCCCAGATCCCGTCGTCGTCGATCCGAACGGTGTGAGAGCCCGACCGGAACCCGGAGCCCCGGAACTTGTTCACCGTCACCGTCCGCCCCTTCCGCTCGTGGCGGAGTTCGAGGCTCCCGTCACAGAGGAACTCGAGGTCGCCGACGGCGTCGTTGCCGATCGGTTGGGCGGTAAAGAGCGTCGTCACGTCGTTGTCGGTGAGGTACCGCATGAACGACGCCGCCTCCCGGCGGAACTGGTAGTCGTCGCGCGCGAGGTTCCGGAGCTGCGTCAACGGGTCGACGAACGCCCGGTCCGGTTCGACGCGATCGAGGGCCTCGATGATCCGCCCGCTCACCTCGCCCGATTCGACCTCGTCGGCGGCGAAGACGCCGTACGTCCGGTCCTCGGTGAACACGTCCGCGCCCGGGGTGAGGTCCAGGAACTCGACGCCGTCGAGGTCGAACCCCAGCGTGGCCGCGTTCTCGCGGATCCGCTCCGTCGGCTCCTCGAAGTTGACGAACAGCGTCGACTCGCCGGCGTCCGCGCCGGCGGTGAGGTAGTGGAACCCGAGGACGGTCTTCCCCGTGCCGGGCCCGCCCCGAAGCAGATACGACCGGTTCGGGAGCAGCCCCCCGTCGAGGACCGTATCGAGCCCGTCGATGCCGGTGCTCGCTCGGCCGTCGTTTCTCATTATCTACGTCTCCCGTTCGACGGGCATGAAGGTACCTGAATCAGGAGTCGTTTCGATCGCGCCCCCTCAGAGGTCCGCGGTCCGGATCCACATCCCCTTCGAGGCGGGCGCGGAGCGCTCGAATCCCCACCGCTCGTAGAAACCGTCGACGTCCGCCAGCAGGTTGACGTAGCCGCCGTCGGGCGCGTTCTCTCGCAGCCAGTTCGCCAGCGCGTCCATCATCGCGGTGCCGAGCCCGCGCCCCTGGTGTGGCGGCGTGACGGCCATGTCGGCGACGTGGAAGACGGAGCCGCCGTCGCCGACGATCCGCGCCATCGCGACCGTCTCCGGCTCGCGGCCGTCCCCGACCGCGACGACGTGGACCCCGTACGTCGTGTTCGGCAGGCCACGTGCGACCGCCTCGCGGCTCCGCTCGGCCATCCCGGCGGCCCGGCGCAGCCGCAGGAAGTCCGCGACCGACGGCGTCGTCTCCCGGAGCTCGTATCCCTCCGGAACCGCCGGGTCGGCCCGGCGAGGGTCCCGTTGCGGGACCCGTTCGGCGTCGCTCATACACGTTCTGGGTGCGGGGCGAGAATGACCGTTTCGGAAGGGCGTGAGAGCGACCGTTTCGGAAGGGTGCGGGCCGCGGGGAGTCGAGGAACGGCACGCCGTCGGGGCGGGACCGCCACCGAGGGATCGCGCTCCGGGCAGGATCGCGGTCGACGACCGCCCGGAAGCGGGGCGTCTACTCCTCGGTTCCGTCGTCGGCGTCCGTCGCGTCGCCGTCCTCCGCGTCCTCCGCGTCCTCCTCGTCGTCCGGCTCCGCGAGGAGGTCACGCTCCGCGAGGATCGCCTCCAGCTCCTCGTTCGAGGGCTGGGTGAACGTCTCGTCCTCGACGGTGATCGTGGCGACGCCGACGCCGTCGGGGGTGAGCCCGTCCTCGTTGGTCTGCCCGAGTGCGTCGAGCGCGAGCCCGAGCGCCTCGTCCGTCGTGAGCTCCTCGTCGTACTCCGCCTCGAGGAACTCGCGGAGGTCGCTCCGGTCGGAGCCGATCGAGAGCGCCTTCCACTCGTATGGCGTCCCCGACGGGTCCGTCTCGAACAGCCGGGGCTCGCCGTTCTCGATGCCGCCGACGACGAGGGCGACGCCGAACGGGCGCGCGCCGCCGACCTGCGTGTACTGCTGGATGTGGTCGGTGATCGTCTTCGTCAGCGTCTCGATCCCCATCGCCTCGCCGTAGCGCAGGCGGTTGATCTGCGCCTGTCGGCGCGCGAAATCGATGAGCTGGCGGGCGTCGGCGACGTGGCCCGCGCTGGCGATGCCGACGTGGTCGTCGGCCTTGTGGAGCTTCTCGACGCTCTCGGGCTCCATCAGCGGGGAGCGCGCGCGCTTGTCCGCCGCGAGGACGACGCCGTCGGCCGCACGGATGCCGACGCTTGCCGTCCCTCGTTTCACTGCCTCCCGCGCGTACTCGACCTGGTAGAGCCGACCGTCGGGGGAGAAGATGGTGATGCCGCGGTCGTACGCCTGTTGTTGGGATTGGCCCTGCATGATATCACTCGGTGTCGAACGCCGTCGCGCCGACG
>LFFM01000332.1_pt1 | contig 32206 bp, 26 predicted proteins | sample 643131 | NCBI WGS metagenome assembly LFFM01 (sample SAMN03777445, study PRJNA286221) | soda lake metagenome | biome: soda lake; feature: Kulunda steppe; material: water; isolation source: sample Tc-Br brine of Tanatar trona crystallizer | place: Russia: Kulunda steppe | collected 2011-07
ACCGCTTTGAGGTGATGACCCCACCGCTCGCCGAGATCTTCAAGAGCCTCGTGGGTAAGCGCCCAGAGGAGATGGCGCGCGATGAGGCCCCTCGACCCGCGGAAGCCACGGCCTGATCTGGCCTCCTACCCTTCTTTCCCCTTTACTACGTTCCACCGCTTTCTGGCCCATGCGCAACATCTGGATTATCCTCAAGAGTGAGTTCATCCGGCGCGTGCGCTCGGTCTGGTTCATCGTGATTACCCTGCTGGCGCCTGTGCTCATCATCGGGATTGCCGTGCTGCCGGGGCTGTTGACGGTGATGCTCTCCGACAGCGACACAAAGACGGTGGTGGTGGATGACGCCACCGAGGTGCTGCTGCCCCGCCTGCAGGCCGAGGCCGGGGAGCGGTTCGTGTTTACGCCGGCCGCAGCGGTGGACGGCGAGCTGCGCGCGGCCGTTCGCAGCGGCCAGTTCGACGGGCTGCTGGAGCTGCCGGCGGAGCTGCGGGACGGAGAGGGGCAGCCTACGTACTACGCAACCGAGTCGGGCGGGCTGGCGTTTGGAAGCCAGATCAACCGGATCGTGCGCAACGCCGTGCAGACGCAACGCCTGGAAGACCAGAACGTGGGCGCCGAGGTGCAGCGTATCTTCCAGGAGCGCGTTTCGGTGGAGTTGCTGACGCTCACCGACGAAGGCACAGCGGCCGATGGCACGTTCGTCTACACGCTCGTTGGCTACATCATGGGCTTCTTCATCTATGTGGCCGTGCTCATCTACGGCTCCATGGTGATGATGGGCGTCATCGAGGAGAAAACGAGCCGCGTGGTAGAGGTCATGGTCTCGTCCGTAAAGCCGTTCGACCTCCTGATGGGCAAGGTCCTGGGCATTGGCGCGATGGGCCTTGTGCAACTGGCCACGTGGGGCGTGCTAATCTTGGGCGGCGCAGCGGTCGCCGGTTCGGTTGCGGCTTTCTTCATCGACCCGAGCGACTTCGACCTGGGCGCCGATGCCTCGCAGGAGGCATTGCTCGAAGCGGCCAGCATCACCATTCCCTCGATTGCGCCGAGCCTCATCGTATGGTTTGTGCTGTTCTTTCTGGGGGGCTACCTGCTCTATGCCAGCCTGTACGCCGCGGTGGGCGCGGCGGTGGAGCAGCAGCAGGATGCGCAGTCCTTCTCACTGCCGCTTACGATGCTCGTTATCATCCCCATCCTGTTCATCGTGCCCGTCGCCGATAGCCCCAACTCCACCCTGGCTGTTGGCCTCTCGCTCGTACCGTTCTTTTCTCCGATCCTGATGGTGGTGCGCGCGGCCATCACGGACGTGGCCTTCTGGCAACTGGCGCTGTCGTACGGCTTGCTCATGGTAACCTTCGTAGGCGCGGTGTGGGTGAGTGCGCGGATCTACCGGGTGGGCATCCTGATGTATGGTAAGAAGCCGTCGCTGCGGGACCTGGTGCGGTGGTTTCAGCAGGCGTGAGCGGCGTGGAGGAGCAGCGGTACGGCTGCCGTAGGATCGGCCAAAGCAGCGGTGTGTAACAGGCACGAGCAGCACGGCACGTAGGGGCGTACCATCAAGGACGCCGCGCGCCTGCCCCCGAGTAGCGCGCACCGTGATCACTGGAGAGGCATACTGCTATGGAGCTGCAACCGCTGATAGATTGGTTCATGAATCTGGGCGTGCAGTACGGCGTCAACCCCCTCATTTTTGGCGCCATCTACGTAGGCGCGGTGCCGTTCTTCATGCTGTCGGTGGGCTGGCTGGTGCGCAATGCGCGCCGCGGCGAATCGATCGTGCTGCCGGTGCTTTCGGCGTCGTTCTTCTTCGTGTCGGCCTACCTGTACCTGGCCGTGGCGGGCGAAAACATCCCGTGGTGGGTGTACGGCGTGCTGGCCGCGATGGTGGCCTACGGCGGCTGGGCCTCGTACCGGGATGTGAAAACCAAAGTGGTGGAAGCCAAAGCCGAAGCGGGCGAACCCGACGAAGCTGTGGAGGAGACGGCCGCCGACACGCCCCCGACGCCGGCTACGCCAGTCGAGCATTAAGGCCGCATGCACCGTACCCCTCTTTCCCATCTGACGATCTTCCCATGACCTACGATTATGATGTGCTCGTGATAGGGGGTGGCGCCGCTGGCCTGACGTCAGCGGGCATTGCCACGAACCTGGGCGCCAAAACGCTGATGATTGAGCGCAACCGCCTCGGGGGCGACTGTACGTGGACCGGATGCGTGCCCTCCAAGGCATTGCTGAAGAGTGCACAGATCGCCCATCAGATGCGGCACGCCGATCACTACGGGCTGAAAGCGACGGAGCCGGAGATTGACTTTGGTGCGGTGATGCAGCGGGTGCGGGATCTGCGAAAGGAGATCTACGAAGACGCCGATGCGCCGGAGATCTTCGAGGCCATGGACATTGAGGTGCGATTTGGCGAAGCGCACTTCGTGGACCCGCACACGGTCAGCATCGATGGCAGTTACGTGACGGGGCGCTTCATCGTGGTATGCACCGGCGGGCGCCCCTTCGTGCCCCCGATTCCTGGCCTGGATGAGGTGCCGTACCTGACAAACCACACGCTTTTTGAGCTGACCGAGCAACCCGACCGGCTGGCGATCGTCGGGGCGGGGCCCATCGGCACGGAGATGGCACAGGCGTTTCAGCGGCTGGGCACCGACGTCACGGTCGTAGAGATGGGCGACGGCATCCTGGCGAATGACGATCCGGAGTTGACCGGCTTGCTGCTGGATGTGCTGCAAGGCGAAGGCGTGACGTACCACTTCGGTGCACGCGCAGCCGGCGTTGTGCCGTCTAACGGTGGGCTGCAGGTGCTGCTGAACGCAGATGGGGAAGAGGACGCCCTATCGACCGATGCGCTGCTCCTGGCTACGGGGCGGCGCCCCAATGTGGAAACGCTCAACCTGGAGGCCGCCGGCGTGGAGTACACGCCGAAAGGCCTCACGGTAGACGACCGCTGCCGCACCAACGTCTCGCACATCTTTGGCGTAGGCGACGTCACAGGCCGCTACCAGTTCACCCACATGAGCGAGCACATGGCAAAGGTAGCCATTACCAATGCGCTCCTGAAGGTGCCGATGTCGATGGACACCGGCCGGGTGCCGTGGGTCACCTACAGCGATCCAGAGCTCGCTCACGTGGGCGCCACGGAAGCGCAGCTTACCGAAGCCGGGACGTCGTATCAGGCGTACCGCTTCCCCTACAGCAAGGTAGACCGCGCCATTACCGACGGCGCCACGACGGGCCTCATCAAGGTGCACGCCCGCGCGCTGGACGGCAAGATCTACGGCGCCAGTGTACTGGGCGCGCGCGCCGGCGAGCTCATCAGCCAGTATGCGCTGGCCATGCGCAACGGCGTCACGCTGCGGTCCATCGCCGATACCATCTATCCGTACCCCTCGTACGGACAGGCCGCCCGCCGCGCCGCCGATCAGTGGTACGCGCAGAAGCAGTCGCCCCTCTTCACGCGCTTCCTCAAAACGGTCTTCGGCTACCGCGGGCCCGTGATTGCGCCCGAAGAAGGCCGTATTGTGTAGCCCTGCCGGACTCGATCATCGCATCCAGCGCGGAGGTAACGCTCCGCCGGGGCGAGGCTGAGCGGGAGGAAAGACGCAGCGCCCCTTCGGCGAACCACGGCCGAGACACCCGGAAGCGCTTTTCGACACAGATTAACCAACGACACAGGAGAGTATCCGAACCCCCGTACGGTTAGCCCGGTTTTGAGTGGTCGCGGCTGTAGCCCCCTCCATCGCCCCCACCCTCTCAATCTCCCCTCTTGTGCGCTGCTGGACGGTTATAGTTTGTCTTCTCTTGTGGAACGTGGCGGCGCTATATGCCGACGGAAACGCGTATGGCCCCGAACTCCTCGCGTACCGACTGCCCCCCGATACACCGGTCGCGCTGGACGGGCGCCTGGATGAGCCGTTCTGGGAAGAAGCCACGCCGATCGATCAGTTCACGCAGCAGGAGCCGCGCGAGGGTGGCACGCCTACCGAGCGGACGGTGGTGCGGGTGGCATACGATGAAAACTACCTGTACATCGGCGCGGTGATGTACGACAGCCAGCCCGACCGCATCACGGCGCATCAGCGGCGGCGGGATGCATCGCTGGACACAGACGACCGCTTCCGGTGGATCCTCGATACCTTCGGGGACGGGCGCACGGCGTATTATTTCGAAACGAACCCGGCAGGGCTGCGGGGCGACGGCGTGGTGTCGGTCGGGCAAAGTACGACGCTGGACCGCGACTGGAATGGCATCTGGGACGTGCGGACCCACCGGGGCTCCCACGGATGGTCCGCTGAAATCCGGATTCCCTTTCGGACGCTCAACTTCGACCCGGACCTCACCGCCTGGGGCATCAACTTCCAGCGCACCATTCGCCGGAGCAACGAAGAGGTGCTCTGGACCAGCCACCGCCGGAGCGACGGGCTCCTGCGCCTGCCAGAGGCCGGGCGTCTTTCCGGCCTTTCCGGCATGACGCAGGGGGTGGGGCTGGAAGTTGTGCCGTACGTCACCGGCCGCGCCGACAACGCGTGGCAGCAGCCTGACGGCAACCTCTCCACCAGCACGCAGGGCGACGCCGGCTTCGACCTGAACTACAGCATCACGTCCAACCTCCGCAGCGCGGTTTCCATCAACACCGACTTTGCCGAAACCGAGGTGGACGACCGGCGCGTCAACCTGACCCGGTTCCCGCTCCGCTTCCCCGAGAAGCGCCAGTTCTTCCTCGAAGGCTCCAACATCTTCAGCTTCGCGCCAGCCAGTGGCGTCACGCCGTACTTCAGCCGCAACATCGGTCTGGTGCAGACGGAGCTTGGAGCTACCGACGTGCCCATCCGTGGGGCCGCCCGGCTAACGGGTCAGGTGGATCGGTTCGATGTGGGATTTGTCCACGCACGCACAGGGTCGGCTGATGTGACGACGCTTGAAGACCAGACGGTGACCACACCGGCCGAGGACTTTACCGTAGGGCGCGTGCGGGCAAACATCCTCTCAGAGAGCACCATCGGAGCCATTTACACGCGGCGGGCTTCTCATGGCGACGACCCGACGCTGCAGGACCGCCACACGTTTGGGACGGATCTTGAACTGGGCACGTCGAGCTTTCGGGGCAGCAACCGCCTTCTGTTTCAGGCCTTCTTCGTCGGGCATAACCGCCCCCGCACGGATGGCACATCCGACTTTTTCGACCGGACCGCGCGGGGCATACGGGTCAACTTCCCCAACCGGCCGTGGTACGGACATATGTCCTATCGCGAGTTCGGCAGCTCGTTTGCCCCCGCTCTCGGCTTTACCTCACGCAACGGCTTTCGTCGCTTGCAGCCTTCCACGGGCTACTCCCTGCTGTTTCCCGACAGCGGCTGGCTGCGCGAGCTCGACCTCGGGCTGCGCTACGAGCGGCTCATGGATCTTGATTTTGAGCGGCTCAACGAAGGGCTGACCTTCGCGCCAACCCTGCGCTTCGAATCGGGCGACCGGGTGAGTGCATCCATCAACCGGAGCTTCGAGCGGCTGCGGTTTGGCTTCAACATAATTCAGGACGTACCGATTGAGCCCGGCGCGTACACTGCATGGAGGGGCAGCGCCAGCTTCCGGTCCGCGTCTTATCGGCGCGTAGCCGGTGGGGCGACTCTCGAACGCCGCGACTTCTGGACCGGCTACCGCAACAGCATCGCCCTGGACCTTACCGTGCGCCCGTTTCCGGGCGTGAATATCACCAGCCGTTGGGACCATCAGCAGGTGCGGCTGGCCCAGGGGGGCTTCGATGTACACCTCGTGCGCGGGGAGGCGGACATCGACCTGACGCCGCGCATTGCCTTCGCCAATCAACTGCAGTACGACAACCTCTCCGGGCTCGTCGGGCTGTTTAGTCGCCTCCGATGGACGATCCAGCCGGGCAGCGACCTGTTCGTCGTCTACACGCACAACTGGCAGGACTTGACCGGTGGGCTGCAATCCCTCGAAAGTCAGTTCACCACCAAGCTGACGTACACGCACCGGTTCTGAGCCCTTCCCATGCGCGCGGAAAGCTCCCTGCGGCGTCAGTCGGGGGGGGCAACGGAGATATCCAGAGCGAGGAGTGCCTCACGTCAAGCCTTCTACGCCCGCCCCAACAAGTCCACGCGACCTGGCCGAGCTCGGACGAAACGAACGAGAAAGCGCCCAGTGAAGCCTATACATTCGCGTCCGCTTCCTCCAGCCGGCGGTAAAGCGTACGGCGCCCGATGCCCAGGAGGGTCGCCGCGCGCTTTTTGTTGCCGTCGACGGCGTTCAGCACGTGGCGGATGTAGCGCTGCTCAATGGCGCGGAGGGGCAGCAGCGCCTCGGGGTCGTCGGGGAGCGGGATAGCGTCGGCGATGCCACCGTTGGCTCCGCCCGAAGGGTCCGGCACCGTAGTCTGCTGCTGGATACGCTCGGGCAGGTGCTGCGGTGCAATCGTGTGGTCTTCGCTGAAGGCCACGGCGCGCTCCATCGCGTTCTGTAGCTCGCGCACATTGCCGGGAAAGGCGTACTGCTTCAGCGTGCGGAGGGTCTCCGGTGCCAGCCGCAGCTCGCCGCGTCCCATTTCATGGCGGTAGTGTTGTAAAAAGTACGCGGCCAGGCGCTCCACGTCATCGCCCCGCTGGCGCAGGGGCGGCACCTTCAGGCGAAACGTCTCCAGCCGGTAGAACAGGTCCTCCCGAAAATTATCAGCGGTTACTTCCTCGCGCAGGGTGCGGTTGGTTGAGGCAAGAATGCGCACGTCGACCGCTACTGGCCGGTTGCTACCCACCGGGCGCACGGTGCCTTCCTGTAGCACGCGCAGCAGCTTGGCCTGCAGCGCTACCGGCATCTCCCCGATCTCGTCCAGCAAGAGCGTGCCGCCGCTGGCTTCCACGAACAGCCCATCGCGCGCCTGCTGCGCACCGGTGAAGGCGCCCTTCGCGTGGCCAAAGAACTCGCTCTCCAGCAGGTCAGCCGGTACGCCGGCGCAGTTGACCGCCAGGAACGGACCGTCAGCGCGCGGGCTCTCCTTGTGCACCGCCTGGGCCACCAGTTCTTTGCCAGTGCCGCTTTCGCCCTCAATCAGTACCGGACCGCTGGCCCGCGCCACCCGCGCGATGGTATCGAAGAGCTGGCGCATGGCTTTGGAGCGGCCCACCATCCCATGAAACGGCGCTTCGCCCACGGCCGCGTCCAGCGCCTCCACGCGCTGCCGGAGCCGCTGATTCTCAAGCGTGCGGCGAACGCTGAGCCGCAGGTGCTCCAGGTCGAGCGGCTTGGTAAGAAAGTCGTCGGCGCCGGCCTTCAACGCTTCAACGGCCTGCGAGATACTGCCGAAGGCGGTGATGATGATGAACGCCGGCGCGCGTTCCTGCTGTTGCACCTCGCGCAGCAGCGCCATACCATCGGCGCCGGGCAGCCGGATGTCGCTGATGACGAGGGCCGGGCGCCGCTGCTTTAAGACGGCTTTGGCCTCCTCGGCTGACGGCGCGGTGTGCGTTTCCAGTCCGGCATCTTGCAACTCGTCATTCAGGAGGGACCGCAGCCCGTCGTCGTCTTCAACAATGAGAACCCATTCGTGGGCCATGGACAGGGGGATCAGCGAGCAGAAGAGAGGAGAAAAGTAGACGCATCGGAGCCGCTATGCGGAGTGCGCCGGAGCAGACACGGTGGATGAGGGGCCGCCATTGGCCGGTAGGGTGTTGCCTGCAGCGGCGGACCCGTCGGCCGATACGCGCTGCGGGACGTGCAGGCTAAAGCGGGCGCCGCCCTGGGGGCTTTCGCCGATTTCGAGGCGGCCCCCATGTTGCTCCACCACGCCATGCACCACCGCCAGCCCGAGTCCCGTGCCGTCGCCCGTGTCCTTGGTTGTAAAGAACGGCTCCAGCAAACGATCCTGAATAGACGGGTCAATGCCGGGGCCGTCATCGTCTACGCAGAAGGTGACGGTGCCGTTTGCGGCGGTGTAGCTGAGGCGGACGCTGCCGCCCGGGGTAGCCTCAATGGCGTTGCGCAGCAGGTTGGTCAGGGCCCGCTCCATGAGGGCCGGGTCCAAGGCGCAGGTGACGTCACCATCGGTCGGTGTCACTTCCAGGGCAACGTCGTGCCGGGCAGCTTCTTGCTGTACCACGCCCTCGGCCATGCGGAGCAGTTGATTCGCGCCAATCTCGCGAATCTGCAGCGTGTGGCGGCGCCCAAAGTCCATGAGCTGCCGCACGATCTTCTCCATGCGGCGTACCTGGGCCCGGATGGCCTCGAAGGCCTCCGCGGTATCCGCCGGCAAGTCCTCCGTGCGCAGGGCACGCTGGGCCTTTCCGTCGATGACGCTCATGGGCGTGCCCAGCTCGTGCGCTACTCCGCCCGAGAGCTGCCCGATGGCGGCCAGCTTCTCGGTATGCTTCAGTTGCTGCTCCAGCGCCAGCTGCGCCACGCGGCGCTCCTCCACCTCCTGCTTCACGCGCGTAAGGCTGTCCAGCATGGTGTTGAGGGCTTCGCCGAGCCGGGCGATCTCACGGGGACCGCCTGTGGGGGCCCGGTGGCTGCGGTTGCCCTCTTCGACCGTGGCCATGCTCCGGGCCAGCCGGTTGAGGTGCCGCCCGATGGCGCCGTGGTGGCCAAATAGCACGAACCCCGTCATGAGCAGCACGGCAAGGACCAGGAGCCCGCCGCCCTGCCACCAGAGGCTCGTGATGGTGGCTTCCATCTCCCCGGCATGGCGCGTGATGTGCAGCAGACCAAGGCTGCGCCCCCCGGAGCTTGTGAGCGGCGCAAAGTAGGAGTACACCGCTTGCCCACTGATCTCCTCGTATTCGCCTACGCGACTGCGCTCCCCGGCCAAGTCAGAGACGCGGTCGCTGTCCACGAACAGCTCGCGCCGCCCGATATGGGCCACGGTGTTGCCTGCGCCATCGTACACGTGCGCACTGTATACCCGCCGAATCTGAAACGCAGAGGCGAGGGCCTCCTCTACCGTTCCGGTGCGGTCGCGCTCCAGCGCCCGGCTGAGGGGCTGCTGCAAGGTGCGCGCCACAAGCTCCACATCATCCTTCATGCGCTGCTCGGCCTGGGACTCCACCACCCGCAACACGCTATACGTGCCGGCAATCAGAAGGAGGCTCAGGGGAAGGACCACAAACAGCACAAGGGCGAACCGAAGGCTCGTCGTTCCCGCAACGTGTTCGGTCATGGAGGGCTGTCGTCATGAGTGAAAAAAGCACATGTGTCAATCTCCTACACGCACAGTCGGTGGTTTGATCGGCGGGTGTCGCAGCGGACATGAAAGCCGTGTTAACATCTGGGGCAAATTCGGGGTTGAGCGCTCATGTGCCGGGGGGTGCGCTCTGGGTCTTCTGTTTTCGAGCAGGCTGGCACGGGGTGTGCTTTAGCTGAGGGTGCAGTGACGGAGGATGCGTGGCTGCCACACCAACCGACTTTTTGTGATCAACCCAACACACCCCATGCGGTTTTTGGCCAAAGGACTTAGCATTTTCGTTGTACTGGCATTGTTTGCTGTACCCGCCACAGCGCAGGACATGGAGCCGGAGCCTGTAGATGTGGAACTGACGGATGAAGAGAAGGAAGCCGTCGCCGCAGCGTACGTCGACCTGCAGCAGCTGGAAGCGCAGTACCGTGAAGAGTTTGCTGACCTGCAAGACCCGGAAGAAGCACAGCAGGTGCAGCAGCAGTTTCAGGAGGAGCAGCAGGGCATTATAGAAGATAATGGCATCAGCCTTGAGCTTTACGACCAGGCCATCCGAGCCACCCAGACGGATGCCGAGCTGCGTGACGAACTGCTGGCGCTGATTGAGCAAGAGCAGGAAGAGCGTGGTATGAATATGGACATGGGAGGAGGCAATCAGTAAGGCCTGCTTCATAACGGGTTGAGGCATTTGTGACGCCTCGCCCCATGTCTCTACGAAGCGCCCGGCCCCTTTGGGCTGGGCGCTTTTTCTTTTGTTCGTACGTGCGTTCGTCAATATGGACCCGAACACGGTGCGGCAGCGACCTCGTCCGGGGCCTGCACCTGACTGAGCAGCGCCGAGAAACAGGGGGTATGCCCGCCCAGGCCACGCGGCGTCCGGGCCGCTTCCGTGGATCACTTTGCCGAAACACTGGTTCGCGCCGCTCGGATTGTTGTAATCACAAACCCACCACCTTGGCATCCTCAACAGAGTTACAGCGCGATTTAGGCCTTACGTCGGTAGTAGCCATCGCCATGGGGGCGATGATCGGCAGCGGCATTTTCATTCTGCCAGGGCTGGCCATGGCGGAAGCCGGTCCGGCTGTGATTCTGGCCTTTGTGCTGGCAGCTGTACTGGTGGTGCCTGCGGCCATTAGCATCGCTGAGCTCGGTACGGCGATGCCCGAGGCAGGTGGGGACTATGTCTTCATCAAAGAAGGCATGGGACCCGCGGCCGGGACCATCGCGGGGCTGGGCACGTGGCTGATGCTCATGTTCAAGGGAGCACTGGCGCTTGTGGGCGGCATGTTCTACCTGGAAGTTCTGATTGCACTCCCTAATGTGGAGATGGTCGCGGTTATCATCGGGACCATCCTCATCGTCGTCAACATCGTTGGGGTAAAGCAGACGGGAGGGCTTCAAACCATCATGGTGGTCGTGATGGTGGCCATCCTGGGGTTGTTCGTGACGTTTACCATCCTCAATGTTCAGGGGCCACAGTATCAGCCGTTTTTTAGTGGGGGCACCGGCGGATTGCTCACCGCTACGGCCATGGTGCTGGTTTCCTACGCCGGGGTGACAAAAGTTGTGGCGGTGGCCGAGGAGATTGAGAATCCCGGACGCAACCTGCCGCTGGGCCTGCTGCTGTCGATGGGTATCACCACGGTGTTGTATGCGCTGATTGTGTTCATCCTTGTGGGGATCATCGACGGAGAGGCGCTGGCCGGGTCCAACATTCCGATGGTGGATGCGGTGGAGCCCTTCTTTGGCTACATCGGTGCGGTGCTTATTGTGATTGCCGCGATGCTGGCTCTCATTAGCACGGCCAATGCGGGCATTCTGACGGCTTCCCGCTACCCCTTTGCGCTCAGCCGTGACAAACTGCTTCCAGCCTTTTTTGGAGACGTCAGCGCGCGGCTACGTACCCCCGTCAAGGCCATTGCCATTACCGGCGGTGCGATGCTGGCCATCGTGGTTTTTCTTCCGGTGGAAGACATTGCTAAAACGGCCGGGTCGTTTCAGATCATCGTGTATATCCTTGTCAACGCGGTACTGATTGTGTTCAGGGTGCAAAATCCTGATTGGTACAATCCGGATTATCGCGCACCATTGTACCCCTGGGTGCAAATTTTTGGGATCGTTTCAGGCATCGGTATTCTTTCGGTGATGGACTGGCTTCCCCTGATTGGCGGCGTGGCGATTATTGTGATTGGGTCGGCCTGGTACCTGGCTTATGGCCGCCACTATGCAGCCGATGAAGGGATGGTAGGAAAAGCCATTGCGAAGCAAATGGACCTGACGCCCGAGCCCACGGGCGCGTACCGGGTAGTGGTGCCCGTGGCTAACGAACAAACCATGCATGACCTGATCCGTGCTGCAGCTGCGAGTGCGGCTCCGCATGACGAGCCGTTGCTTATTCTGGTGAACGTGGTGACCGTCCCCGAACAAACAGCCCTGGCGCAGGAGATGGAGGTAGAAGCCGACCGGATGGCCCAGCAGCATCACTTATTAGATCGGGCCGCCAAGTACGCCGACGAGCTAGAGGTGGCGTACGTGACCCGTGCTATTGTTGGCCGCGACGTTAGCCGCGTACTCTTGAACACGATCCGGAAGGAGCAAGCGCACGAAATTGTCCTTGGTTGGAAGGGGAAACGCAACCGACGGGACGCAATCCTTGGCACAACGCTCGACCCCGTCGTCAAAAAGGCGTCCTGTGAGGTTACGCTTGTGAAACCAAGATACGATTCGTTTGGCGACGTTGCTGTCTTTGTTGGACGCGGCCCCCACACCGTCACGGCCATTCAGCGCGCCCGAGAATTTGCGGCCAGTGAGCCCGAAGCGACCCTCACCCTCGTTACCGTGGAGTCCAGAGGCAGCAACGGTGTACCCGATGATGAGCAGTCTGCCGGGGAGGCCCTCATAGCCAAGAAGGCGGAAGCCGCGGGCGTCCCGCCCGATGCGTATGTCAGCCGTGTCGTACTGACCGACAATGTGGGGGATAGCCTACCCAGGCTTGCTTCCGAGTACCAGACGGTGTGTATAGGGGCCACCCGCTCTTCGGGGGTTGAGCAGGCCTTGTTCGGGGCTTTGCCCGAGCGGGTGGCCGAGCGGGCCACGGCTACCGTAGCGATCGTGCGTGCAGCCGATCCCTCCCTGCCTTCCCTGCGGGAGGGGCTCCGGCTGCTGATGAGACGCTTCGATAAGAGAGAACGCCATGCACCGGTGTCCACCGAGGCGTAAGGTGCCCCGCGCTATGACCCATGCTACCGCGTTAGCCGCTCGACCACGGCTTGAGATATGGTGCGTGGACGGTAGCTCGGGGTACTGGCGATAGCCACGGTGCCGGATACGCGTGCGCCGATCTCTTCCGGGATGGACCCAAATAGCGCCTGCGCAACGGCGGTGCTCCGGGTAGCGCCCATGCAAATCGTATCGTACCCCTGGGCGGCTTCGAGCAGGGCACCCCTGACGTCGTCACTAACGATCACCTCTCGCGCGTACTCCTCCAGGCCGATCTGATTGGCCACGCTGTCGATCAATACGGTGCCACGGGTTTGAGCATCCCCTGCTTCCGTCTCTTTCGGTGACTGAACGGTGAGCAGCGTAAGCGAGGTGCCACCGGCGCTATCAAAGAACTCTTTTGCACGGCGCGCTCCAAGGGGGGCGTTCGGCCCTTCTCCAATCAGGGCGACCACCTTCCCGGCCTCGTTGCCGCCGACCTTGACGAGGTCGACCTCGCACGGGGCCTGGCGGACGATCTGGTCAATATTCGAGCCGAGGACGGAGCCAAGCCGCTTCCGCTGCCCAGTCCACCCGAGCACCACTTGCTGCGCCTGCTCTTCCTTGATTACGTTAAGCACAACGCGCCACACGTCGCGTCCAACGATTGCGCGCGTGCGAAGCCCCACACCTAACTCGTTGGCGTACTCCCGGGCATTGGTCAGCAGTTCTTGCTGCCGCTCAAGCCGCTCCTCCTCGTGAGCAGCCCCCTGCCCCAGGGTGGCCTGCTCAGGAACCTGAATTACGTTCATCGCCACAATTTCAGCATTGGAATGGCCGGCCGCTGTAGCAGCAGCAAGGCGTAAGAGTTGGCGCTGCGTCTCAGGATTCGCCACGGGCACCACCACACGGTAGCGTCCATTGCTCGGTACATGCTGCGGCGCCCCCACAATCGCTTCGCCCACAAGACTGACCGCATCCGTGTGTGTCCGTGCGTACAACACGAACCAGACGATACCCACAAGGATAACCAGCCCCCCTACCAGGTGAACGATTGGCCGCATCTGCAGCACAATCCCAAAGCAGGCCAGCGCGCCCAGTAGCGGTACGGCCGGGTAGGCCCAATCAGGCAACCTGAAGTCTGGGTTGTAATCCTCAGGATCGGCCCGGCGCATCACAATGACCGCGATATGCACGAGGCCGTACGTCACCAGAAAGGAGAAACTGGCCACGTCAGCCAGCGTGTCGATGCCCACGTCCAGGATGATCAGTAGCAGGATCACCGCCCCTGTCACAAGAATGGCCCGCCCCGGCGTGCGGAAGGTCGGATGTACCGCGTTGAGCCAATCGGTCAGAATGTGATCGCGCCCCATCGCGAAGTTGACCCGGGCGGCGGAGAGGATCGACGCATTCGCGCTGGAGATGGTGGCCAGCACGGCTCCAATCACCATCATGAGGGCTCCGAACGTTCCCAGGTACTGCGCGGCTGCGTCGGCCACCGGTATAAAGGAGTCGGTGAGCTCGGCAATGGGAAGGACCCCCGTACTGACGAGCATCACCAGGACGTAAAACAGCATCGGCGTCAGCACAGCGGCGATCATCGAGAGGGGCAGGTTGCGTCCCGGATTTTTGATCTCCTCCGCACTCGTCGCGATCACCTCAAACCCGATGTAGGTCACGTAGACGGTTGCTGCCGTACTTGCTACAGCCCCCCAACCCTCGGGATTAAACGGACGGAGTGTATCCCAGTCCACGTTGAATACGCCGAACGTGACGAACACCAGAATGAATCCCAGCAACAGAATAACGATCACATTCTGCACAGCGCCCGTCTCTTTCGTGCCACGGTAGTTAAGCGCAACCAGTAGCGCCGACATCACGAGCGCGGCGATGCCGATGGGCATATTGCCATAGAAGTACGTCAGGTATTGCCCGAAGCCCAGCATGTAGAAGGCGGTAGCGAACATGAGCCCAGACCACATGGCCCAGCCCACAATGCTGCCGAAAAACGTGCCCATGGCCCGGTTCACATAGTAGTAGCTACCACCGGCTTTGGGCATGCCGGTGGCAAGTTCGGAGAGTGAGAGCGCCGTCAGCAGAGACACCACCCCGGCAATGGTAAACGAAATCATGCTGGCCGGGCCCGCCATGCCGGCTACGATGCCGGGAAGCACAAAAATACCGGCGCCGATCATGGTGCCAACGCCAATGGTGTATGCTTCCAGAAAACCGAGATCGCGTGCGAGCTCCTGAGTGGGCTCTGACATGAAGCAGGTTGAAGGGCGTTGTTGAAAAGTACGGGGGGACCACGGCATGCACACACCGCGGCCATGGATTTAACCGCAAAGCTAATTCCACCCCCGTCATTGATGGCGGCACGCGTCTTCATCGCATGCTGGATATCATCCGTTATGGCACGTGCGTGGATGTTCTTGCCCATCATGAAGAACTGATGACCCAGGAGCTGCTGTGCGGAGCGGTGGTCCCGCACTGCATTCTGCACGATCGCCGGATCATCGCCGTGCAGAATGCAAGCAGGGTTGTGCGCAAGCGCCTACGTATACAGGTTGAGGTACCGGAGTCCGGTGCCGATGAGGACGGCTACCGGGATGATCTCCAGCCGGCCGATCCACATGTTCACCATTAGCATCGCCTTGGCAGTATCCGGCATCAAAGGGCCCGGTAATGCCAGCATCCAACCCCACGTTGCTCTGGGCGCTCCTCACATCAACGATTAGATATTCCCGCGGAGACCTGGAGGGTAGCGTCGACAGCGGTTCACCACCTATTCCAGTGTAAATCGGGTAGGCCGATTGAAGACGCATCGATGCCCACCTTACTGATAAATGCGCAGCCCGCCCCCTTGCGTTCTGCAGGATAAGCCCGTCGCGACCTTGCACAATGCACGCGTGTCCATGCCTGCGACCCGATTTCCAGCGCCCTACCGTATGATTGAGGGCCCGAGGTCCACGGTGGTATGGTTTTCTCCCTATGAAGGCCTGTATAAGCACCGGGCCGCCCTGTACGGTCTGTCGGCTCGTTCTACACGCGATGGGGGTTCTGATGACAACGGCCAACTTTGAGATTGCGTCCTTACTGGTGCCAGAGAGCATTCAGTTGCACGTCGGGGCCGAGGATAAGTGGGCGGCCATAGACCGTACGCTCAAAGGGATACAGGGCCGTAGAGAAGTGCAGTCTTTTGAAACGGTTAAAAAGGATATCATCGAGCGCGAACGAAAGATGTCTACCGGTGTCGGTCGCGGCGTGGCTCTGCCGCATGCATCCACGGCCGGGGTGACAGGGCCGATCGGGGCCTTTTCGCTGCTCGATCCTCCGGTTCCGTTTGATGCGGTCGATGAGAGGCCCGCACGGTTTCTGTTTCTGCTGGCCGTTCCGAAGGCAAGGGCCCAGCGAAGGATGCGCCTGCTTAAGCACATCGCCCGTGTCTTACGCTACCGGCCGGTGCTGGAACACCTGCTCCACTGTAGAGACCCCACGGACGTGCTGCAGCTCTTCACATCGGCGGAAGCTCGCTTGCGCGAACATGGGTAGTGCGCGGACCAGCAGCTGCCCCTTCCGGCCGTGAAGCCGAGCGCCACCCTTCGCTTTCGTATCTCCGCGGATTTATCCCTGAGTGAAAATGAATAGGCCCCCGACGTCGCTTCGCGGCCTCCACGTATTGGTAGTGGACGACGAGCCCAACATCCGCCATTCCATACAGCAGGCCCTGCAGCGTGCTGGCGCCGAGTCCAAAGTAGCAGCCGATGCCCCCGAGGCTGCTCAGCGCATCGCAGATGAGGCATTCGATGTTCTGCTGCTTGACCTGCGGCTTACCGGGATGTCGGGCTTGGAGTTGATTGACGAACTACAGCACGCAGCGCCGGCGCTGCCCATTGTCGTGTTTTCTGCCCATGCATCGCCTGAGGTTGCCGCGGAGGCCATTCGGCGCGGCGCGGCGGACTTTCTTGAAAAACCTGTTTCGCCGGACCGGGTGAGGCAGGCGGTACTCCGGGCGGCATCCGAGCACTGGGAGGAACGTGGGAGCCCGGCGGCCACCTCACCCCAGGCGCGTGAGGATTCATCGCCGGTTGTGGTGGTGGCCTCCGATGAAAGCGCCGTTGACGGACTTTTACACATCGGCTCGGCGATGGCCGCGAAGGCGAACCCGGATCAGATGATCGCGGTCTGTCCTGTGGAAGTGCCGTTCCAACTCAGCCTGCGGCAGGCGACCTACTGGGATAAGGCCTCCGTATCCTGGCAGGCGGATATGATGGACGCGGTGGACCGGGCCTCCGAAGAGCTCTCGTTGGATGTTCGGAAGAAGACGATCTGGACGCACAACGCGGTAGATGCGTTACTGTCGTTCATCGACGCTCAGCAGGCGTCACACCTACTGCTTTCGTGGGAAGGGAATGAAGAGGCCGCACGGCGGCTGTCGGCCGCTGCGGTTCAGCGCCTCGCCCGGCGAGCGGAAACGAACGTCACCCTCGTTAAGCAGGCAGAGGGCTTCGCCCCGCGAGAGATAGTGGCCCTCGTGCAAGAAGGCACCGACGCGGTATGGGCTGTCCGGCGCGCATGGGCCCTTGCGCGTCATGCCGGTGTGGCACGGCTCACGATCCTGCATGCGCGTACGCCGTCAACTGCGGACGAGGCAGACGCCCCCGAGGATGACTTGGAGGCGGGGTATCGACTCCTCGACCGGGTGTTGAACGAAGCCAACGTCCCGGCAGAAAAGGTGGATACCGTCGTGCTGGTCGACGATAGTCCACTGGAGGCCCTGCGCCAGACGCTTGCCGCCTTCGACACGCTCTGTCTCGGGTCGAACAAGCAGTCAGGAATGGCCCGTTGCCTGTTCGGCTCACTAACCGACGAGGTGGCCGCGCAGTACGAGGGTACCGTGCTCATTGCCCAGGGGCCGCCAGACGATACGCCGTCCGTCATTCACACGCTCCTCGATCGGATGACATAGGCGACCTCAGGGCGTACGTGCAGAAGACAGAGGCAGCGTAAACGTAAAGCAACTGCCCTCGCCGGGGGCAGAATCGACCCAGAGCGTGCCGCCATGCGCACGTACGACCTCCCGGCTAATGGCCAGGCCCAGCCCGCTACCGCCTGTTTCGCCGGTGCCTGTTAGCTGCACGAACTTGTCGAAGATCTTAGCTTGGTGCTCGTACGGAATGCCAACGCCGTCGTCACGCACGCTGACGTGGACCTTGTCGCCGATTACATCGGCCCCGAGTGCAATGGTGCCGCCTGCGCTGGTGTACCGCAGTGCGTTTGAGACCAGGTTGGTGAGCACCCAGGTGACTTTCGTGGCATCAGCGAACACCGTCGCGTGGTCGGGCGGTGCATCAACGTCAAGCGCGATTCCTTTCGCCTCCGCCTGCCCCCCAAGCACTTGATGGGTTTTTTCGAAGAGGAGCTGTAGGGGCAGGGACTGCCGGTCCATCTCCATACTGCCTGACTCTACCTTCGACAGGTCCAGCAGGTCCTGTGTGAGCTTGCGTAGGCGGACAGTGTCTTCTTCCGCGGCCTCGAGCAGCTCGTAATCATCGGGGCTGAACGTGCTTTCACTGCTCTCCATTAGCAGTCGAATGCTCATGGCAATGGAGGTGAGGGGTGTTTTGAGCTGATGGGAGGCGGTAGCCACGAACTCGTTCTTGAGTCGGTCGATTTCCTTAAAGTGCGTCACGTCGCGAAAGAGCACCACGGCTCCGCCGTGTTCGGCCTCATGTCCGGTGTGCAGCGGGGTTACCTCATAGTCGAAATGGCGGGTGGTGCCGTTGCGGGAGCGCTCAATCTGCCGGTCGGACGGGGGTTGCGCTGGTTTCGGCTGAGGGCATGATTGGGGCGGATCGAGAGCGCGCTGCACCGTTTTGCGCAGCGGCTCATGCTGCAAGGCTTCACTGAGCGGACGTCCCTGCATGCGTGCCAGCGGCTCCCCCAGCACGTCCTCTGCCACCGGATTTGCCGTGTCGATGGTGCCGTCGGCGTGTACGATGAGCACGCCGTCGGCCATGTTCTGGATGATGGTTTCGTTTTTTCGTTTTTCGGCGATGACGCGTTCCACGTTCAGCGCCTGGTAGGCGCCCAGTCGGTCGGCCATGGTGTTGAACTGCTCGGCCAGCGCTCCGAGTTCGTCCTGGCTTTGCACATCCACGCGGGCGTCGTAGTCACCTGCGGCCAGGGCTTGGCTGGCTTCCTGTAATTGTTTGATCGGCCGAACGATTCGCTTGGACAGGAGGGCGCTAAAGAGAAGGCCGAGCGATATGGCCAGCAGCCCGACCCCTCCAACTGACCAGATCGCTCGATCGGCAAGGGCCTGGGTCTGCTCGCTCTGGGCCTGCATGGTCTCCAGGTTGACCTGGCGGAGGTCCTGGCACGCCTGCCGGACCTCCTGAAATGTGGGTTGCATCCGTTCGTGGTATGCCTGCTCTGCGGTTAGTCCATCACGGAGGACGGCCGTAAACCCGGCCGTATACGCGGCGTAGGCGCCGCTAATACGGTCGATGATCTCCCGCTCACCATCTATCGTGATGTTGTCTTCCGCGCGCGCAAGCCATTGTAGAAACACGGATTGATTCTCCTGAAACTGAGCAATCCCCTCTGCTTCAAAAGCGTTCCAGTGGAGGAGTAGCCCGCTCTCCTGTCGCTCGACTGCACCAATCATCTTGTCAGCGGCGCGGATGCTGTCGTAATTTTCTGTGAGCATGGCATCAGACGCGCCGCCCAGCCATGTCAGGCTGAGGAACGCCCAGCTGAAAACGAAGAGGAGCAGGGCCAGCACAAGTCCATAGCCCACGAGGATCTTTTTTCGTAACGTCCATTTCATCGCTTGAGGCATTCAGTAATAGGGTTTCCTGTGTTGCCAATGTCATTACATGAGCGAACTGTTCGGTACACAAGCGCCTGCGCCGATGGGTAAACCTCTTGAAGCCTCTAAAGATTTACGTACGACTTTTCGCTATCAACCAGAGCCCATGGCCATGAGCACTGAGCACAAGCCATCATCCCTGCACGCCATTGAGAGGTCGCTCCGTATTCTCGTTATTGACGACGAGCCCCGCATTCGGCAGGTACTCCGTCAGTGTCTCAAGCGCGACGGTCATCAGGTTATGTGCGTTTCCACGGCTGACGAGGCTCTTTCACAGGTTGAGATGGAGCATTTCGACGTCGCCTTTCTGGACTTGCGCCTGCAAGAAAAGGATGGACTCGACTATATCGAGCCGTTGGTGGCGCGGGAAGCGCAACTCAAAATCATTGTCATCACGGCGCATGCGTCGATTGATTCGGCGGTGGAGGCCATCAAGCTCGGCGCGTCCGATTATCTCCCGAAGCCTTTCTCACCGGAACAGATTCGCCTGGCGCTGGCCAAGGTTGTGGAGGTGAAGGCGCTGGAAGATCGGGTTGTCGCACTGGAGTCGCACTTGAATCGCGCGGAGCCCGATGAACTGCTTGGCAGCCAGAGTCCGCCCATGCAAACAGTGCTGGAGGAAGCGCGGCACGTGGCCCCCAACGATGTAACGGTGCTCCTGCGCGGTGAAAGTGGGACAGGCAAAGGGATGCTTGCCCGCAGAATCCATGAATGGAGTAAACGGGGAGCGGCTCCCTTCGTGACGGTACACGCGCCCTCGCTGTCTGCCGAGTTACTGGAAAGCGAGCTTTTTGGCCATGCGAAGGGAGCGTTCACAGGGGCGGTAAAGGCCAATCCAGGGCGCATTGCCCTCGCTGAAGGAGGCACGTTGCTGCTCGATGAAGTAGGTGATCTGCCGCTGGCCCTGCAGCCGAAGCTGCTCCGTTTTTTGCAGGACAAGGCGTACGAGCGCGTCGGCGACCCCCATACCCGATATGCTGACGTGCGCATCCTCGCGGCCACCAATCGAGAGCTGGCGAAGATGGTCGATGAGGGGACGTTTCGGCAGGACCTCCTGTATCGCCTCAATGTCATCGAACTGACGGTACCTCCACTCCGCGAGCGAGCAGAGGACGTCGTTCCGTTAGCGAAGCATTTTGCACATACCTTTGGCGTGCAGTACAACCGACCGGTAGAGGGCTTTACCGAGGATGCCGTGCAGGCGTTGCAGCGGCATGCATGGCCCGGCAACGTCCGCGAGTTGCAAAACGCGATTGAACGCGCCGTCATCCTGGGGACGTCGCCTCATGTTTCTGCTGCACAGCTTCCGTTTACCGAGCGCAGCACAGCCGCGGAGCCCGTGCAGGTTGGTCAGCGGGTGACGCTGCACGCCTTGGAACGTGCGCATATCGTCCGCACCATCGACGCGACGGACACCTTGGAGGAGGCAGCCCGGGTGCTTGGGATTGACCCGACGACCCTCTGGCGCAAGCGGCAAAAGCACGGACTGTAGCCCGGCGGGGGTTACCCGAAGATTTCCATAAACGTATGTCGCTGGTCATGGTCGCCCAGCATGAGCAACTCCATGCCGTCCTTCAGCGCGAAGTCAGCGGGCAGCGTGGTGAGGGTCTCGCCCCCGTACTCCGCGGCGATTACCGTCAGGCCCGTCTTAGCGCCAATGTTCGACTCGGCCAGTGTCCGGCCGCGCAGGCTTTCGGGGAGGTCGATAGAGAAAAAGTCCACGCCTTCCCCCAGAATGATGACATCCCGATCCTTTAGGATGGCATACACCGCCTCCACCCCCAGCGAGTCGTAGCTCAACACAAAATCCGCCCCTGCTCGATGAACGGCTTCAATGTTGCGTCGCGAAGTGATTCGGCTAATGATACGGAGGTCCTCGTTCAGGTTGCGGCAGTAGGAGGTGAGGTAGACGTTCGTGGCGTCGTCATGCGTGGAAAGAAGGACGGATGGCGCTTCCACGATGCCCGCGTCGTGCAGTATCTCATACTCTGCAGCATCGCCGGTGAAGACCTTCGTGCAGGAGTTGCGGAGCCGCGGCTCAAGGTTTCTATCCTTCTCCACCATGTGTACGGCAATGCCTTTTGATTCAAGGACCCGCGCGGCCGCCAGTCCAACCTCGCCGCCGCCAATAATGAGTACCGGGTTTGGGTTTACGTCGTAGATGAGCAGCAACTCGTTCAGGGTCTCCAGTTGCTCCTCCGTACCCATGACCACCGGCACGCTGGCGTTGGACAGTTTGAGTTCGGGCCGCGCCGCTTTGAGCGTCCCCCGCTCCCATACGCCGATGATACTGACCCCGGTATTCTCCCGCAGGCGCGTTTCCCGAATGGTGTGGCCTGCCAGCGGGGTGTTGTGTGCCGGCACCTCCGCAATCAGCAGGTCCTTGAAGTGCCCGACGGGGTGTGCAAATGCGTGCAGCGCGTTCATGCGGTTGGCCAGTTGTTGCCCGAGGCGCTTCTTTAGAGCAATGACGTCATCGGCGCCACTCATCTCAAGGATGTCCACAGAAGCCTCGCGTTCGGCCAGCGCTACGACCTGTACATTGGGCGCTACCTCTCGTATCGTGAGAATAACGTTGGTGTTTTGCTCGTCGGACTGGTTAACCAGCACCATGCGTGCGTGCTCTGCCCGGGCTGCCTTATAGGTGTCCTTGTCATCCGTCGCACCTGCCATCGTAGAGACGCCGTCCAGGTGGAGGCGCGACGCCTTTTCAGGGTCGCCTTCCAACACTACGTAGGCCTGATCTTCATCTTCCAGTCGTTCGATAAGGCTGGGGGTAATGCTGTCGTAGGAGCAGATGATCACGTGGTTACGCACGTCGTTCGGCAGAGCGCGGGGCGCGCGTGCGTGGATCTGCGCCTCAAGCCATGGAGCATAAAAATAGCGAATGAATGCGTAGGGCAGCACCACCAGCAGCAGAATGATGCCCGATATGACCACCGTCATGCTAAAGGCTCGGCCGATATCTGTCTGAAACACGATGTCGCCAAAGCCAAGGGTGCTCATGGTGACCAGCACCCAGTAAAAGCCGGAGAGCCACGAATGCTCTTGCCCCTCCACCTGCACCATAATGACCTGAAACAGGACGCCAAACAGCGCCATCACCGCAAGCAAGAACGCGAGGTACCGAAACAGCGCAAACAGGTTACGCTTGGCTTCCTTGTCCTTCAGAAAGAAGGCCAGTTCGGAGGAGAAAGTAAATTTCATGCGGACAGCAGCAGCATAGGTGGGAATAGATGTCGCTTGACAGGGACTCAGCATACACACCTCGTGGGTGCATCACAAGCGATGCACTAACGCAAAAGTAGCCCCCCTGTTAAGGGTGCGCCCGCCACTCAATTTTTCCAGAAATACGGAGCGAAAAGCACGAGTACCGTAAATAGCTCCAGGCGGCCAATGATCATCAGCAGAGAAAGCATCCATTTGCCGGGATATGGTACACCAGCGTACTCTTCCACGGGTCCGAACGCACCCCAGGCCGGCCCAATGTTGCCCAGCGAAGCAATACTGGCACCCATGGCAGAGACGAAATCGTACCCGAAGCCGGCCATCACCAGCGCTCCTGTAGCGAAGATAACCAGATACATCACCAGAAAGCCCAGGATATGCTTCAGGATTTTTCGATCAACCACTTTATCACCCAGGCGAAGCGGCAAGACGGCCTGGGGGTGAATCAGCTGCTTGAACTCACGGCCGATGTTTTTGAGAATGATGAGGATGCGGACCATCTTGATACCCCCGCCCGTGGAGCCGGCGCAGCCGCCCGTAAAAAATAACAACAACAAGAGAAAGGCCGGCAGGGGCGCCCACAGTGCATAATCATCCGTCCCGAAGCCGGTAGTGGTCAGAATGGAGACTACCTGAAACGTGCCGTATCGCAAGGCCTCTCCGGGGGTGTATCCGTCGAGACTCCAAAGGGCCGCCGCGATAGCCAGCGAAAAGAGAAAGAGGAGCAACCCATAAAACCGCACTTCCCGGTTCTCCCAGAAACTTCGGATGTCGCCCGTGAACAGGCGAAAGTGCATCGCGAAATTTATTCCCGCGAGGATCATAAACACAATAATCACGACATCAATATAGACCGACGCGAAGCCGCCAACAGACGCGTTATGGGTTGAAAAGCCGCCCGTTGCCATCGTAGAGAACGCGTGGTTTACGGCTTCAAACCAGTCCATTGCCGGGTGAACCCAGAGTAACAGCGTCAGCGCGACGGTCATTCCTACATAAATACTCCAGAGCAGCTTGGCCGTCTCGCGGATGCGCGGAGTCAACTTATCTGCCGTGGATCCAGAATACTCGGCCTTGTACAGTTGCATCCCGCCAATACCGAGAAGCGGCAGCAGGGCTAACGTCAGCACGATAATTCCCATACCGCCGAGCCAGTGTGCGAGCGATCGCCAGAAAAGCAGGCTCTTGTCCAGTGCTTCTATTTCTGGGTTTTGGATTCCATCACTTGTTACGCCTCCCAGGATGGTAGCGCCCGTTGTGGTGAATCCACTGGCCGTCTCAAATACAGCATCGGAAAAAGAATGAAGCGTACCCGAGAGCACGAACGGTAGCGCTCCGATCAGGGATGCCAGCACCCACGTAAGGGTGACAATCAGAAAGGCTTCCCGTATACGGAGCTCATCCGCTGGCCTGAAGAGAAAGAATAGCCCGCCACCGCCGACTATCGAAGCGACACTGGCTAAAGCGAAGGCGCTCCAAGAGGCCTCGCCATACCCCAGCGCGATGAGCATGGGGAGCAACAGGGCGATGCCCAGAAAAAAGATCAGGCCGCCAAGAATACCTGTGACAAGACGCGTGTCAATGCGGGGACGGTGCCTTTGGTCTCGTAGTGTATTCATTCGAAGAGGGCGACGACACGGTCAATGGATTGGCGAAGAGCAAACGCGATCACGTGGTCGCCGCGGCGGAGCTTCGTGTCGCCGGTGATGATTTCTACCTCACCAAAGCGCTCAAGGCCGCCAAGCACGCAGCCTTCGGGCAGGCTCAAGGCATCAACGCGGGTGTCCACGACGGGGGCATGCGCCCCGACCTCTACTTCAATAACCTCCGCCCGAATGCCTCGAAGCGCCTTCTCGGTGACGATCGTTCCTTTGCGCACATGGCGGTGGATTTCGTCGGAAGCCGAGGCCTTCACGTTTACAGCGGCGTCCAGCCCCAGGGCGTGAATCAGCGGCACATAGCCGGGCTTCGACACCAGTGCCACTGTTTTACTTACGTCCTGATGCTTGGCCATCATGGCGGAGATGATGTTAGACTCTTCATCATCGGTGACCGACAGGAACGCATCCATCTCGTGCGCGCCTTCCACGGCCAGCAGGTCTGGATCGGTCGGGTCGCCGTGTAACACCAGGACGTCGGGGAACGCTTCTGACATATGGCGGGCCCGGTCGTGGTCGGGCTCGATGAGTTTGATGTTCCACGACCGGTTATCGGTCGACAGTTCGCGCAGGATCAGTTCGCCCACGGCTGTACCACCGGCTACCATGACGTGCTTAAACGGGTCGCCCGTGTGGCCCGCCGCGCGTGTAATCGTATCGACGTCGCCCGATTTGCAGATAATGAAGAGGTGATCGCGGGCTTTGAGGGTTGTCTGGCCTGACGGCATGATGGTAGCGCCCCTGCGCCCGATGGCGGCCATCCTAAACTTCGTGGGTGCAAGTGCCTCGACCGCGTCTTCCACGGTCTGATCGACCAGGGATGAACTGTTCTCCAGCCGTAGCCCGATGACTTGGAGCTTGCCGTCCGCCATCGCAACGACGTCGCTGGCTGCGGCCCGGCGCAGCAATTGAACAACCTCCCGGGCGGCGGTCAGCTCCGGATGGATGAGTGTATCGATCCCTAACTCTGAGGGCGGTAGCGGCGACTCCGGTTGCGACAGCTCGTCGTTGCGCACACGGGCAATCACGGATTTTGCGCCAAGCCGGCGTCCCATCATTGAAGCGATGATGTTTATTTCATCTACGCTCGTAACAGCAATCAGAATGTCAGCGTCTCGGGTATTGGCCTCTACAAGCGAGGCGGGTGAAGTGCCGTTTCCCCGAACAGTGAGAACGTCTATCGTATCGCTAATTCGCTGAAGAGCCTCCTCATCCTGGTCCAGAACGATGACGTCGTGTCGTTCGGACGAAAGCAAGCGGCTTAGTTCGAATCCTACCTCGCCGGCACCAATGATAACGATGTTCATAAATACCCGCTGCGCAAAAGCATAGAGGAGAGGCAAAGGTCGCGTTCGTATGATAGTCAGATACGCGACGCGCAGCAACCCCATCATGCGGCGTTTGGGGTCGTTTCGACGTATTCACAAGGAAGACGGCCAGCTACCGTATTGAGTAGGTGGACCGGTGGGCGGTCGTGAGGTCGCGGGTGCGCAACCCGTCCGCGCCCGTGCCGTAGCTTGTGTCCCACAACGTACACTGGTCCGCTCTTCGCCACGTGCCTCCCGCTGCTGATCTGCTCCTCGTCTTTGGTGCCGGCCTGCTGACGGCCCTGGCCACCGGCCTGGGCGTGGCCCCCTTCTTCGTGGTAGCCACCATCTCGGATCGCTGGATCGTCCGCCTCTGGGGGATGGCGACGGGCGTTATGCTGGTGATGGCGAGCTTCGTGGCCTATGAGGGTGTGCAGGAAGGCGGCCTCGGATGGGTTGCGCTGGGTTTTGCCGCGGGCATCGTGCTGATGCGCATCGCTGATGTGTTCGTGAAGGGACCCTCCGTTGTGACGGGGGATTTGCCGGATGTGCCCCGCCGCACGCTCTTTCTGGTCGTGGGCGCCATGTTTGTGCACAGCATTCCCGAGGGTGTTGCTGTGGGCGTAGCCTTCGCGGATCTTGGACTGGATGCCGATGTGGCCGTTGGTGGGATAGGGTTACCGACGCTGGCGGTCACCATGACCCTGGCCGTGGCGCTGTTAAACATACCGGAGGGGTTGGTGGTGGCCATCCCGCTTGTGACGCGTGGAGTACCCCGGCTACAAGCCGTGGGCTGGGCGGTGTTCACTGGCTTACCGCAACCTTTTTTTGCCGTGGTGGCGTACGTGTTTGTGACCACGGCCCGTGACCTCTTGCCCCTCGGGCTGGGCTTTGCCGCAGGGACTCTGCTCTACCTCATCCTCTACGAGTTCATCCCCGCCGCGCGCGAGCAAGGACACAGCCTCTCCGGTGGCGGCCGGCGGGAGCTACTCAGCGGCAGTCTGGCCGGTGCCCTTGCCGTGGGCGCGTTGCTCCTGCTGTTGGGGTGAGGGTGGGTTTGGGGGCGGAGCGTTGGGTCGGGAGGTGCGGGGTCGAGGAAACGAGGAGGGCGGGTGAAACGAGGAATCGACGAAACGAGGAGTCGAGGACCGTAGCAGTGAGCTGGCGGAATGGCTCCGTGAGATGTATGGGGGTTTGGGGGCTCGGTGCTGCGCGTGTGCTTTGTGGCGGGTGTCGGTATCCGCCGGAGTCGTGAAACGAGGAATCGAGGAGCCGAGGGGGTAGCAGTGAGCTGGCGGAGTGGCTCCGTGAGATGTATGGGGGTTTGGGGGTATGGGAGTTTTTCGTTGGAGACGGGGTGCTGTGGGGAGACGCGTTGCTGCGCGGTGGTGCGTAGTGTGTAGATCCCGTCGCAGCCACGAGTCGAGGAAACGAGGAGTCGAAGAGACGAGGATAGTCAATCTACCCCGGTCTCTACGACCCATCCACCCCCACACGCCCAAACGCCCACACGCCCACACGCCATCACGCCCAAACGCCCAAACGCCCACACGCCCACACGCCATCACGCCAGCTCCTTCTTCGCCTCCTGCTTGCGCCGGTTCGGGTCAAGGTACCGCTTGCGCAGCCGGATGCTTTCGGGGGTGATCTCGATGAGCTCGTCTTCGCGGATGAACTCGATGCACTCCTCCAGCGAGCGCTTGCGCGGCGGGTTCAGCTTCTCGAAGGCATCGGCGGAGGCCGCGCGCATGTTCGTCAGCTTCTTCTCTTTGGTGATGTTCACGTCGAGGTCCGCATCGCGGCTGTTCTCGCCCACGAGCATGCCCTCATACACTTCATCTGTGGGCGCAACAAACAGTTCGCCGCGCTCCTGCAGGTTCACCATGGCGTAGGCCGTGGCTTTGCCGCGGCGGTCGGCCACGAGCGCACCGGTGGTGCGATGGCGGATGGATCCGGCCCACGGTGCAAAATGGTCGAAGCGGTGGGTGAGGATACCGGCACCCTTCGTATCGGTCAGAAACTCGGTGCGGTAGCCGATGAGCCCGCGGCTGGGCACGTTAAACGTGAGGCGTACGCGGCCGGAGCCATGGTTTACCATATGCGTCATCGTGCCCTTGCGCTGGCCCAGCTTCTCCATCACCACGCCCATGTGCTCTTCGGGGACGTCGATGAGGGCCGACTCCACCGGCTCGTGGGTCTTGCCGTCGACCTCCTTCGTAATCACGCGGGGCATCCCCACGGCAAACTCGTAGCCCTCACGCCGCATCTGCTCGATGAGGATCGCCATTTGCAGCTCGCCCCGGCCGTAGACGCGGAACGCGTCGGGCGAGGGGGTTTCCTCAATGCGCATGGCCAGGTTCGTCTCGGCCTCCTTCATGAGGCGATCCCGCAGGTTGCGGGAGGTGACGTACTGCCCTTCCAGCCCGCTAAACGGCGAGTCGTTGATGCGAAACTCCATCGACATCGTGGGCTCGTCGATGCGCAGCGGCGTGAGCGGTTGTGGCTCTTCGGCGTCGGCGAGGCTCTCGCCCAGGCCCACGCCCTTCATGCCCCCCACCGCTACCACACTGCCAGGCCCAGCGCTCTCCGTTTCGGTGCGCTGCAGGCCTTCGAACGTGAAGATGGCCGTCACCTGCGCAGATGTTCTGCTGTCGTCGCGGTGGCAGATGGTGACGTGCTGCCGGTTTTCGAGCGTGCCATTCACCACGCGCCCAATCGCGAGTGGGCCGAGGTACTTGTCCGGCACCACGTTGGTCACGAGCACCTGCAGCGGACCGTCAGGGTCGCCTACCGGGGCCGGTACCTGCGCGATGATGGCATCGAAGAGGGGGCGGAGGTCGGTCAGCTCGCCATCGGGCTCCGTAGCGCACTTACCGTCCACTGCTACGGTATAGAGCACCGGAAACTCAATCTGCTTCTCATTGGCATCGAGGTCGATGAACAGGTCGTAGACCTCGTCCAGCACCTCGCTCGGGCGTGCGTCGCTGCGGTCGATCTTGTTGATGACCACGATGGCCGGCAAGCCCAGCTCCAGCGCCTTCGAGAGCACAAAGCGCGTCTGCGGCAGCGGACCCTCGGCGGCATCCACCAGCAGCATGATGCCATCCACCATGCGCAGCGTGCGTTCCACCTCGCCCCCGAAGTCGGCGTGGCCGGGCGTATCCACAATGTTGATCTGGCGCTCGCCGTATTTCACGGCCAGGTTCTTGGCCATGATGGTGATGCCCTTCTCGCGCTCCAGGTCGATGCTGTCCATAACCCGCTCGGGCACCTCCTGGTGTTCGCCAAAGGTACCGCTCTGCCAGAGCATGGCATCCACGAGCGTAGTCTTGCCGTGGTCGACGTGGGCGACGATGGCGATGTTGCGAAGGTGGTCGTGGCGCATGGGTGCGGCAGCTACAAATGAAGAGGCACAAGTGCGCGTCAACATCGGCAGCGCGCCGGAAGGTTCCGCGCCTGCGCCCAGAGCTGCTGTATCTCCGAAAAGCTCACGTAGCCGTTAGCCTACCTCCGTGCCGTCGCGGCGAAAGCCAACGACCGTCAATACACCACCCACGACAATCAGTACACCGGCAGCGATGGGTGTGATCGGAAACTGACGCTCCTGCTCCTGCTCTACCTGCAGCGGTCCAACATCAAGGACCGTTTCGGTAGTGGTATAGGAAATGCCAGTTATAAAGAGGCCAATGATGCCGGCCGCGAGAAGAATGATTCCAATAATACGCATGCTGTGGTGTTTCTGTGACAGGAAGGGAAGGAGTTATACAGAACCTCGTCGTCCGAAGACGAAAGAGACCACAGCGAGAATTAGAAAGACGACGACGAGGATCCAGGCGATGTCCATGGACAGCCCGGCAATACCACTAAAGCCGAGCACACCTGCAACAAGCGCGACGATGAGAAAGATGATTGCGAAACGTAGCATAGGAGGGGAGGAGTATGTGAGAAGACTTCCAACTGCGGGAAGGACTTCAAAACGAGGTAAAGTTAGGGGGCTACTCTGGCTTAGGACTTGTCATCCCACAGTTCATCCAGCTTCTTACGTATTTCGGAGCGCTTCTCACCGGTTTTTTCCTGGATGTGTCCGATCAGTTGGTCTTTTTGGCCTTCGAAGCGGGACAGATCGTCATCGGAGAGGGCGCCCCAGGCTTCCTTTACGCGGCCAGAAATCTGGTTCCAGAGGCCTTCGGCTTGTTGTTCTTCAGGAGTAGCCATCGTGCGATCGGGAGATAATTGGCGAGTGACGTACCTCAAGTATGCTGAAAACACACGGAGGCGTCAAGCGGCTGAGGACATCGTTGCATGTGTTACAAGCTTTTACGAGTCGCGTGGCGGAGGCAGGTATTCTGCTCAAGGTGCGTTGTTGGGTACCCGCGTAATGCATGGTTGAGCTGGACTGCCTTTGGTGTGAGGCCGATGACTGTAGGACATGAAGTAAAGCTTTTACCAGATCTCACACTCGGCCCCATTGAGAACTTAACCAAAAATTAACAGAACATCAAAAAAAAACACTAAAGTGCAATTGGTTATTTTCTAACAAGCTGAGGAGGGTAATGTCATGCTTAACTCGAAGCGCTTAAGGAGCTTTCTCGGAGTAGTGCTCGCTTTAGTAGTATCTGGATACTTGACACTAATTAATAGCCGAGCCCCGATTGTAGTAGCAGCTATTGTCATCATGGTCGGGGCTTTACTCGCTGCAGACATTGCGTTGGCCGCCGGTGACGCGTGGTGCCCATCTTGCAGTAGCGACTTCTGTCAAGGTGGAGGCGGAGACTGGCTCTTGATCGTAGGTGGTAATTGCTACTGCTGCACCGAAATAACCATCCAGTAGCCGTGAAAAATCAAGAGAGGGTGTGGGGTCTTATTTTGGCTTCCGCACCCTCTCGTTTTACAAATATTATTACCTACTAAATTATGAGATATAAAATTTCTGCTTCCCTAAATATTTTACTTTCAGCAATTATATTATTTATGTTGTGGAATTTGCATATCAAAGGAGAAGTATATATTGAAAAACCAGATCCGATTCCTGTCGGGTCAAGCATAATTCCATTTGAATTGAGAGGTTTGTCTGAGGAAGAAGGAAATGATTTCACCCTACTTGAAGGAGAGCACCACCTCACTGTCCTGTTTATTTACTCGGACGAGTGTGATGCATGTAATAGAATGGTGCCGACATGGGAAGAGGCTTATTTGAGATGGATGACTGATGAAATAAAGTTTGTGACACTTAGAATAAGCAAAAGTGAAAAGACAATTATAAGAGAAAGCATGTATGGTATAATGTATGAACCTGTATTCTTTGACCAGATTTATAATGATTTAAACATTATAGGTGTTCCCATGACCGTTGTAGTAGATAATTCAGGAGAGGTGATTTATTCACATTTAGGTGTACATAATTTAGATGAATTGCATTTCATTGATTATCTTCTTTAAACTGATACTTCATAAAACTTGACTTTAAAATGACGAAATATATTCTGTGTTTGGTATGCTTATACGTAGCGATTGTTTTCCCTGACAACCAAGTGATTCCTGTCAGTGACCGTCACCTGTTGGGCGCTCGAGCGGAGCAAGATTTAATTTCATACACCCAAGCCGTGGAATTAGAACCTCTTTGGACAGTTGAAACGGCTGCTGACGAAAACGACGTGTTTCACCTCATTCGGGATATCGCCCTATCCGATGAAGGTGTGCTTTACGTGAGTGATGGCGGAAACAACCGAATAGTCGCACTATCGTCCATAGATGGAAGCTATCAGGGCCACACAGGAAGGGCTGGCGCCGGGCCAGGAGAGTTTACGGCTGTTTCCTCCGTAGCAACAGATGGATCGTTGGTGTATGCCAGCGACGTGCAACTGCGTCGGATATCCATGTTCAGTCCTGACCTGACGTATGTGGAGAGCTTTTCCGTGGAGGAACGGCCGGCACGATTAGTCGCCACAGGGGGGCAGCTTTTGCTGACGTATTTTGCACCCATGGGTCGAACAGCGCTCTTGGTTACCTACGACACAACAGGCAATCGTACGGGGACACTGGGTACGCCGCGTGAGGATGGCGCGATTGTAGACATGGCTGGCGAGTCTGGCCGACTCGCAGTTAAGGAAGGGAATGTGCTTTATGCGCATCCTTATCCGTATAGCATAGACCGACTGCGTGGTGAGGACCAGGAGACATTATTTACAGTCCAACGCGATGGTTTTGAGCCACCGGCCGATCCTCCGCGCGGAGATACCGGTATGCGCCTTGGGGCAGAGCTCCCATCTAAGATTCGAGGGTTAGCCTATCAAGAAGGCCTTCTCTTTATTCAAGTGGAACTTGCCGGTGGGTTTTCCGAGCTGGACGTACGATCGATGAGGGGGGAGCTTTTGATGTCACTTTCACTACCCGACGAGCACCGCCTGGGTGCTGTTCGGGCGGACACGCTTTACACATTTGTACACGGGGCAGACGAGACCGAAGCGCAGGTTGCAGCCTGGCGCATCGCCGGATTGCGGGAAGTCAGTCGCCCCTGAGAGATGTTGGCGAATGTTGCCAATTCCCTAAAGTGAGCGATTCTCCGTGTTGGGACAGTTGATCGATGCTGGGCTGTTCATTGGGTTCCTCAGGCTTGCGAAGCTCCGGTGGCGATCAAGTCAGCTTTTTTGTGTAAAGCCGTCTTCTGTCAGGCTTCAAAGTTAAGCGGCTTTGGGTAAAGGGTTGGATGGTTGTTGCCCGTCGGTTTGCCCCACGTTCGCCTTCCATCGGAAGTACT